>Ga0318559_10000220_pt1 | contig 12044 bp, 10 predicted proteins | sample GRESIP065b5f21_FD_203664 | JGI IMG/M metagenome (GOLD analysis project Ga0318559, IMG submission 203664) | Tropical soil microbial communities from Luquillo Experimental Forest, Puerto Rico - GRE.SIPMG.065b5f21 | ecosystem: Environmental > Terrestrial > Soil > Tropical forest > Bulk soil... | reverse complement strand
TCACGTACAGGACAAGCTTGGGCAAGATTTTGGTGAAAGGGTCGCCTTCGTTTCGATCACGGTCGATCCAGAGCGCGACACGCCCGAAGTGCTAAAGCAATATGCCGATACATTCGGCGCCGATCTCAAAGGTTGGTCGTTCCTCACCGGTGACCCGGCAGCCATTCGGGATATAACCCGCCGTTACGGCGTTTTCGCCGCAAAGAACGCCAAGGGCGAAGTCGACCACACATTTCTCACGTCGATCGTTGACCGGAACAGCATGCTGCGCGTGCAATACCTCGGAGTGCGGTTTGATCCCGACGAATTCCAGCGCGACCTTCTAAGCCTTATTAAAGAGCCATAATGCGTTTGATCGGCCCGCTCGCTGGCCTCGTTTCGCGGTTAATGAGCCCGTTTGTCGACTTGGTTTCGTGGGTACCGGCACGCGTACAATTCAAGCTGCTGGCCGCTTTTCTTGCCATTGCGATGCTTCTGATCATGGTGGGGGCAGTCGGACTTGAGGTTTTGAGCGGCGTCAACCAACGCGTCGAGGAACTGCTCAAGCTGCAGCGCAAGATTGAAGCTTATAGACAGGTCCAGCATGACACGACGACGCAGCTGTACGGCGTCGCCTCTGCGCTGGTCTCTGCCGACGAGCGGACGCTGTCGAGCACGCTGCGCCAGCTCAACCAGTTCGGCTACGACGTGGATCGCCTGCAGTTCGTCGCGAAGGACGAAGTCGAACTGCTTGGCCAGTTCCGGCAGGACTACGACCGGCTCATCGAGGTCGTGACGCGCGTCGTGGATTTGATTCGCGCTAGTCGTTCGGCCGAAGCGCGAGACCTGCAAGCGGCACAGGCTGCACCGCTTGCTGACCGGCTTGAACGCCTGACCAACCAGCTGGTCAACAAGGCCGAGGCAGACATGGTCGCGGGAATCGAAGCAAGCACGCAGGCGTACGCCAACGCACGATGGGTTGTCATTGCGTTCGCACTTGCCAGCATCGCGCTCGCTCTCGGGCTTGGCTATGCCATTTCGTGGTCGGTGATTGGGCCGGTCAAGAAGATCGAAGCGCGGCTCGACCGGCTTTCGGCGGGCGACTTCACCCAACGCGTTCACGTCGCCAATCGCGACGAGCTGGGCGCATTGGCGGCAAATATGAACAAGATGTGCGAAGAACTCGGACGCCTTTACGGGCAGATCGAAATGGCAAGCCAGCACAAGTCTCAGTTCCTCGCCAGCATGAGCCACGAGCTGCGCACACCGCTCAATGCGGTCATCGGTCTGACCGAAATGATGGTTACCAACGCGGCGCGCTTCGGCACGGAAAAGGCGCTGGAGCCGCTGCGCCGTGTGAATGCCGCCGGCACCCACCTCCTGAGCCTTATCAACGAGATATTAGACCTCTCGAAGATCGAAGCCGGCAAGCTCGAACTCAATCCCGAGTCTGTCAATTTGGCGCGGCTCATCGACGAGGTCATCGGCACCGCGGGACAGCTTGCCGAGAAGAACAAGAACCGCCTCGTTGTTGAAGCCCAAGACAACCTGGGCGCGCTCACCGCGGACTCGATGCGGCTCAAGCAGATTCTCCTCAACCTATTGAGCAATGCCTGCAAGTTCACGAAAGAGGGCGAAATTGCCCTGCGGGTGCGCAAGGTGGCGGACGGACGCGACTGGGTCGAGCTTGCGGTTGCGGACAGCGGCATCGGCATGACGGCGGAGCAGCAGGCGAAACTGTTCCAAGACTTCACCCAGGCCGATTCGCTCACCTCGCGCCGCTACGGCGGAACGGGGCTCGGCCTTGCCATCTCCCGCAAACTCGCGCGCATGATGGGCGGTGACGTGACGGTGACGAGCGAGCCGGGCAAAGGTTCGGTGTTCACCGTGCGCCTGCCGGGAGGCTAAACGCCATGAAGCTGCTGCGCCGTCGATTTCTTCATCTTGCCGCGGGCGCCGCCGCGCTCCCGGCTGTCTCGCGCATCGCTTGGGCGCAAACCTATCCCACCCGGCCAGTGCGCTTAATCGTCGGTTTTACCCCCGGCGGCCCGACCGACATCGCCGCGCGCCTGATAGGTCAATGGCTCTCGGAGCGTTTGGGTCAGCCCTTCATCATCGAGAACCGGCCTGGGGCAGGCAGCAATATTGCTACTGAGGCGGTCGTGAATTCGCAGTCGGACGGCTATACGCTGCTCATGGTCAGCACGTCGGCTGCGGTCAGCGCCACGTTCTATCGCAACCTCAATTTCAATCTCATTCGCGATATCGCGCCGGTCGCGGGCATCGTCCGTGTGCCCCTCGTCATGGTGGTGAATCCATCGGTGCCGACCCAGACGGTTCCCGAATTCATCGCCTATGCCAAGGCCAATCCGGGCAAGATCATCATGGCGTCGGTCGGCAACGGGACCACACCACACATGGCCGGTGAGCTGTTCAAGATGATGGCCGGTGTCGACATGCTCCACGTTCCGTATCGCGGTGCGGCACCCGCGCTGACCGATCTGCTCAGCGGTCGAGCGCAGGTCATGTTTGAGGGTATGCTGTCATTGACTGAGCACATCCGGACCGGCAGGCTACGGCCATTGGCGGTGACCCCCGCGACGCGCTCGCCGGTGCTGCCGGACGTGCCCACTGTGGGCGAATTTCTCCCAGGATATGAGGCAAGCGTTTGGTTCGGCGTCGGTGCGCCCAAGGCCACGCCCGCCGAGATCGTGGACAAGCTCAACAAGGAGATCAATGCAGGCCTCGCCGATCCCAGGCTTAAGGCGCGGCTTGGCGAGTTAGGCGGCACAGCGCTTGCGCTTTCTCCGACCGAGTTTGGAAAGCTCTTCGCCGAAGATTCCGACAAGTGGGGCAAGGTAGTCCGCGCAACCGACATGAAGCTTGAGACGAGCCGATAATTTCCGCGCCGAACCTTTCCGCTTCCGCTGCTCGCCACCGCCGACGAGGTGATCGAATGAAACTTCCCCGCCGAAATTTTCTGCACCTGGCCGCAGGCGCTGCCGCGCTGCCGGCGATCTCGCGTATCTCGTGGGCGCAAGCCTACCCGTCCCGGCCGGTGACCTTGATCGTCTTCGTTCCCGCCGGCGGCACACCCGACATCATTGGGCGCCTGATCGGCCAATCACTGTCGCAGCGGCTCGGCCAGTCGGTGGTCATCGACAACCGGCCGGGCGCCGGCGGCAATCTCGCACTCCAGGCAGCCGCGCGCGCTCCTGCCGACGGCTACACGCTCCTTCTTGTTGCCACCCCGCACGTCATCAACGTAACGCTTTATGAGAAGAGCACCGTCACCGTCACGCGAGACATCGTCCCGGTCGCCAGCATCAACAATGATTCCTTCGTCTTGCTGGTCAATCCGTCGTTCCCGGCCAAGACCGTCCCCGAGTTCATCACCCATGCCAAGGCCAACCCTGGCAAGATCAACCTGGCCTCGAACGGCACCGGAAACCTGACCCATCTTTCCGGCGAGCTGTTTCGGATGATGACCGGCATCGAGGTGGTGCACGTGCCCTATCGAGGCACGCCGGCCGCGCATTCAGCACTCATGGCGGGCGACGTGCATGCGATGTTCGATGCCGTTGGGTCAGCGTTGCCGCATATCCAATCGGGTGGGTTGCGCGCGCTTGGAGTGACGGCGACCGCGCATCTGCGAGTGCTGCCAGACATCCCGCTGATCGGCGATGTTGTCCCGGGCTACACGGTGACCGGCTGGCTCGGCATCGGCGTCCCCAAGGGCACCCCGGCCGAGATCGTCGAGCGGCTCAATCGGGAGGTCAACGCGGTGCTCGCCGATCCGGCGATAAGGGTACGAATGGCCGAACTCGGTAGTGAAATATTTACCGGCTCGCCCGCCGACTTCGGCAAGCTCGTCGCAGAGGAAACCGAGAAGTGGGCTAAGGTGGTCAAGTTCGCCGGCCTCAAGGCGGAGTAGGGCGATCTATTGCCGCCATTCCATAAGGTTTTCATTCGACGAATCCGTCCACGCTGCTGACACCAAGCTGGCGCCGTTGTGGTATGGCTTAGCCTCTCCGACCCTGGGGTCGTTTGGATAATGCGCTACGACGGCTTTCTCTCCTACAGCCACGCCGCCGACGGCAAGTTGGCTCCGGCCTTGCAGCGCGCGCTGCATCGTTTCGCCCGGCCCTGGAATCGCATGCGGGCCCTGCGCGTCTTCCGGGATACGACCAGCCTCGCCGCCACCCCTGAGCTGTGGCCTGCCATCGTGGCCGCGCTCGGGGAATCAAGCCATTTCCTGCTCCTGGCCTCTCCGCAAGCGGCGGCGTCGAAGTGGGTGCAGCGCGAGGTCGAATGGTGGTTTGCTAATCGTCCAGCAGACAAACTCTTTGTGCTGCTGACCGCGGGGACAATTGCCTGGGACGAGGACACGCGGGACTTCGACTGGAAACTCACCACGGCCCTGCCTGATCTGGTGCGGGGCAAGTTCCAGAGTGAGCCACTGTATGTTGACCTCACCTGGGCCGACGACCAGGATCACCTCAGTCTCCAGAATACGCGCTTTCGGCAGGCGATTCTCGATATCGCGGCGCCCTTGCATGGCAAAGACAAGGATCAGCTCGACGGGGAGGATGTCCGCCAGTTCAGAAAGACACGACGGTTACGTGCCGCCGCCGTGGCTGGACTCGGCGCGCTGGCGTTGGCGACGACCACAGCTGCCGTTGTTGCCGTGAAGGAGCGGAACTTCGCCATCGCCCAGGCCCGCGTCGCACTCTCGCGTCAGTTCGCCGCCGAGGCGCTGGCGGACGACACCAGGCTGGACTTAGCAATCCTGCTGGCGGCTGCCGCAAACCGTTTGAGCGAAACGCCTCAAGCACGAGCCGCCCTCCAGCGCTTGCTGATGCGGACCCCGACCGTCAGGGGCGTTCTCGCCAGCGACCGTCCCGAGCAAAGGTTGGCGTTCAGCCCGGACGGCAGGCTGTTGGCGAGCGCGCCTGGCGACTACGCCGACTTTGACGATCAGGTGGTCTACCTTTGGAGCATCGACGCACTACAGCTGGTGGGAGAGCTCCGCCCCGCCGAGAAGCACCAAAGAGCGCAGGCGATCGCCTTCCACCCCGACAGCCATACCCTAGCGGTCGGGTATCTCGATGGAGCGATCCTCCTCTGGGACCTGGCGCGCAGAGAGCCTACGGGAGCATCGTTAAAAGCCACGTTTGGCGCGGACAGTCTGGCCTTCAGTCCAGACGGGCGGCACCTTCTCAGCGCGACCTCATCTTCTGACCGCGTGATGCTGTGGGATGTCACGCGTCGACAACTTTCTCCCAACCGTGTGCCGCAATTTACAGGCAAGGTACGAGAGGTGGCGTTTGGTCCCGATGGCACGACCGCAGCCGCCGTCACGGGCGACCATGGCGTGGTCATCTGGGACATCAAATCGGGCCAGCTCATATCGGCTCCCCGCTCGGTTGGCGGTGAGCGCGTGACCGCGTTTGCCTTTCACCCGGACGGAAGATCTTGGCTGTTGGGGACGTCTAAGGGCGTTACCTTGTACGATGCCAAGACGCAGAAGGTGCGACGTGACTTGGGGCACGCAGTGCCCATGCGCTTGGAGCCTAGCGCGCTGCGCGTTAGTGCCAACGGCGATACGATCGTGATCAACGGCGGCCGCGCGGCCCACGTCTTTGATCCTGCGCAAGACCAAGCTCTCGGCATTGCCCGAGATCTCAACTTTCAGGAGGTTAGTGGCCCCGAAATCGTGACTCCCCGTATGTCCGGTTCCGATTCAGCGTTCGCCCTCAGCCCCGACGGTCGCCTGTTTGCGCAGAGTTTGCCGGATGGCGCTATCGTTCTCTGGAACTTTAGACAGCGCCGCCTCCTCGGCGAGGCGTTTGATGAGAAGCCGCTAGATGCTAAAACGGCTTTACTAGGACCCGGCAAGACCGAAACGCCCGACTTCGTGCTGTGGGATACCGCCCGGCGCCAGCCGTATGGCGAGATCATTCGGACCGAACACGCGGACATCACCGCCCTAGCCTTTAGCCCGAACAATCGGATTGTGGCCACGGGAGGACGCGACGGTTCGATTGTTTTCTGGGACATCGAAACTCGCCGCCCCCATGGCGAGCCGGTACGATCCAGCGGCTCGGTTGAGCACCTAACCTTCAGCCCCGATGGCAAGCTGCTGGCAAGTCGCGTCTGGGATACCGGCCTTAGTCGCGTAACGCTCTGGGATATCGCGCGCCGCCAAGCGATCGACCAACCCTTTGGCGAACGTGCTGGATCGGAGACGCTTGGTTTCAGTCCCGATGGTCGCTTTTTGATGTCAGCCGGCGATGGGAAGATTCTGCTTTATGACATAGAGCAGCGAAAGCTCGAGGCTGAGTTGACTCACGGACAAGGGCTCGTAGACAGGCAAGGAGGCGCCGTTTTCAGCGTCGACGGGCGGCAAGTGATTTCACTCAGTAAGACTAGTCTCGTTACGTGGGATATCGCGACACGCCGGCGCATCGATAAGCTCGTTCGTACGCCAGCAGCCACCGCTGACATGGTTGTTCGCCTGAGCCCCGATGGGAAATTTCTCGCACTGTTAAGCGCAGACGGCCTCCGGCTTTTCGATGCGGCGACTCGCCAGCCCCTTGGCGAGGTATTCGGCGGCAGGGGTTTGATAACCCCCCAAGAGCATGGGCACGTCGGCTTCAGCCCGGATGGGAAGCAATTCGTGGCGGGTGGCGTGTTCAGTCCCGACGGCAAGTGGTTAGCCTCGCGTGCGATCGCTTCTCCTTTCATCTGGCATATTGACCTCGAGCGATGGCTCGCCCGCGCCTGCGAGCTGGTCAATCGCAACTTGACGGCGACGGAATGGCGTCGCTACACGGGCAGCGATGACAGCTACGTGAGTGCCTGTCCCGATATTTCTGGCGCCAACCCCCGCTGAGCGGTTATTCAATCGCCAGCAACATTTACAGTGGCACAGATGCCGTTTAGTGGTGCGATGAGAACAAAGAACAGCAATGCTTGCGATTGAACTAAATCCCCGCACAATTCTGAGTGTTCGGTTGCTTCAGTGTTAAGGCGCATCCTATTCAGCATCGCCCGCGCTTGCGGCGAGCGCTTCTTCGAGATCAAGGTGCCGCAGATCGACCTTCGAACGCTTGCGCTCGGCGGCCTTGGCGGCCCGCTGTGCAGCCTTGGCCTCAACCCTGCGTTCGATCTCCTCGTTTTGCGAGACCGTCAACGTTCTCAGTGGCGGCCAACCGCGAGCGATCCGCGCCGCGTTGTCGGCCTCCAGCTTGGCTCTGTACTCACGCATGTAGTCGATGATCACATCAAGCTCCTCGTCTGTGTATGGGCGCACTCCGGGAGGATTAGGCTCAAACAAATTGCCGAGAAGATCGCGCGAAAACAGGGGGCCGCGCGACGCAATATCCCGCGCCTCAATTTGATCGGCTGGTCGTGGGGCGCCGTCACGATGGCGAAGTACAGCCCGCAGAATCCCAGCAAGGTGGAGCGGCTCATACTCTACGCGCCCGGATGGATCCGGCAGACGGCGTCGCTCGTGCAGGCCGGGCCCGGCCCGCTTGGTGCCTATCGCAAGGTCACGCGTGAGCAAGCGATGCAGCGCTGGATGACCGGCGTGCCCGACGACAAGAAGTAAGCCTGATCCCTGCCGGATGGTTCGACGCCTGGGCGGACGCGACTTGGATGACCGATCCCGAAGGCGCGAAGGCAAATCCGCCCTATATCCGCCCACCGAACGGCGTAATTCAAGACAGCCAGGATTACTGGGCCGCCGGGAAAGTCTATTACGATCCCGCCAAGATCACTGTCCCAACGTTGCTCGTGCAAGCCGAATGGGATCGAGATCTGCCACCCTATATGGCGCAGACGTTGTTTCCGCTGCTCGTGAACTCGCCCGGCAAGCGATACGTGATGCTGGCGGAAGGCACGCACACGATCATCATGGAGAAGAACCGGCTTCAACTGTTCGAGGCTGTTCAAGCCTTCCTAGATGAGGGAAGTCGCTCCTAGACTTCGTAAGGTGTTTGCTGAGAAGCCATATGTCCGCGCGAATCTCGTGAGCGCGGCACTCGCTCTAAAGTCTTACTGAAGGAACGCAACGACCTTATCGGTAGGATCTCTGCGCCGCTCGACGAGCGTGTCCGTCAACGTCCGCGGCGGTCCCGTTATGAGCAACTGAGACCAGACGGCGGCAATGGCATAGACGTTGACCTCCGCACGTCGGCCATCACCTCCGCGGCCTCGCGCGCCTGGTCGACATTTTGGGCGATCCGGTCAAAATAAGGGTGGACGGCGTCGCCGAGCACGGTGAGCGAGACTAATGGCTTGCGTTGGAAAACCGCGCCCCAAGTTCCTGCTCCAACGCGATAATGGCATTGGTCAGCGAGGGCTGGGAAATGCCGCAGCGTTTGGCCGCGCGGGTGAAACTACGCTCCTCGCACAGCGCCAGAAAGTAGCGGATCTGGTGCATTTGCATGTTCCACCTCGCGGAATCAATCGCGCCTCGCGTCCGAGGTTGCCATCGGCACCGGTTTCTAAGTGTGAGGTAGTTCACACAGAGAGGTGCACCCCCTGACTGATCATTGCTAATTCGATATCCTGCAATCCGGCCCTGGGAGGGGACCGAATGCAATTCGATCACTTGAAGCGGCGCGAGTTCATCACGCTGCTCGGCGGCGCGGCGGCGTGGCCGCTCACGGCGGGAGCGCAGCAACGGGAGATGCCGGTTATCGGGCTTCTCGGCCCCCTTGTGCCCGGATCGAGTGGGTATCTCCTGGATGCGTTCCGCCGGGGTCTCGCGGAAAGCGGCTACGTCGAGGGCCGGAACGTTGCAATCGAATATCGGTTGGCGGGCGGTTTCGATCGCTTGCCGGAATTGGCGGCGGATCTGGTCCGCAGTCAGGTGAGCGTGATCGCGGTGTCGGGGGGCGAAGCTGCAGTCCCAGCCAAGGCTGCCACGCAGACGATTCCAATTGCTTTCATCGTACCGGAAGACCCGGTCAAGCTCGGCCTTGTCACGAGCCTCGCGCATCCGGGCGGCAATGCGACGGGCCTCAATTTTTTCACGGCCGAAGTGAACGCCAAGCGGCTGGGACTTTTGCGTGAACTGGTGCCAGCAGCTGCCCGGGTTGCAGTACTGATCAATCCAAGGAACACGACGAATACCTCGTCCATGCTAACAGAGTTGGAACCGGCTGCTCGCGCGCTCGGGCTGCAAGCTCAAATCTTCAACGCCAGCACGAGTCGCGAGATCGATGCGGCATTCGCCGCCCTTGCGCCCGAGCGGCCCGACGCACTGTTCGTCGCCCCGGACGGATTCTTCACCAGTCGGCGGGTGCAACTGGCCGCACTGACGGCGCGCCACGCCCTGCCGGCGACGTATTCGGTGCGTGATTTTGTCGATGTCGGCGGCCTGATGAGCTACGGCGCCAGCCTGACGGATTCGTACCGTCAGCTCGGTGTCTTCGCCGGCCGCATGGCCAAGGGCGCAAAGCCCGCGGACCTGCCGGTGGTGCATTCGACCAAGTTCGAACTGGTCATTAACGCCCAGATCGCCCGGATGCTCGGCCTTACGATTCCTGCGGGCGTGCTCGCCATTGCTGACGAGGTGATCGAGTGAGCAACTGTGTTGTTGGCTCAGACGGATCGCGGCTGCCATGCAGCATTATCGCGGAGCATAGCGTTGAGGGTTGTGATCATTTTTCGCATGACGGCGACGATGATGACCTTGGATTTTTTGTCGGCGGCGGCGAGGCGTTTGTGGAAGGTTTTGAGGGCGGGACTGTAACGGCTTGCGCTGAGGGCGGCCATGTAGAGGACGTTACGGACCGGCATCCGACCACCATAGATGCTGCGGTGTCCCTTGAGCTTGCCGCTGTCGAAGTCATACGGTGCGAGGCCGACGAGGGCGGCGATCTGCTTGCGGCTCATCTTCCCGAGTTCTGGCAACAGGGCGATGAGCGTGAAGGCCAGCACCGGGCCGACGCCTGGCATCGAGGTCAGCAGCTCATAGCGCTGAGCGAGAGCACCATTGGCGGCAACCATCTCGGCCAGGCGCTTGTCGAGGAGGCGGATATCAGCCTCCAGTCGCGTCTGGCGGCGTTTGCTGAGCCGCCTGAGCATGGCATCTTCGAGATGAGCCGCCTGGTTCTCGGCCGCAACATGCTCGTCACACAGCTGTCGCCGCATGGTCACGATCTCGGCGAGCCTTTCGACCGCAGCGTCCCGCTGCACAACTCGTGTCGGCATGATCGCGACATACTCTGCGATCAGCCGCGCATCGAGGCGGTCGTTCTTGGCCAGCACGCCGCGGGCGCGGGCGAACTGACGAAGCTTGTTCGGGTTGATACGTCGCACCGACAGCCCCGCCGCGAGCAGGGCACGGATGATCCCGCGCTCGTAACCACCGCTCGGCTCAAGGCCAATCGCGGAGACTGTGAGCGGGCGCAACCTTGCGACCAGCTCGGCCCAGCCGGCTGTGTCGTTACTCACCGAAAAGAACCACCCCTCAGGCAGCACCACCACGTCCAAGCAGTCCTTCGACACGTCGATACCGCAAAAAGAGAGCATGGCCATCTTCGTATCCCATCCTTGCTGATGCGGGCTCGTGCCCTGGCAACTGTACGGGTATGGAAGAAGCGACCGGAGCACCAAGCTCACTCGCGGTCTGATATCCGAGGCGCCTGCGGGCTTCCGGTCGCGACGGGGGCTGAGCTATGACGACTCGGCCCCTGTCACCCCTCACAATGCTCCTTTCCCGACATACAAGGCGCACTCGGGGATAGACATCTTCGCCACGCAGGCGACGCACGATCTTTATGCGGCCCTCGAGCTCCTCGGCGGCGCGCGAAGAGCCTGCAACCGTGACATTGGCCGGCCACGACAGCCGCTCCGCGGTTTCGGGATCGAGGAATTCGAGCACGCGCTGCAGTTGCCACGGCGGCTCCGGCTGGCCGTTGAATCCGTCGCGCCATTGCTCTTTCGGAATTGCAGCGTTGAGCGCTTTGAGATTGGGAGCCGGCTCGCCGCGAGCCAATACCCGTACTTCGATCGGGGCGCCGTCGCCCCAATGAACGGCAGCGTAGTTCCGGTCATAGCAGACCAGCACGCGATCGTTGCAGGGGACGCCGTCCGCGGTCCAATCGGGATCTACGAACTTGAGCTTGGTTTCGCCCTGCATTGAACGCACCGGGCGGTCTTTACCGCCGCTGCCGGCATATTCGATGAGGGGGTCGTAGTCGAAGTTGTCGTGCGGTTGGTTCTGTCGTTTCATTACTTCATTCATTGTCGTCACTCACTCTGTTTGAAACGGTCGCTGTAACGTCGCGGCCGGTACGCTCTGCGGTGGCCCCCTCAGGGGAGGAGTCGGCTTTCGCCGGCAAGGGGTGAACAGCATGTGCTTGATGCGCCGAAACACGTTGTCGGGTTGACCGGGTAGCGGATCGTCGATCCCCGCCAAGCCGCTGCGTTCGCGCAGGCGAATGATAGTCTGGTTGATCTGGTGCAGCGCCGTGAGGCGCACGTCGTAGCTTGACTGTGCTCCAGTCCATGCGTTGGACGCAGGCGAGCAGCGCGGCGGCGGAGTTCAATTCGTGTCGGTCGAGTAGCGTCATTGGCTCGGCGACCATCGCTCCATGCAAACCGGCAAGCGCTTCGTCGAGCTGCTCGGCGTGCCATGCTTTCCACGCGCGCATGAGCCGGGCTTGGTCGGCGAGTTCCTTTTGTTGGTCGCGTGGGAGGCGCTTCATTGCGCACGCTCCAGACTAGCGATAACAAGTAAGGCTGCCTCAGCGCGCCCATGCCATTTCTTCAATGCGAGGAGCGCATGCTGGGACGGAAAGAGCTGCAGCGCACGTTGCCGAGCTGCCTCTTTATCTTTGCCCGGAAGATGCAGCCGCCGCTTCCATGCGGAGGCGTCGACCAAGGTCATCGGTATCTGGCAAAGCGCGACTACCGCCTCGATGGCACCAACGCTCCGACCATAGGAAAATCCACTGCTTGCGCCTTGCCCTGGGAACGCTTGTGCGCGCTCGACATAGGCCGTCGATGGCGCGTGCTTCGCGATCCAGCTTGCGGCGGCAATGATG
>Ga0318559_10000214_pt1 | contig 12126 bp, 17 predicted proteins | sample GRESIP065b5f21_FD_203664 | JGI IMG/M metagenome (GOLD analysis project Ga0318559, IMG submission 203664) | Tropical soil microbial communities from Luquillo Experimental Forest, Puerto Rico - GRE.SIPMG.065b5f21 | ecosystem: Environmental > Terrestrial > Soil > Tropical forest > Bulk soil... | reverse complement strand
CGGTGGATGACGGAGATGGAGATGGCCACATCCCGCGGGGTCTCCATGTCGTAGGAGAAGGTCATGCCCATGCACCCCAGGCCGATGACGCCGACCTCGGGTCCGTTGCGGCCGAGTGTGGTGGTTCGCATGCTCTGTGCCCTCCTGGGTGGCGTCACTGATCGGTCGGCCGCCTCGCGCCGGGCCAGGCGTACCTCCTCGATGTCGAGCCTGGTCTGCACCTGGCGCGGCACGGGCGACCGGCCTGCGGCGCCCGCCCGGCGACACGCTGATACTGGGAAGGGGAAGCGGTGCGCGGCTAGCCGCACCTATCCGCTGGGGCCTCCCCTGGATGCGCATAGCCCCGGTTCGGGGCATCCTGCTCGTGGCGATATCGGGAGGTGAAGGCTGATGACCGGCGAGACGATCCGTGACCTGCTCAAGCCCCTCATCGGTAAGTCCGGGTCGATTTCCATGATTGTCAGCAGGACGGGCCACATCGGGATTCATGCGACCGAGAACACGAAGCTTACCGGCGTGGAGGTGCGCCCGGACGGCCTGGTACGCCTTGAGCGCGAAACCGGGTGGGCCGTGATCGACCCAGGTGACGTCGTGGCTGTGGTGTGGGACAGCGAGCCGCAGAGCTCGGCGGGCCAATTCCTCTGAGAGCCAGTGGCTGCTGGTAGCGGCTGCCGTTGCTGTCACCGCTGCTGTCATCCGTGCGATAGCTCCGCGCCTGGTTACCTTTCCGCGCGGCTGCGGCCGTCCGCTGCCAGCGCTTCGCGATGGCAAACGGTGCGGTTCCTGTCCGCCGTGGCGGGGAATCCACAGAAGTGTGAGATCAGGACGTAGGACGGCCCGCTGGGAGCGTCGGCAGTTCCGGCAGTTGACCAAGGACTTGGAGACGGGTAGCAGCAGCTTGGGCGAGCTCCACAGGCCACCGCGGCACGTAGCCAAGGACGTCCTGGGCGCGGTGGTGACGCTCGCGATCATCGGCGCGATCCTTCTCCAGGTGACCGACGGCCTTGCCATCCAGTGCCGGGCAGGACGGAACCGGCGAGCCGGTCCAGGTGCCTGCTCTGGCCCGGCGGCCGTTGCTCATCACGCTCAGGGGGCGGTGACCATGGGCGTCGCCGCCTGCGCCGCGCTGGCGGTGATGGCCTTCATCTGGTACATCTTCTGGGGTTATAAGGCAAACGGCCAAGCCAAAGGAACCAGGCAGGCTGTCAGCCGCTGAGCCACTGGTGGCGCTGGCGTCATGCGCCCGCTGCGCGGCGCGCGCCGCCGCCAGGAAAGCCTCGACCAGGCACGTGCCGCCCTCGGCGACAAGCAACTCCAGCAGGCCTACGCCCGTGGCAAGGCACTCAGCTTCGACCAAACCATCGACCTCGCCCTCGGGGAAAGCCTGCCGACCACGTAACCGGCCGCGTCGCGCCACACAGATCATTCGGCGCGGCAATGCGACCCGCCCTGGCGACCCGGCTTGCCGACCCTATCGGCGGGTATTCGCGCGGCTGTCGCGGTAGCTTGCCGGTCAGTACACCTAGGCCGGTGCGGCCGTCGATAAGTTCCCGCGCGGTGTCGAGGTGCCCCGCGTGCCGGGCGGTTTCCTCGATCATGTGCAAGATGATCCAGCGCAGGTTCACCGTCTGCTCTGGCTCCGGCCAGCCCCAGGCGTCCCAGCGTGGATCCCGGCGGCGGGCCGGTGCGTCGAGGGGTGTGGCCGCGATGATGGCGTTGGCCCGGGCGGTCTCCTCGCGGTAGAGGCTGAGCGCCTGCTCGGCCGTGATCTGCGGCCCGACCACCCACCCGGGGTCCTGGCATGCCGGGAACTCGATCGGCTCCCCGGCCGCGACGCCGCGGAACCAGTACCGTTCGTCATCGATGGCCAGGTGGTGGATCAGCCCCAGGCAGGTCCAGCCCGATGGGAACACCGCGCGCCGCAGCGCGGCCTCGGGCAGGCCATCGACAATGTCCAGAACGCTCTCGCGCTGCTGATCGAGGTAGGAGACCAGGCTGTCGGCTTCTGCGGTCACCACTGGGAGCGTAAAGGATGTGGGTTCCCATCCGCCGCTGGACCTCACCCCATCTTGCGACCGATGACGTCGAGGGGTTCTTGGACCAGGCCGGAGAGGTCTTCGTCGTCCATCGCGGGCACGATTCGGGTAACGCCTGATACCAGGCCATCGCTGCGGCATTGTCGGATGGCGGCCGGGGTGTTCGTAGCACTGATGAGGGGCCAGCCACGAGGGCGCCGCTACGACCACAGGAGATGACACCGATGCAGGATCCCGGGCCAGTCGCCCGCCGTCTGTTCGAGCTCACCGAGCCGATCTGCCTGGTGAACTTCTTCTCCCCGGAACCCAACGACGCGATGGCGGCGCTCGGCTTCGGCAACTACTGGGACGGCTACTTCGCGGGACGCGCGGCCCCGCTGGGCCGGGCCCCGGCCGAGGTGGTCCACGCGGCCTTCTACAACTTCGCCGACGGTGAGGTGGCCCGCCACATCCCCAAGGTCTGGGACACCACCACACCCGAGGCGGCGCACGCCGCGCGTGAGCAGGGCTGCGTGGCGGCGCTGCGGCGGATCCTCGGCGACCTCGCCGGGGCTCCCGGGCTCGCACGCGCCGCCGAGCTGCTCGCCAAGGCCTCGACCAGCGCCCCGGCCGAGGGACGGGTCATGTACGCCGGGCTCCGCGCACTCCCCATGCCCGAGGAGCCCGTGGCCCGGCTCTGGCACGCGGCCAACATGCTGCGCGAGCACCGCGGCGACGGCCACATCACTGCCCTGGTCTGCGAGCGGATCAGCGGGACGCAGGCCCACGTGCTCAGCGCCCTGGCCATGGGCATCTATCCGGCGGAGTCGTTCGGCCGGATCCACCACCTCCCCCAGGCCCGCCTGACCGAGGTCATGGACGGCCTGCGCGACCGCGGCCTCCTCGACGCCGCCGGCCGCTTCACCGACACCGGGCGCGCGACCAAGACCCGGATCGAGTCACTGACCGACGCCCTCGCCGAAGCCCCCTACCACGAACTGGAACCGCCAGAACTCGACCAGCTGACCGCTCTGCTCGAGCCCATCTCCACAAGGCTCCAGGCCACCGGGTCGCGGTAAGACACCGCGGGCTGACCGCGGGCCAGCGCCCTACCGCTCTCCCCCGCGCCGGCTCGCCGAGATCCAGCCGTCACAGCCGACCAGAGCGGCCCATCCCGCCGCACCGCCAGACCTCCGCTTGTGCTTATGACCGGGGCTGTCACTTCGATCAGACTGACCGCTCATCATGCATGTGCGGTGGACGTCGAGGACTCCTGCCGAGGATCTTTGCGCGCCAGATCCGCCTATCCGTGCGGCCTGTGCTGACGAGCGCCAAGGATCCCACTGGCCGCCCCTGATGGCGGTCGGCGTGCCTGCCAGTGACGCATCCGTTTGGTCATCAGCTTCCGGGCTCGCTTCCATAGCGGATCGCCGAAGTGTGCCCATTGCCAACGAGAATCGCCTTGTCGTAGCCGACAGACTTGGCACACGACCTGTATTGCAACGCAACCCGGCTGGGCATGATCCCGCTCGTCGGCTGCCGGCCGGCCTTGCGGGCGTGCTCGACGAAGGGCGCCAGTTGCTTGCGAACGCGCGGGCGTTCTTCTTGTTCAGGTCGATCTCGTAGGCCGTGCCGCGGATCGCGAACCGCCGTGTCTCGTCGGCCGGGCCGCCATCCAGATCGTCTTCGAGCGCGACGGTTATCTTGGTTGCCATCCCGGCCTCCTTGACTGTGGCTGGGCTCCCCGCACCGTACAAGATCAACACCTCGTGCCGCGGTCGGCGGCGGCGAAGGAGCGTGCGCCGTGACCGAGATTCTCACCGAGTCGGTATCGGGCCCGAATGTATGGACAGGCGACGAGCTCGCCGACGACAGTCGCTGGATCGTTCGTTTCACCGAAGAAGACTTCGCCGATTTCGGGCTGGCGCTCGCGCATGTCGCCAAGAAACACTTCGGGGATGTCACCGAGATCCGGGCAGAAGATTTCCCGCTTCCGCATTTCCAGGAGCGGATCGATGACATCGCAGACCGGCTGGAACACGGCCTGGGGCTCGTTCTGTTGCGCGGGCTGCCCATCTACGACAGGTTCACCGAGGACGAGGCGACCATTATCTACTGGGGAATCGGCCGACACCTGGGGAACCTCGTGCCGCAAAACCGCAAAGGCGACCTGATCGGCCACATCCGAGACCTCGGCAGGCGCGGACCGTACGAACGCGCGTACGCGACCAATGAAGATCTGGGGTTTCACACCGACTCCACCGACTTCGTGGGCCTAATGTGCCTGCGCCCCGCGCTGCATGGCGGGGAGAGCTTCGTCGCCAGCTCCGGGCTGCTGTACAACTTCGTCGTCGGCGAGCACCCCGAGTACCTGCCCATCCTCCACAAGAACTTCCCGACCGACTGGCGCAGCGAACAACCACCGGGATCACCCGGCTGGTACCTGGAGCCGCTCTACAGCTACTACGGGGGAGCGCTCTCGGCGACCATCCGGACCGGCCGGGTCATGTCGGCCATGCGCTTCCCCGAGGTGCCCAGGCTCACCGCCGACGAGGTCTCCTGCTTCCTGTACTTCGACTCGCTGCCGAAAAGACCAGGCGTCGCTGTTGGCATGCAACTCCAGACCGGCGACCTGCAGTTCCTCAACAACTTCGTGACGGTGCACACCCGCACGGCGTTCTCCGACGACGCCGAAGACCCAGCGCGGCAACGGCACCTGCTGCGATTGTGGATCAGCCGGCCCGAAACCGGCCGGCCGCTCTGCCCCGAATACGCCATCTGGCGCAGCGGCTACCCGACGTGAGCGCCGTCGGCCACCACGAACGTCGCAGAATGCCCGGTCCGCGGGAATTGAGGACGTTCACCCCAGACACGGCGGCATACGGCCGGCCGACCGCTGACGGCCGGACCGCGGATCAGTCAGCGGGCGCAAACCTCTTGATAACCGCGCGCCGAGCCGCCGGTATGGCGCGATCACCGTTACTGCCGATGATCGTTAACGACGGGCCCGAAACGATTCGTTATGCACTCCGTCAGGAGGAGACATTCAGCGCTCGCTTATGTCAAGGGCTGGACGATCCAACAACGATAGTCGCGGGAATGGAGGGGAGTAGGGCCCCGCGGGGCCTGGGCAATCTTCGGGTACCCGGCACGGCTCACAAGTCTGACGGGTCTGGCCCGGCGATCCCGCCAGACCGGCCCTTTCATGGTAAGCGTGGCTCAGCCAGGGCAAGAGGCACGGCGTTACCCGTGCCCGGGCGCTCCCAGCCCACGGTAGCCAAGGATTCGAAGACGCGGGTCACAGGCCATCCGGGGAACCGCCGGAGCGGCGTGCGCGTCTCAGTAACGTGCCTGGACGCAAGGAATCCCGAATGAACCGGCCGCTGGCCTGCGCTGCCGCCGTGGCGGTGCTGCTGCTGGCTGGCTGCGGCACCCGCGGCGGGTCCGGGTCGGCGCCGGGGCACGCTGCCAACGGCCGGCCAGCGGCAGGACGCGTCACCGGCCGACTGCTGCTAGAGGGCGGGCCGATACGCCTCGGCGGGCGGCAGCCCGGGTCGCGGCCGATCCGCGGCTTGCTGACCTTCACTACCGCAGGGCACCGGCCAGTACACGTTCGGGCCGACCGCTCGGGGGTCTTCTCGGTGCGCCTGCCGCCGGGCCGGTACCGGATTTCTGGCCGCTCACCAGCGGTCCTGACGCTCAGCAACGGCGCCTCCGTCACCGACACCGGCCGCCTGCTGAGCGGCCGCGAATGGGAAGCGCCGTGCTCCTTGCCGGTGTCGGTGACCGTCACCGCGCGCCACAACACCCGCGCCGCGGTCATCTGCGCCGTTCCCTGACCTTCGCCCAGGCCAGCTGTCGTCACCCGCCTGGGGTGTATCAGGCCGGCCCAGTGTGGCTCTGTCTAGATAACAGGCCGTCTCTGTCAGTGGTAGGAGGTGTCGTCATGGCGTTCGCACGGCAGCGGATATCGGCCCAGCGCATTGCGCGGCCCATGGTGGCGGCATTCGCCGCTGGACAGTGTCAGCGTGAGCCATGCCGTGGCTGCCAGTGCCCTGTTCCTGGCGGGGCAAGGTCAGCGAAGCTCGCTGGCATCACCGCCCTCGCCGTCCAGCACTGAGGTAGCCGCCCGATCCAGGTCAGCCGCCCGGCGATGGCCCGCGGAACCCGGCCGATGCCGGCACCTCCGCTGGCCGCGCCGCAGTCCCCGCCCACTGAAGTGACCTGCGGCTGACCGTGATCAGTAGTAGGGACCGGCGTCCCCAGATGTGCGGGCAACGCAAAGGTTCTCATTCCAGCTTCCCGGCCGCAGGCCCCGCGGCCCGGGCTGCCATCCATCAACGGCACAGGAAGGAGGTGAGTCACGTGCAGATGCACCCATATGCCGCCAGCCGGGTCGTCAGGGAACGCCAGCGCGACATGCAGGCGCAGGCCCAGCGGCAGCGCCAGGCGCGGCAGGTCATGGCGCAGGCCAGGGAATCCCGCCGCGCACGCGCCGCACCAGCGCCCCGTCGCCAGAGTATGGCGACGGGGCGCTTCGCCGTCCGCGAGCCCTTTCGCTGGCCGCCGAGACTATCGGCCCGTGATCGGTCGCGCCGGAGCTCGCCGACTGCTGCCCCGCCGACGGCGTGGGTCAGCTCGCCTGGTCGCGATGCTCGACGAACGTGCGGAGCCGGTCGCGAACCGTTCGGGATCGAGGAGGTGGACGAAATGCCCACCGCCCGCCCACTCCTCGATCTGGACCATCCGGCAGGCGGCCGAGCCGCTCGCGTCGATCATGGTGACCCCTTGGGCCTCAATGGAATATGCCACGCTGTGCGTGAAGGTATGTGCTTGGGCAACGTGCGCTGTTCGGCATGGCTAGGCGGCTGGGCGGCCCGCCGGGAGTCTGGCTTGGGCTGGCGCGGACTTGCCCGCATACGCTTGCCCGGACGGGACGGAGGCGGGTGATGGGCCGGCTAGTTGAGGTGGCGGATACCAGGCTGTATGTCGAGGAGCGGGGCGCGCCGTCGGGGTTTCCGCTGCTGGTCTTCCACGGCGGGCCCGGGCTGGACCACACCGAGTTCGGCGATTATCTCGATCCGCTGACCCAGGGGGGCCGCTATCGCCTGGTGCTGGCCGACGAGCGGGCGTGCGGCCGCTCGGACCGGACCGCGCCGGCCCGGACGTGGACGCTGGCGCGGATGGCCCAGGACGTCAGTGACCTGGCGGCCAGCTTGGGGGTGCACCACGGGTACGCCACGCTCGGCCACTCCTACGGCGCGTTCGTCGTGCTGCAGCACGCGGTGGACTACCCCGGCCAGCCGCGCGGCACGATCGTGTCCTCAGGCATCGCCGCCGCGCGCTGGCTGGCGGGGGTGGACCAGCAACTGGCGGCGTTCGAGCCGGCGGAGCTGCGCGCGCTGGTGATCTCGTCCTGGGCGGCCGAGCGGCAGGTCCAGACTGAGGATGAGGCGGCCGAGCTGCTCGAGGACCAGCTGCCGTTCCACTTCCTCGAGCCGCGGGGCGGGGCGCTGAGGGAGTACCGGCGCCGGACCGCCGGGCTGGCTCGGTACGCGCCGGAGGTCATCCGCCACTTTGCCGCGCGGGACTACGGGGGGATCGACGTCGAAGACCGGCTCGGCGCGGTGCGGCACCCGGTGCTGGTGCTGGCCGGGCGCCACGACCGGGTGTGCCCGGCCGGCGCCGCCGCGGACATGGCCCGGCGGCTGCCAGACGCCGAACTTGTGGTGTTCGAGGATTCCGCGCACATGACCTTCGCAGAAGAAAACGACCGCTACCTCGCCACGGTCCGCCGGTTCCTGGACCGCGTCACGGCCTGACACCGCCGGCCATGCACTGCCACCCGCGCGCCTCACCAGGCGCCGCTCGGCAGCCACCGGTACTACCGGGCATTCCGGCAGCCGCAACGGACACGGCCGCATACGCACACCATCGGCGGCAGGTGAGGGCGCGTCCGTGTCCCGTGCTGCTGGATATTCATGCAAGCTGGTGGGCCGGATCGTCGGATCGAAGCTGAGGATCGCACGACTACCGACAAGGCGATGATCCGATTCTCCGGCGCGAATACCCGCGATGCGCACCTGGCCTGGGATGCCAACAGCACTTAGTGATCAAGCTGGCGTTGTCGCTGGCAGTGGCGGACAGGCGGTAAGCCGCCGGGATTAGCGCACCTTGTTGAGCTTGCCCGTGGTTACGTCGAAGACAAGCCACGGATCTTGCCGGTGCGCGTGAGGAACGGGCTGGCCTTGATCCGGCGAACCGACTCGCGGACGTCCCGCGCCGCGTCGGTGAACGCCTGCACCACCCATGGCGGTGCGATGCCGGTCTCTGCCTCGATCTCGCGCGTGAACTCGTCGTCGGTGATCTTCTCCAGGGCGCAGTCCGTGTGGTGGATCAGAATGATCTCGGTCGTGCCGAGCAGCCACTGGCTGACCGCCAGCGACCTGATCACGTCGTCGGTTACCACGCCACCCGCGTTGCGGATCACGTGCGCCTCCTCGTCGCCGAGACCGAGCAGCTCGAAGATCTTGAGCCGGGAGTCCATGCAGGCGATCACCGCCGCGTGCGGGGCCGGCCGCGGCGGCATCCGGCGTATGTCAGAGCGCAAGCGCCGGCCGCGTGCGGCGCTCGCGGTCGTTGAGAGACTCTGGACCGGCACGCCGTTGGCATCCAGTTCCCATTCCCACCCGGCCGCCTGCGGAGGCTCGGGCAGTGCACCCTTGTCGTCGGGCGGACCGGCCCATTCCGCGTCAGGCAAGGTCGCAAGCCTCCGTAGTGCGCAGTCCTCACGGCAACACTGGAGGTCATCGTCCCAGCCAGCGCTACCGCAAGGGACGCCATCCGGACAAATCCCGGGGCACAGCCCACCGCGCCATCGGCACACCAGTACTGGGCAGCAACGAATATTCAGTCAAGCTGACACACCGATCGCCGCGTCGACACCAAGGCGCGCGGCATCCTTCCGGGGCGCGTGTAGCCGCGGTTCTGGGCGGCAACCCAGTCGCCGGGCTGGTCCCCGCTTACAGCCGCGCCGATCCGACGTCGGGTTCTCAGCGCTTGGTCTCGTACCTGATCAGGACCACGCCGTCGGGAAACGTCCGGGTCTCCACCAGGTTCAGGTTCACCCAGTTGTCCAGAGCCGTAAAGAACGGCGTGCCGCTGCCCACCAAGACCGGTGCGGTGGCCAGCACGTACTCGTCGATCAGCCCGGCCCGCATGGCCGCCGCGGCGAGTGTGGCGCCGCCGATGTCCATGGGGCCGCCGTCCTCGGCCTTGAGCCGGGTGATCTCGGTGACCGCGTCGCCGGTGACCAGGCGGGTGTTCCAGTCGACCGTGCTGGTCGTCGAGGAGAACACCACCTTCGGCATGTCCCGCCAGCGGCGGGCGAACTCGATCTCCGCCGGCGTGGCGCCAGGCTGCTGGTCGGCGGTCGGCCAGTGGGAGCTCATCGTCTCCCACAGTTTGCGCCCGTACAACGCCAGGCCCGTCGCCCCCACCCGGTCGGACCACCACTGGAACAGCTCGTCGCTCGGCACGCTCCAGCCGAGGTCGTCCCCGGGCGCGGCGATGTAGCCGTCCACACTCAGGTTCATGCCGAAGGCCAGTTTCCGCACGGCGTCAGCCTCCCCGTGAGTCGGTCCTCGGAATATACAGACCAGCACGCCGCGGAAGAGTCATCGGTCCGGCCACACCCAGGGCTGGTTGACCACCACGCCAAGCGGATACCGCGCACGAAGGGATCGGTGTCTGCACAGCCCTCGTCGTCCGCGGCGCACGTCGCAGCCGAGCCGGGTGACCGCGCACGGCGCAATGTCCGCTCATGGCTCCATGAGAGTGCGCCTGGCAACGTGGGCCTGCCACCATACCGACGTGTGGATGCCGCCTGTCGGGGAGGGGACGATCACCGAATCTGGATCGACCATGCGCCGAGTTACGCGACGCAGCTCTCCTGCTGGCTATCCATTTTTCGGAATGGCTAGCGAAAGTGCGGCCGAGACCAGAGGAATCAGAATGAGGATCGCCGTTTGGAGCCGCTGGTAGGTGCCTACCTCGAGTTGCATCAGCTCAGTCAAGTTCTTCCGGGTCGCGTACCAGTCGCCGAATCCAGGGTCGGTGGGCGCCGGGCGTTTCGGGAGGAGGACGTCGCTGCGCACCATCATGAACACGGCGGTCGCCGACGAGGTAATCGCCGCCAACCCCTGCCGCGTGCGGGGCGATGGCAGTGCCCGGCGGGTGAAGAAGATCCGGCCTGCGACCCTGCCCGAGCCCGAGGCACTGGTGAAAGCTCTGCCGCAACGATCCCGCCGCACCTGATGCCGACGGTGAAGGACCATCTCGGCCACGTGAAGGCCAGCCGGGACGCGCTGCTGTTCCCCGCCGTCCACGGCGGCCACCTCGCCCGGCGACCCTCTACCGCGTGTACTATCCGGCGCGGGAGGCGGCCGACGCCCGGATCTCCGCTTCCATGATCTGCGGTATACCGGGGCGGTCCTCGCTGCGGCCACCGGGGCCACGCTCGCGGAACTGATGGCGAGGCTGGGCCACTCGACGGCCGGGGCGGCGCTGCGCTACCAGCACGCGGCCGATGACCGGGACAAGCCCATCGCCTCGGCGCTTTCGGAACTGACGGCCGGGACGGTGACGCCGATCAGCGCGTCTAAGCGGAAGGGCACTCGCGTTTCATAGTGAAACGCTAACCCGCCGTTAGCGTTGTAACGCTAATCCCGCGTTAGCGTTTCCGATTGTGTAACGCGAGTTTCGTCATTGACGAAACTCAGTGCTTGGCGACGAATGAGCCCCCGCCCATGATGGTCTCGACAAGGCCCTCGTCCCGCAACAGCGCCACGGCTTTCCGCGCGGTGGTCTCGGCCACGCCGTACTCCTGCCGCAGCGTCTTCGCCGAGGGCAGCGCAGCACCGGGCGCCGGGTCCCCAGAAGCGATCCGGTCCCGCAGGATCGCGGCGAGCTGCCGGTACGGGGGCACCGCCGAGTCATGGTCGACGGTTACCCGCCTCACGGTAGCTGACATGCGCGGACGTGCTTCCACGTCACCGCGCCGTAGCGCGCGGCGCCGCCCAGTGCATGAACACCGGCCGGCGCCTAGGGCAACCGACTGTAAGGAGTCGATCCCCATGGACGCATCCTGTCAGCCGGACGACCTCGAGCAGTTGCGCGTCACATTCCCCGACTGGGACATCGAGGCGCGCTGGACGGCCGCCGGGACCGGCCCGGACCAGCGGTACCTGCTGGCGCAGAAGGATGACGTGACCGTCACGGCCTGGACGGCCGGGGACCTCGCCGCCGAGATCAGGCGGGAGACCGGCACCCGCTGATCTGAAACTTGCGCCTTCCTTCGCTCGTTTAACCATTTGTCCGGCCCGGTGCGTGGCGAATCCCCCCCTCGCCACCCCGGGCCGGTTCACGTCTCCTCTGGTCGCGTCGGCGGGGGCGTGCGATGGTGCGGGTTCCGGCAGTCTGGCCGGATGCAGTACACCGACCCCGCCCCGAACTCGCAGCGTTCATGCACTAGGTGACAGCGCAAAGCGCCACCAGCAGGCCCCCGGTATATATCGGGCAAACATGCGGCAATCGGGCGAACCACGCGGCGCAGGCGGGTCGTGTCAAGGGCGGCCCGCCATTCCACGCACATCACCACAAATCGAAAGGACAAGTCGTGTCGTTCACCACCCGAGCGGGGGCCGGGCTCGCGCTGCTCGCAGCGCTGGTCGCAGGCTGCGGCACCGCAGCAGCAAACCATTCCGCCGCGCCGAAGCCGACCCGCATGCCGCACAGCCAGCACACTTCCCCGTCGATGGAGGCCGCGGCCGACCCCGCCGCGCATTCGCCGACCCCCATGGCGCACCATCACCGCCGTCACCACCACCATGCCCAGCCGGTGCCGGTCGTGGTCACCCCACCGCCACCTCCGCCTCCGCCGACCATGGCACCCCCGGTGACCGTTAACCCGATCCCTCAGGGCAATGGCGGTGACCAGGACGGCGACAATAACGGCGGCCCCAGCGACGGCGACGGCAACGTCTAGTGATCTTTAACGGTGGAGGTTATTGGCCCCGCTGGCGGCTGGGCGAGGACTCGATGACGCTGGGAG
>Ga0318559_10000196_pt1 | contig 12456 bp, 10 predicted proteins | sample GRESIP065b5f21_FD_203664 | JGI IMG/M metagenome (GOLD analysis project Ga0318559, IMG submission 203664) | Tropical soil microbial communities from Luquillo Experimental Forest, Puerto Rico - GRE.SIPMG.065b5f21 | ecosystem: Environmental > Terrestrial > Soil > Tropical forest > Bulk soil... | reverse complement strand
GTCTGGGTGCTTGTGCTGATAGCCGGGGGTGAACCAGCGCGCGACGACCTGCCGGGAGATCGACGCCATCCCGCCGGTCCTCACCCTGGACGCCCGGTCCCGCCAGAACTCCGCCGGCGGCAACCACGCGGAGGTGCAGCAGAGCGCCAGCGCTTCGATCCGGTCCGGCGCGTTGACGGCCAGCCACATGCCGACCATGCCGCCGAGGGAGACGCCGCAGTAGCGCGCGGTCTGGATCTCGTGCCGGTCGAGCAGCCCCAGCACGTCGGTGCCCAGATCGGCGATCGAGTACGGGCCCGGCGGCGCGGGCGACCCGCCGTGGCCACGGTGCTCATACCGCAACAGGCGGAAGCTCCGGCCCAGCGGTCCGAGCTGCGACTGCCAGAGTTCCGCGGTGGTCCCGAGTGAGTTGCCGAGTACCAGGACCGGCGCCCCGGCCGCGCCGGTCAGGCTGGCGGACAACTCCGCCGGCGGTCGCGGCTCAGACATCGAAGAACACCGTCTCCTGGTCGCCTTGCAGGTGGATGTCGAAGCGCAGCGACGCCGCATCCTGGTCCGGCCGCGCGATCAGGGTGGTCACGCGGGCCGGGTCGGCGATGGACGCCAGCACCGGATCGGCCGCGTTCGCCTGCGCCTCGTCGGGGAAATAGACCCGCGTCACCACCCGGTCCAGCAGCCCGCGGGCGAACACCGACACGTCCAGATGCGGCGCTTCGGTCCCCCCGTCAGGGCTGGGCAGCGCCCCCGGTTTCAGGGTCACGATGCGATACGCGCCGTCGGGGCCGGTCGGGCACCGCCCGAAGCCCCGGAATCCCTGGCCGGCCGCGCCACGGGGGTCGTCGGGGTGGGCGAACCGGCCGCCGGCGTCCGCCTGCCAGGTCTCCACCAGCGCGTCGGTGACCGGGTCGCCCGCGCCATCGAAGACCACGCCGGTGATCGTGATCGCTCCGGCGGTGTCTTCGGGCACCACGAAGGGGCCGTCCGGCCACGGCAGCCCGATCTCCAGGAAAGGCCCCACCGTCTGCGCGGGGGTAAGGCCCCCGGTCACCGCTTGCCGTCCGGCTGCTCGAAGGCGGTGGCGGCCCGGCCGCGAAGCACGATGTCCCAGGTGTAGCCCAGCGCCCACTCCGGCACGGTCAGGCTCAGGTCGAACCGGGAGATCAGCCGGCCCCTGGCCTCTTCGGGCACCGCGTTGAAGATCGGGTCCTGGAAGAACAGCGGGTCGCCGGGGAAGTACATCTGGGTGGCCAGGCGCTGGGTGAAGGCGCGCCCGAAGAGCGAGAAATGGATGTGCGCGGGCCGCCACGCGTTCGGGTGGTTCTGCCACGGGTAGGAGCCGGGCCGGATGGTGATGAACCGGTACCGCCCGTCGGAGTCGGTCAGGCACCGGCCGACACCGGTGAAGTTCGGGTCGAGCGGCGCCGGATGGTTGTCCACCCGGTGCCGGTAACGGCCGGCCGCGTTGGGCTGCCAGATCTCCACCAGGGTGTCCGGGACCGGCCGGCCGCCGCTGTCGAGCACCCGCCCGGCCACGATGATCCGCTGGCCTTGCGGCTCGCCCCCGTGCTGGTTGGTGAGGTCGGCGTCGGCCGGGGTGACCCGGCCCGCCCCGAGCAGTGGCCCGGTGATCTCGGTGAGCCGGTGCGGCAGCAAGACCAGCGGCCGGTGCGGCGCGCGCAGCGCCGTCGACCGGTAGTCGGGGAAGTCGAGCGGCGGGTGGACGCCGGACGGGCGCTCGTAGCCGGGAAGGACGAGCCCGGCGGGCGGGTGAACTGCCATCAGTGTGCCCCTTCGGAGCCTGGGGTCATGGCCTGGAGTGCCCGCAACGCGGAGAGCTCCGCGGGCGAGGGCGGATCGAGCACCGCAAGGCTGCGGGAGATCAGCAGGTCCCACCCCGTTCCGGCCTTCGCCTCCTCCGGTGAGACCCCCGGGTACACGCCGGTGAGGGTCAGCTCCCTGGTCACCGGGTCCGGCTCGAGCACGCCGAGGTCGGTAATGACCTTCCGCGGGCCCGCTCCGGTCAGGCCCAGCCGCTCGCGATCCCCCTGGCCGGTGCCGTAGCCGACCGAGGTGACGAAGTCCACGCGCTCGACGAAGGACCGGCGGCTCTGCCTGACGATGATGATCACTTCTCGGCAGAACGCCGCGATCTCCGGGGCCCCGCCGGCGCCCGGCAGGCGGACGTCCGGGTCGGCGTAGGTGCCGCCGATGACCGTGGTGTTGATGTTGCCGAACCTGTCCAGCTGCGCCGCACCGAGGAACCCGACGTCGATCCGGCCTGGTTGCAGCCAGTAGTTGAAGATTTCGGGCACGCTCACCACGGCGTCGGCGGTGTCGGCGAGCACCCCGTCACCGATCGACAACGGTAGCCAGCCAGGCTTGGCGCCGATCGTGCCGGACTCGTAGATCAGCACCAGATCCGGGGCGTGCGTCGCCCGGGCCAGGTTGGCCGCCGCACTCGGCAGCCCGATCCCGACGAAGCAGGTCATGCCGTTCCGCAGGGCACGGGCGGCGCAGGCCGTCATCATCTCGTCGGCGCTCACATCGCCTGCCTCCCTCGCGGGGCGTCGTTCCGGAGGCGCCGGATAGCGGTACGCGGCGTTCGGCCCGGCGCCCGCGGCGCGTTCCTGGCCGGAGGCTGTCCCATCGTTCCTATTCCTCCTCGCCCGCCCCGGGGCCGGCCGGCCCGGGCGGGTCGGGGGCGCCGAACACATCGGTCTTCAGCCAGCGCAGGAACCGCTCCCGGTCCCGGCTGATCGCATCCCAGGCCACGTAGTAGTCGTTGTCCCGTTGCGAGTAACCGAGCGCGTAGGACGGGTGTGCGCCGCCGGGGACGTGGGCGACGTAGTCGACCGTCCAGCACGGGAGGACGACCGCCTGCGCGCGCGGCGTCAGCGCTTCGACGACCTCCTCAACGGTGACCACGGACCGCCGGGCGCCGAGCACGGCCTCCTTCTGCACGCCGGTGATGCCCCAGAGCTGAACGTTGCCCGCCCGGTCGGCCTGCTGCGCGTGGATCACCGTGACGTCGGGGGTGAGCGCGGCGACCGCGGTCAGCCGCTCCCCCGTGAACGGGCAGGTGATCGGCCGGATCGCGGGCTGCCCGTCCAGCCCGGGCAGGCTCTCCAGGCCGGTCCCGCCGTATCCCCGCAGCACCGCGAACGGGAGGCCGGCGGCACCGGCCGCGTACCGGTTCGCCATGCCGGCATGGCTGTGCTCTTCCAGCCGCAGCGGGCCGGGCCACGCGTTCTCTACCGCGTCCCGGAACCGGTGCAGCGAGCCGACGCCGGGGTTGCCGCCCCAGGAGAAGATCAGCCTGCTCGCGCAGCCGGCCCCGATGAGCTGGTCATAGATCACGTCCGGGGTCATCCGGATCAGCGTGAGGTCGCGGCGCTCCTGCCGGATCACTTCGTGCCCGGCGGCGAACGGAATGAGGTGGGTGAAGCCCTCCATGGCCACGGAGTCGCCGTCATGGATGGCCGCGGCGACGGCTTCGGTGAGTGACACGATCCGCGCCATGCCTCAGTGTCTCCTGACCGATGAGGGCACGCGGCAGCAATCCTCATCGTCTTTTTGACCGCAATCAGTACAAGCGTGCGAGATACGGACACTCTAGCCCGCGGCGCCGGCCGTCCGGTAGTAGGTAACCTCAGCCCGCCTGGCCGACCTCGGCGAGAACGCGTGCGGCGATCGCGAACGCCCGGTTGGCCGCGGGGACGCCGGCGTAAACGGCGGTATGCAGGAGCACCTCGGCGATCTGTTCCGGCGTGAGCCCGTTGCGCAGGGCGGCCCGCAGATGCATCGCGAGTTCCTCGTCCTGGCGCAGCACCGTGAGCGCGGTGAGCGTGATCATGCTGCGCTCGGCCCGGGACAGGCCGGGCCGGGACCATATCTCGCCCCAGGCATAGCGCGTGAGGAAGCTCTGGAAGTCAGCGGTGAACGGGGTGGTGCCGGCCACCGCCCGATCCACGTGCGCGTCGCCGAGTACCTCGCGCCGGACGGTCATCCCCCGCGCCGCGCGTTCGGTGTCGTCCATCCTGCCTCCCGTGGCTCGTGCCGAACCCTACCGGCCCGGCTCCATCAACCGAGGGCGTCGCGCAGGAAGGCGACCACGCGCGGCCAGGAGTCGGCCCGGGCGCGGGCGTTGCCGGCCCGGGTTCCGCCAAAGCTGTAGCGCCCGCCGGTGAGCGGGTGGTTGCGGACCTCGGTGACGACCGGGGTGCCGGGGACCCCGGCGCAAATGTGCCCACCATCCCGGTAGCACAGGTGGACCACCGGGTAGGGGAAGCCGCGGTCGCGGGCCCGTCGCTCGGCGATCCGGGTCAGGGGGGCGGATGGCCACATGGCGTCGTCTTCGCCGGAAACGAACAGGACCGGGCCGCGGATGTTCTCGACGGGGATGACGGCATGCTCGAACAGCCTCGGATCGGCCAGCATCGGCTCGAACGCCGCGCGCAGCGCCACCGGGCCGGCGGCGGGTGCCCGCGCTGCCTTGGCGGGGGCGCCGATGGCCACGTAAGGCAGTGGCTGGCCGGCGAAGGTCCAGGCGGGCGCGTCCACTGGGCCCCTTGCGTCGAGGGCGGACCAGGAGACGCCGCTGGGCGCGAAGGCCACCACGGCGCCGATCTCCTCCAGGAGCGCGCCGGCCCACAGGGCCAGCTCGCTGCCGCGCGACACTCCCAGCACGCCCACGGTCCCGGACGCGACGTCGTCCCGGCGCAGCAGCCAGCGGGCGGCTCGCTCCACGACCTCGACCTCGATACCGGCCAGAGCGCTGGGAAGCCCGGGTCCGCCGAAATAGGCGATGGCCAGCGTGGCCAGGCCGCGGGAGGCGAGGGCCGGCGCCCACGCGGCCGCCGGGCCGAGGCCTCCGCCGGAGCCGGCGAAGGCGACCACCCCGGAGAACGGGCCTGGGCCGGCCGGGCGGGCGAAGATGCCGCGGACACCGGGTTCACCCACCTCGGTGACGGTGGCACCGGGAGCAAGCCAGTGCCGCTGGTACTCGGCGGTGATCGGATCGCGGGCTGTCTCGGCCCGCAGCCGGGAGGTGACCGGCCCGGGCGGCGCGGCCGCGTGGGCCGCCGGCGCGACCGGTGTGGCTGACCACCACAGGCCGAACGGGTCGGTTCCGGTGTAGCTGCCGGCGGTGCTGGCGTGGCGCGCCGTGTCCACCACGCCCGTGCCGTCGGCGGTGAAGGTGGCCGTCGCCTCGTAAACAGATCCGTCGATGAGCGCGGACGCGGTGACAGTCACGGGCCGGCCGGGCGCGCAGCCGCTGATCACGATCCCGGCCGGCTCGTCGATCAGCGGCCGGCTGGGAACAATGATGCGAGGCCGCGGGCGCGGGCGGGCGGCCGGGCCCGGCCGGGGTGGGCTGGCTGCGCTGCCCGCCGGAGCGTCGCTGGGGAGCTGACGTGGTGTCATGGCTGGTTGCCTCCTTGGGTCTCACCCCAGGGGCGTAAATTCCGGCGGAACAACCTGTACGGTCAGACGTCCCAGCCGCCCGGGCCGCCCGGCCCCGGCTCATAACGGCAGGCTCCGCCGGTGCGGATCGACGCCTGCAGGTGCGCCGCGGCGCGGGGAGCGGCCTGGCTGATCCGGTCCAGCGTGGCACGCAGGGTGCGGGTGACGTTCACCCGGGCACGCTCGGCCTCCGGGGAGACCTCCTTGGCCCGCCCGGCCAGCCCCGTCGCCCGGCGCAACTCGGCGAGCAGCGCCTGCTGCTCGGCTTGCAGCCTCTCGCTGCGGCTGGGATCGCCTGCCCGGTCGGCCGCCGCCAGCTCCTCGGCCAGGTCGGCGAGACGGCGCCGGTAGGCCGAGCGGGCCTGTTCGTCGAGCACCGGGCCGGCCGCCTGGGGATGGACCCCGGCGCCGCCGGCCACCAGGTCCAGCGCGGGAATGTCGCGGCCGGGCGCGGCAAGCAGCGCCCGCAGGTAGTGCAGGCCGCGGGCATCCCGCAGGCGGGCGTGCTCCGCGCCCGCTTCCAGCAGCCAGTCGCCATCGTCCCGGCGCAGCCGCCACAGGTTCGCTCCCGGCGGCAGGCTCGCCAGAAGGACGCCCATTCCCAGCCGCTCGGCGATCGAGCGCGCCTGGCGCCGCTGCTCTTCGGCGGCGCCCTGGTCACCGGGACCGGAGCGGGCTGCCAGCGCGTCGGCGAGGCTGGTGCGTGCGTGTGCCGCGGCTGGCAGCGCGCCGATCTCACCGGCCAGGCTCACCGCTTCGGAGAACAGCGTGATCGCTTCGTCCCATCGGCCGAGCACCGCGGTCAGCAGTCCAAGGTAGTAGGAGACCGGGCAAAGGACGGCGTTGGCGCCGCCCTGGATGACCAGCCTTCCCCGGTAGGGGGCCAGCGCCTCATACAACGCTTCGGCCGCTTCCCGGTCACCGGCGGCACCAGCCGCCAGCGCCAGCCCCGCCGCGGCAACCAGCCACCGCGGCCCGGAACCCCGGAGCACCCAGGGCAGCGCGCGCTGCAATTCGGCCGCCGCCTCCGGTGTCCGCCCGAGAGCCGCCAGCACTCCGGCGGCGGTCGCCTCATAGAGGTGGCCGGGGTGATGGCGAGCGGCGTCAAGCAGCAAATCCACCGCCCCGGCCGCCTTCTCGAGTGGTCCCCGCTCGTTGAGCACCATGCCGCGCAACGTGCCGACCAGCGCGGGAGTGTCGGCCAGCCCGATCCGGTTCCCCGCCTCCTCGACCTGCTCGGCCAGGCGCAGGGCGTCGCCGAACCGGCCCCGCAAGGTGGCCAGCATGGCGTGCCGCGCGGTCACCATCACCATCGCCTCGGCGTCCCCGGCGAGCCGGGCGGCCCGTTCGAACGCGGCCAGCGCCGACTCCGCCTCGCTCACCCGCCCCAGTTCCATCAGGGCGATGAACCGCCAGAACATGCCGCTGCGCTCCTGGGCGTCCTCACCCGCGGCGCGGGCCAGGTCGATGATCTCCGACGCGGCCGCGAGCCGGTCCCCGGCCGCGGCCGGGTCCCACAGCGCGTGCAGCCGGGCATCGAGCACCTCGGCCAGCACCGCCGGCTCCCCGGCGCCCCGGGCCAGGGCGAGGGCCTCATCGGCCAGGTCCCGCCGCCGGGTCGCGGCGCCCGGGTCGGCGAGCAGCTCGCGGGCAAGCCGGGCCAGCACCCGGGCCCGGAGTGAATCCTCCATTTCTCGCCCGGCCGCCGTTTCCAGCAGGCGGATCAGTGGCGAGTCAACCTCGAGGAACGCGGCCCGCGGCGGGGCGCGCAGGGCCAGTTGCACCACCGCGTCCGTCCCGGCGCTCAGATCGCTTAGCCGCGCCGCCAGGGACAGGCCCGGTCCCGGCAGCCCGCCCGAAGCCAGCCACAGCGCCCGGCGGACCTCGGGCCGATCCTCACCTACCAGCACCCCCAGGTCTTCCTCGCCCAGCGGCCCCACCCGGATCTCCGACCCGGTCCCCAGGGCGGCCGACGCGGTCACCACCACGGCCGTCGCAGACCCGGCCACCCGGGCGGCCAGCACCGGCAGGACCTGCACCGCGGCGCTGCCGCCGCGGTCGAGATCGTCGACCACGATCAGGCGCGGCCCGGCTGACACCAGGGCCTCGGCGGCACGGTCCAGGTCCAGCGGTTCCGCGTCCTCCTCCAGGAGGCGGCGCGCCACCTCCGCCGGCCCGCCAGCCGCGCGCACCAGCTGCGCCCACACCAGCCGGGCGGGGGCGGCCGGACCCGCCGCGACGCGTGCCACGGCAAAGCCGCGCCGCCGGCCCTGCCCCGCCGCGGCATCGGCCAGCGCCGTCATCCCCGCGCCCGGCGGGCCGTACATGACCAGCACCCCGCCGGTGCCCGCCACCGCCCGGTCCAGCAGCAGGCGCAGCGCTGCCAGCTCCCGGTCACGCCCGATAAGCCTCACGACAGAGATATATACCGCCAGAACAGCCGCATAGCCGGGCAGGGCGCACCACACCCGACAGCGCCGGCCGGGGGATCCCCGCCATCAGGAGTTCAGGTACGCGAGGACGGCCAGCACGCGGCGGTTGTCGTCCGGGTCGGCGCCGAGTCCCAGCTTGATGAAGATGCTGGTGGTGTGCTTGCTGACGGCCTTCTCGGTGATGAACAGCCGTTGCGCGATCGCCGTATTCGAGCGCCCTTCGGCCATCAGGGCCAGCACCTCGTGCTCCCGCGCGGACAGCCGGGCGATCGGCTCGTCGCGCGACCGCCGGCCGAGCAGTTTGGTCACCACTTCCGGGTCCATGACCGTGCCGCCCGCCGCCACCGTACGAATCGCGTCCACGAACTGGTCGTCGCTGAACACCCGGTCCTTGAGCAGGTAACCGACCGCTCCCGCCTGGTCGGCGAGCAGTTCGCGGGCGTACAACTGCTCCACGTACTGCGACAGCAGCAGCACCGGCAGGCCGGGCACCTCGCGCCGCGCGGCCAGCGCGGCCTGCAGGCCGTCGTCGGCGAACGCGGGCGGCATCCGGACATCCACCACGGCGATATCCGGGCGGTGCTCCAGCAGCGCGCACAACAGGCCCGGCGCGGTGTCCACCGCCGCGGCGATCTGGAAGTCGTGGGCGCTGAGCAGCCTGGTCAGCCCGTCCCTCAGCAGGAACAGGTCTTCGGCGACGACAACGCGCACGGCAACTCCATGACAATCATGGTGGGCCCACCCGGCGGGCTGTTCACTGCAAGGATGCCATCGAAGGTGCCCAGCCGCCGCTCCACGCCCTGCAGCCCGGTGCCCAGCGCCGGGTCCGCGCCGCCGATTCCGTCGTCGGACACCTCGATCCGCAGCAGACCGGCGGAATGGCGGATGCGGATCTGGGCGCTGCGCGCGCCGGCGTGCTTCACCGCGTTGGCCAGGGCCTCGGCAATCGCGAAGTAGCAGGCCGACTCGACCGGCGGGGACGGGCGGCCCGGCAGGTCGATCTCCAATGCGGTCGGCAGCGGGGTGTCCAGCACCAGCGCGTGGACGGCGTGGCCGAGGCCGCGGTCGGCCAGTACCGGGGGGCAGATACCACGGATCAGGTCCCGCAGCTCGTTCAGCGCTCGCACCGAGGTCTCCCGCGCCTCGGCGACCAGCGCCAAGGCGGCGCTCGGGCTGCCAGGGAGCACTCGCTCGACCGCCCGCAGGTTCATACCCAGGGCGACCAGCCGGGCCTGGGCCCCGTCGTGCAGGTCCCGCTCGATCCGCCGCAGTTCAGCGGCGGCGGCGTCCACGGCGTGCCCGCGCGTCTCGGTGAGCTGCTGCACCCGGCCCGCCAGATCCGGATCGGGCCCGGATCCCGCGCGCAGATGCGGCACGATCGTCCGCGGCACCAGCCAGGCCCCGACCGCCATCAAGGCGCTCGCTTCGGCGCCGGCCGCCAGTGCGCTCTGCCGCCCGCTCACCGTGACGAACCCATACGGCACCCCCGGGGCCTGGCCCTCCCCGGCCGGCAGCGCCGCCCAGTGCGCCGCCAGCTGGAATCCGCGCAGCGCCAGCACGACCAGGACGAACGGCACCAGGTCCGCGGCTACCTTCGGCCACCAGATCGTAATGACCGGCGCGGCGATGACGGCCGCGACCGTCCACGGCCGCACGCCGAACACCGACAGGCCGATCAGCGTCACCGGGACCAGCGCGAGCCCCCAGCCGGTCTCCCGCAGCCGTTGCCGCAGGTAAGGAGCCAGCGGGCCGGCTCGCTCGCGCAGCCGCGCCAGTGAACGCGGCATCAGCCACAGGCCGACGGTGAGCATCAGCAATGCCAGCGGGACCAGCAGCCAGCTCGGCACCAAGCCGGTTCCCGGCCCGGTTCCGCCAAGGGGGCCCGCAGGCCCGGGCGGCGGCCCGCCCTTGACCCAGCGGCTGGCCACGGGCAACTTGGCCACGCGCTGGTGCAGGCTGGTGACCAGGCCGTCGGCCCGCCAGACGTGAAGCGGCCCGGACAGCGCCCCGGGCGGCGGCGGGAGCCCATACAGCGCCCCGGGCGGCGGCGATAGCGCATACACCGTCCCGGGCGGCGGCAGCTTCTGCACCGCCGCGCCGGCCGGTGGCAGCACCTCCCAGCCCATGGCCGCCTTAGCGGGCACTTGGACCCCGACCGGCGCGGCGCCGAACTTCACGACCTTGCCATGGCCGTCTGGGGCGATGAAGAGGGTCACCACCTGTGGACCGCTGAGGGGCATGGCCCAGGTCGCCATCCCCGGCGCGGCGGCGGCCAGCGCCAGGCCCCAGATCCCCGCGCACACCAGCGTCACCGGCAAGAGCCCGGCGGCCGTGCCCGGCCGCCGGACCACCAGGATCACCGCGAGGGCGACCGCCGCAACCGTCCATAGGGTCACCCCGAGCACCGCGACGCCGAGCACGGCCACGGGCACCAGCAGGGTGCCCCAGCCCAGCCGGCGCAGCAGCCTGGCCGTGATCCGCCACAGCAGGGTGATGAAAATCCACATACTCTCATCGTGAACCCGGGCGGGGCCGGTCCGCCATGGGGTGGCACCCATTCCGGGGTAGGCCTGGACCTACTCTTGCCGGCGGGCGTGCGCGTCGAGTGCCGCGTCGGTGAACGCCCCGGCCGAGCCGAGATAGCCGGCCGGGTCGAGTGCCTCGTCGATCTGGGCGCTGGTGATGCCCGCGCCGTCGAGCCAGCCGGCCAGTTCCGGCACGCCCAGCAGGGATTCGCGGAGCGTGACGCCCACGGCCACGGCGTGCGCGCTGGCCCGCGCTACGAGGTCGTGGGCCTGCGCCCGGCCCAGCGCCGGGACCAGCAGCCCGGCCACCCGCTCGGCCAGCGGCAGCCCTCCGGTGGCGTCCAGGTTGGCGCGCATCCTGGCCGGGTCCACGATCAGGCCGCCGGTCACCTCGGCCCCCCATGCCGCGGCCGAACCGGTCACCCGCAGCAGGTCGGCGAACGGTTCCCACTCGGCGTGCCAGGCACCGGCGGCCCGCTGATGCTCCTGCTCGGCCGCGGCGACCAGGGTCGCGACCAGCCCGGGCACCCGTCGGGTGCAGCCGAGGATGGCGATGGCGGCCACCGGGTTCTGCTTGTGCGGCATCGCCGACGAGCCGCCCCGACGCTCCCCGGCGGCCGAGCCCCCGCCGCTCTCGCGTAGCTCGCCGACCTCGGCCTGGGCGTAAAGGGTCACATCCCGGGCGATCTTCGACAGGGCCGCCGCCGCGCCGGCGCAGACGGCGGCGACATCGATGATGCGCGAGCGGTCGGCGTGCCAGGGCAGCACCGGCAGGGCCAGTCCCAGTTCCTGTGCGAGCAGGCTGGCCACCGCGGGCCCGTCGGCGCCCAGCGAGGCCAGCGTCCCCGCGGCCCCGCCGAACTGCACGGCCAGGCGCGCGGCACGCACCCTGGCCACGGCGTCCGCCGCCTCGTCCAGGCCGGTCAGCCAGCCCGCCGCGACCAGGCCGAAGGTCACTGGTACGGCCGGCTGGAGCAGCGTGCGCCCGATCATCATGGTGTCGCGGTGCGCCGCGGCGAGCACCGCGCACCCGTCCGCGGCGGCGGCCAGGTCGTCGGCCAGCCGGTCCAGCGCAGCCCGGGCCAGCAGCATGGCCGCGGTGTCGATGATGTCCTGACTGGTGGCACCGCGGTGGACGGTGTCCGCGGCGTCCGGCGGGACGGCCTTGCGCAGTTCGGCGACCAGCGCGGGGACCGGGTTCCCGGACAGGGCAGCCCGGCGGCCCAGCGCGCCCGGGTCGAACGGCGCGGTCGCCGCCGCGTCGGTGACTGCCGCGCCCGCCCCGCCCGGGGCCAGCCCGGCCCGTTCCAGGGCGCGGGCCAGCGCCGCCTCGGTGTCCAGCATGGCCCGCAGCCAGGCGTGGCTGCCCGTGCCCGCGCCGCCCCGGGAGAAGATCCCGTCGAACAGCCCCAGGTGCTCCGCCCCCATCTGCTCTGCCACGGGGGAACTTTAACGCTCAGGCGCTGACCGCCGGCCGGGAATTGAACGCGCGCACGACCAGCCCGACCGCCAGGCCCGCGAGGAAGCCGAAGACGTGCGCCACGTAGGCCACGGCCCCGCCACCGCCGAGCCCGCCCACCGCGTACAACCACTGCAGCACGAACCACAGGCCGAGCACGACCCACGCCGGGATGCGCAGCGGGATGAAGAAGAGGAACGGCACCAGGCTCCACACCCGGGCCTTCGGATAGAGCGCGATGTAGGCGCCGAGCACGCCGGCGATGGCACCCGACGCGCCGATCAGCGGCACGATGGAACCGGGGTGCACGAACGCGAACCCGTAGGCCGCGGCGTAGCCACACGCCACGTAGAAGATCAGGTATGGCACCTTGCGGAACCGGTCTTCCACGTTGTTCCCGAAGATCAGCAGGAACAGCATGTTGCCGAGCAGGTGCAACCAGCCCGCGTGCACGAACATCGCGGTGAGCACCGACAGCACCGGGTTCTTGTGGTAACCGGGCCGCCCGACCACGCAGGCCGGCCCGCGCGCGGTGACCACCACCTGGCCGGTCACCACCTCACGCAGCGGGCGGTCC
>Ga0318559_10000190_pt1 | contig 12581 bp, 10 predicted proteins | sample GRESIP065b5f21_FD_203664 | JGI IMG/M metagenome (GOLD analysis project Ga0318559, IMG submission 203664) | Tropical soil microbial communities from Luquillo Experimental Forest, Puerto Rico - GRE.SIPMG.065b5f21 | ecosystem: Environmental > Terrestrial > Soil > Tropical forest > Bulk soil... | reverse complement strand
AGCGTATCGCCTTCGTGAAATAAATCGGTCGTCGGGCGCGTGAGCCTGTGGCGGCGCGAATTAACCATCGTCTGAATTTTTCAGTGTTTCTTTTCAGCACTCGTGGCAACGTGATTCCGTTGGTTTTCTCCTGTGTCATGACAAACGGAGGGGTGCCATGAAAGTACTCGCTATACTGACGGCAGCGGCGGTGACTCTTTTCAGCGTCTCGGCCTTCGCACAGTACGTCGGCAAGGGCAAAGCCCCGCCGCCGGTTGTTACTAAGGGATAATGCTGTACAAGCCTTGGGAGGGGACCGGCTGTCATGGCCGGTCCTTTCTTTTTGGGATAGATGCGCAAAATAAAACCCCCGGAAATTAATCCGGGGCTTTTGCGGTAGCAGGCTGCGACCGTTATGCAGCCTTAGCGACGACGACGAAAGGGCGCTTGCTGACCAGCGACATGACATGCGCCGCCCACATATCCAAAGCGGCTTTCCGCTCGGCGCTGTAATTGGCGTGATTGTAGCGGCCCGCCACGCCCGCCTTGTGGCCGCTGATGTGGTTTATGATGGCCTCGACAACGTGCGGAGCCACGCCCTTTCAGGTGGTCGACGGGCCTGAAGAATGGCTCGGCACAAAGATAAGCTTCGACCTCAAACAGAACGGCGACTGGACCGTTGTTCTCTTCAAGCACCAGGGCTGGAAGGAGCCTGTGGAATTTATGCACCACTGCAGCACCAAATGGGCGGTCTTCCTGCTGAGCCTGAAATCGCTCCTCGAAACCGGCAAAGGCGCGCCCTGGCCAGACGAGATCAAGCTCGACAGTTGGGAATAGCCGCGCCTTGACCAAGGAACAGAAATGATGACCGACCAGAAGAGAACGATGAAACACCTCACAAGAAACGAATTTGCATCGCCATTGCAGCCGCCCGCTGGCGGCTCCCGATGGTCGAAGCCCGCCACGATGGGTATCGCGAAGCGCCGAGACTGATCGCGCGTGCTTACGGGATTGAGAATCAGCTATGTTAAATTATGTTTGGCCGACTTATGAAAATGGGCTTTCAAATAGAAACTCATTCGCACGTGGCCGCGATACTCCAAATTGATTTTCAAGATGCGCTCAATGTTCACGATGGAACAGATTGGGCGCGAACTTGGAAAAATTTATCAGCAACCTAAACGGTTGCCTGGGCAATTACGCGCGGTCGTCATGCAATTAGAAAGTAATGAAAGGTTATGGAACAGGGCAGGTCAATTAGCACAGCCTCCTATCCGCTATTTCTAAGCCCTGCAGAGATGCCGTTGATGGTGAGCTGAATGCCGCGCAAGACTTGCTCATCAGCTTCGTTGGCGCGATGCTGCTTCAATAGCTCAACCTGTACGTGGTTGAGTGGGTCGAGATAGGGGAACCGATTGCGGATGGAACGCTCGAGGAGGGGATTGCCTTCGAGCAGTCTCGTTTGTCCAGTGATACGCAATAGCATTTCGATCGAGAGTGCACGCTCCGCAACCACACGCGGGAAGATCGCTTCGCGCAAGCGTTCGTCCGTTACCAGATTGGCATAGCGGGACGCAATTGGAACGCTAGTCTTCGAGAGAACCATATCCATGTTTGACAGGAGCGTGCGAAAGAATGGCCAGTCGCGATACATCGATCGCAGTCGTTCGAGACCTTCGTCTGAAAGCCGGGCGAGATAGGCCTGCACGGCGGAGCCAAAACCGTACCAACCCGGCAGCATTAAGCGACATTGAGCCCAACTGAACACCCATGGGATCGCACGCAGGTCCTCAATACGACGCGTCCTGGCGCGGGAAGCCGGTCGACTACCGATGTTCAGCGACGCGATCTCATCAATGACGGTCGAGGCCCAAAAATAATCCTCGAAACCGGGTGTGTCGTAGACAAGCGCTCGATAGGCGACGAAAGCGTCATGTGATAACTCCTCCATCGCCAAAAGATACGTCTCACTCGGGGCCTTGCGTTCAGGTTCCAGTAGAGATGCTTCAACTGTCGCGGCTACCAACGTCTCCAGGTTGCGACGGCCAACCTCAGCCCTGCTGTACTTACTGGAGATGACCTCGCCTTGCTCTGTGATGCGGATCTGTCCTCCGATGGCCCCGCCGGGCTGGGCAAGAATGGCATCGTAGCTCGGGCCGCCACCGCGTCCAACCGAGCCGCCACGCCCGTGAAACAGTCGCATCCTCACTCTGTGCCTGCGAAACACCTCAATCAGCTCGATCTCCGCCTTGTAGAGTTCCCACCCAGATGTGACGAAGCCACCATCTTTGTTGGAGTCCGAATAACCGAGCATTACCTCCTGCACGTCTCCGCGGCTCGCAACGAGCTTGCGATAGACCGGCAACGTGAGGGCAGCATCCATAACGGCGGCGCAACCGCGAAGATCATCGATTGTCTCGAACAGCGGAACAATATCGATGTCGCTGCGTCCGTCGGCGCTCACGAGTCCGACCTCTTTTAGGAGCAAGGCCAATTCCAGCAGGTCGGATACGTTTTTGGCCATCGAGATTATGCTGGTGCGCACAATATTTTCGCCATGCGCGGTGCGAGCGTCGACCGCTTGTCGAAAGATTGCCAGTTCGGCGCGGGTCTCGGCCGAGTAGGCGAGAAGTGGTGAAACGAGCGGGCGCGGCGTTGCGAGTTCGCCAGCAAGCAACTCAACGCGCCGGTTTTCTGCTAGAGCCGTATACCCAATTCCTGGCGTCGCAACTTCAAGGAGTTCGGCAACTGTCCGTTCATGCACCGCCGAATTCTGTCGCAAATCGATGCTGGCGAGATGAAAGCCGAAACAATCGATCGCGCGCCTAAGGCGACGTAGACGGCCGAGTGCGAGGATGCGAGAACCATGCTCGCACAACGATTTGTGGATAATATCGAGATCCACCTTCAGCTCGTACGCCGAATGGTAGGGGAGCGATTTGCCGACGGGCGCGGGTGTTACGGCATGACCGTCGATCGAAGCCAACGTTGCCGCGACGCGGGCAAAAATTCCAGAGATAGCCCGCCGATACGGTTCATCGACTCGATGCGGCGAGGTGTCCGGTGAACGATCAGCGAGTTCCGCGAGTGCATCCGAAACAGTCACAACTCGCGTGCTAAGTGAGAGCTCGGCTCCCAGCGTGTGCAGCTCCTCGAGATAGAAGCGTAGCGCAGTATTCGCGTGCATACGCGCGGTGTCACGCAGCACTTCCGCTGTGACAAAGGGGTTTCCGTCCCGATCGCCGCCAATCCAGCTCCCCATCCGAAGGAAGGTGCCAACGTCAGTGTCCAACGGCGAGGGGTCGATCTTCGCAAGTTCGTCCTCCAGTGATAAATGAAGCTGCGGAACTTCCTGGAGGAAGGTGTAGTCATAGTAACTGAGACCGTTAGCAACTTCGTCAAGCACGGTGAGCGTCGTGCGTCGCAACAAACTGGTTTGCCATAAGGTGACAACAGCACGATGCAGCTTATCGACAAGCTCGTCTCGTTCCTCTTCAGTTAAATCGTGACGATCACGTTCCTCAAGTAGATCGGCGACGGCCATTTCGTGCGTCATTGTACTCTTCCGCTGCACCTCCGTTGGATGCGCGGTCAAGACTGGACTAATCAACGCGGTGTCGAACCAGGTGCGAAGTTGTCGCGACTCAATGCCGGCGGCGATCACGCGACCGATAGCAAAAGCAAGCGTACCGCCGCGCGGCGCCGAGCCCGCCAACATATGCGCTCGATTGCGTCGGATATGGTGTCGATCTTCCGCGATATTAGCGAGATGCGAGAAATAGCTGAAGGCTCGTACGATGCGCGTGGCCTCCACGGTTGGCAGCTCGTCCAACGTGTTCTCAAGTTCGCGTTGCGCTGTTTCATTAGCATCGCGGTGGAAGCGCACAGAATTGATGCGAATACGTTCGACGAGATCAAAGACGTCCGCGCCCTCCTGGTCACGAATAGTATCGCCGAGCAGCCTTCCCAGCATGCGAATGTCTTCACGTAGCGGGGAATCTTTGTCGAAATCGCGCCCGCTGGCGATGTCTCGATTGGATTCCACGGCCGTGATGGGTTGCGGCTCGGTCACGAAAAGACCCTTGATCTATGCGTCGTAAAGCCAGCCGTTCGACTGGGTTTGTGCGTTCAATCGAAGCCCGATGAAATGCGTGAGGAGCATCGGCGGCGTGTCCTCGGACCGTTTGCGCTCACTGTCAGGCGATCAGTTGGAATTTAGTTTGTCGGCGGCTCAAAACCGCCCTCCTTCCAGACAAAGCGGTTTTCTGGGGCGGCCATAAATTTCACGAATGCGGACGCGGCGTTCGGTGCTGCGCTGTCAGTGGCAATCGCCGCGCCGTAAACGATCTCAAGGTTGATTTCCCCAGGCAACGGCCCAACGATAATCAAGCCTTCAACGCCAGCGACTTCGCTCGCCGGGTAGATGCCGATTTCAGCCTGACCCGCCGCCACCAATTGCACGCCGCCGTCGAGTGCCGGCTTGAGGATTATCTTTTTTGCCATGGCGTCGGCGATACCGAGCTGCTCCATCACCTTGCCCATGTGAGTACCGCTCGGCGTCTTCCCTGGCGTAGCATGAACAACGGAGCGGGCGGCCAACATCGCGTCGCGAAACTTTGCCTGGCTCGAAATATCCGGTCGCGGCGCGCCTTCTTTCACCACCACGCTGACAACGACGGTGCCAAAGGTGGTGCGGCTGTCGGCGCGCACCTTGCCGTCCTTGGCAAGACTGTCGAGCACCGGCGCTGGCAGTACCAGTACGTCAGCCGTCGCCCCTGCGCCTAGTTTTTCCCGGAGTTCCGTGATGACCGCATAGGCGAACTTCACTTTATTGCCAGTCTGCTGTTCAAATTTCGGCGCGAGCAGAGCGAAGACCTCTTTCGGCGCGCCTCCGCTCATTACGTGGATCTCGACGGCTGATACAGACATACCAGCCACTATAGCGACGGCGCGGCTAGTAGGATTAAGCTCAAGAGACTTATCATCGGCATCTCCTAGTTCGAGATTGCGCTTTTGCAATCTGTTCGATCCGTTTTTTGCAGGCCAATTTCTTGGCTACTTGCTTGGCGACCTTGGGAGGAGTTCGCGTTGCAGGTCGTGATTTACAAGTATGAGGGCTAGGGTTTCGTCCCCCATATCATTCCCCTTGACGGCTTCTGTTGTGAGGAAAGCTGGTCGGAGTGGCAGGATTTGAACCTGCGACCCCCTCGTCCCGAACGAGGTGCTCTACCAGGCTGAGCCACACTCCGACTGATAATGCGGCTTATACAATCGCGGTTTTAGTCCGGCAAGCTTGCAGAAAAACGGCCGCAAATGCGGCGGTCCCGCGCCTGCCGCGCCTGTGTTATCTAGGCATCCGGCGCCGTAAACGACAGCCCGGTAATGGCCGAAGTGAACGCGGAAGAACCCGCAACGAAACTGGCGACGCGCGTCGTGAAAGGCGATCCTAGCGGCATCGCCGAGGCGGCGCGTTGCCTTGCCGAAGGCGGCCTCGTCGCGTTCCCGACCGAGACCGTCTACGGGCTTGGCGCCAATGCGAGGAACGGCGCGGCGATCGCGCGGCTCTATGCGGCGAAGGGCCGGCCGGCTTTCAATCCCTTGATCGCGCATGTGGCGGACGCGGCCGCGGGGCGGCAGCTCGGCCGGTTCGATGCGGCGGCGGAGCGGCTCGCGGCGGCATTCTGGCCGGGGCCGCTGACGCTGGTGCTGCCCAAAGTGGAACGCTGCGGGGTCGCCGACCTGGCCACCGCCGGGCTCGACAGCATCGCCGTGCGCGTGCCGGCGCACCCGGTGGCGCAAGCTATTCTGCGCGACTTCAGCGGGCCGGTCGTAGCGCCATCAGCTAATCGCTCCGGGCACGTCTCGCCGACCACGGCCGCGCATGTGCGCGAGGATCTTGCCGGGCGGATCGATCTCATCGTCGATGGCGGCGCAACGCCGGTCGGGCTCGAATCGACGATCGTCGACTGCCTTGATTTGGACCCGCCGGCGCTTTTACGTCCCGGCGGCGTGCCGCGCGAGGCAATCGAACGCGTGCTGGGCGCCCCGCTCGCCTATGCGCCATCGTGCGATGAGGACGCGCCGCGCGCGCCGGGCATGCTCACGTCGCATTATGCGCCGCGCACGCCGCTTCGCCTCGACGCCGACCGCGTCGCGCCGGGCGAAGCCTTGCTCGCTTTCGGGCCGACGCTCGCGCAAGGCGCGCCGGCGGCGGTCACGGTGCTCAACTTGTCCGCGCACGGCGACCCGATCGAGGCGGCGGCGAACCTGTTCTCGCACCTGCGCGCGCTCGATGTGAGCGGCGCCGGCACGATCGCGGTGATGCCGATCCCGCTTGCCGGACTCGGCGAAGCGATCAATGATCGGCTGCGCCGCGCCGCGGGCTGAGGGACGATCGAGATGTGCGCAAGACGCTTTTTCTGGCTAAATGCGGCTCAAATGATGGCGGTGCTGGCCGTAACCTTTGTCGCTTGCACCACCCTCGCCCGCGCCGAAGTGCAGAAATTCGTCAATCCGTGCGGCCAGAAGCTCTGCCCCTATTATCAGATCGTGCTCACACCGCCGGACGGCTGGATGCTCGACGCCAAGGCGACCAAGGACAACAAAATCCAGATCGTCGTGCCCAAGGGACAAAGCTTCGCCACCGCCGATCCGCTCATCTACGTGCAGGTGTTCTATCGCGCCGACAAGCAACAAGCCCTTGCCGATTTCGCGCGGGCGAGCAATGCGCGCTGGATCGCCGCCAATGCCAAATCGAAGATCACCGAACTGCCCCCGGTCGAGCGCTCGAACGGCAAGCCGGCGTTCCTGCGCTTTGCCTTCGAAAATCCGGGCAAGGCGGAACAAGCGTTCGAGATCGGCGCCTTCGGCATCGACTCCGACAAGGACGGCGACGAATTCGTGCTCGATGTGGTGATGAGCGGGGCCAGCAAGGAGGCGTTGGACGGCGCCAACGAGGCCTATCTTTCGTTCCTCAAAGCGCATTGAGGCACGGCAGGCCGCGCTTGCGCGGGACCATGCCGGCTGTCATTTATCACTGAGAAGACGCCAATCGGCCGGACACACCTGATGCTCGATAAACCGGAAAACAGGCCGGGCAAAGCCGTCGATCCCGCGCTGCTTTCGCGTTTTGCGGCGATCGTCGGCGAGCGATACGCCATCACCGATCGAGAGGCACAGGCGCCTTATTTGGTCGAAATGCGCGGCCTGTTCCGCGGCCATTCGCCGATGGTGCTCCGCCCGGGATCGGTCGCCGAAGTGTCCGCGATCCTCAAGCTCGCCAACGACACCGCAACGCCGATCGTGCCGCAGGGCGGCAATACCGGCCTCGTCGGCGGCCAGATCCCGCATCACAACGAGATCGTGCTCTCGCTCAACCGGCTCGACCGTATCCGCGAAGTCGATCCGACCTCCTACACCATCACCTGCGAGGCCGGCGTCACCTTGCAGCGCGCGCGCGAAGCGGCCGCCGCGGTCGACCGGCGCTATCCGCAGCTTCTGCCCTCCGAAGGCACCTGCACCATCGGCGGCAACCTCTCCACCAATGCCGGCGGCACCGCGGCCATCGCCCACGGCATTGCGCGTTCGCATGCGCTCGGCCTCGAAGTGGTGCTGGCCGACGGCCGCGTGCTCAACGACCTCAACAAGCTGAAGAAGGACAATACCGGCTACGACCTGAAAAACCTGTTCATCGGCGCCGAGGGCACGCTCGGCGTCATCACCGCGGCGGTGCTGCGCCTCGTTCCGCGGCCGCGTTCGCTCGAGACCACCTTCGCCGGCGTCACCTCGGCGGAAGCGGCCCTCGAACTTCTCGGCATCGCGCAGGAGAAGAGCGGCGGCGACGTCACGAGCTTCGAGATCATGACGCGCGAGGGTATCGAGCTCGTGCTTCGTCATGGCCAGGGCTGCCGGGATCCGCTCGTTACGCCGCATGCCTGGTACGTGCTGATGGAATTATCTTCGCAAGCCAGCGAGGGCCTGCGCGAGGTGCTCGAAGCGATCCTGGCCGAAGGCCACGAGCGCGGACTCGTCGTCGATGCCACCATTGCCGACAGTTTGGAACAGGCCAAGGCCTTCTGGCGCGTGCGCGAAATGTTTGGCGAGGTGCAGCGCCACGCCGGCGGCTCGATCAAACACGACATTTCGGTGCCAGTCGGGGCGGTGCCGGCTTTCATTCGTGACGCGAACGCGGCGGTGACCGCGCTTATTGCCGGCGCGCGGCCGTTGCCGTTCGGACATCTCGGCGACGGCAACATTCACTACAATGTCACGCAGCCTCCCAATGCCGACAAAGAGGAATTCCTCAAGCGCTGGGACGAGGTGAATGCCGTCGTCTTCGCGGTGGTGAAGAAATACGGCGGATCGATCTCGGCCGAGCACGGCGTCGGCGTGATGAAGCGCGACTTGCTGCCGTCGGTGAAAGACCCGGTCGCGCTCGATCTGATGAAGAGCCTCAAGCGCCTGCTCGATCCGAAGGGAATCCTGAATCCGGGAAAGGTGCTTTGAGGCGTATTTCGTGCACGTCATTGCCAGGTTTGCCCCCGCAATCCCGTGCGGCAGGGTCAAGCCTGCGTATGACAATTAGAAAAAACTCCGGGTCTGAAAAATGAATCAACAAACCCAAGCCGCCCAAGACACCTCCCAAGACATCCTCTACGAACTTAATGACGGCATCGGCCGAGTGACGTTCAACCGGCCGCAGGCGCGCAACGCCTTTACCTTCGCCATGTATGAGCGGCTTGCGGCAATCTGCGACGAGGCCAATCGCGACCGCTCGATCAAGGTGCTGGTCCTGCAAGGCGCAGGCGACAAGGCCTTCGCATCCGGCACCGACATCAATCAGTTCCGCGCCTTCACCACGCCGCAGCATGCGCTCGACTATGAATCGCGCATCGATCGCGTGCTCACGAAGCTCGAACAATGCCGCGTGCCGACGCTTGCTGCGATCAGCGGCGCCTGCACCGGCGGCGGCGCCGGCATTGCGGCCTGCTGCGACCTGCGCATCGGCACCAAGACGACGCGGATTGGATTTCCGATCGCGCGCACCTTGGGCAACTGCTTATCAATGTCGAATATCAGCCGGCTCACCGCGCTCATTGGACCAGCGCGGGTGAAAGACCTGATCTTCACCGCGCGGCTCGTCGGCGCGGAGGAAGCCGCCAGGCTCGGCCTTCTCAACGAAGTCGTCGAGGATATGCCGGCGCTGCAAAAACGCGCCGGCGAATTGGCAATGCTGATCGCCGGCCATGCGCCGCTCACGCTCAACGCCACCAAACAGGCATTGGCCCGGCTCACGCGCCGGCTGTCGCGCGAGGAAGGCGAGGACCTGATCCTGATGTGCTACATGAGCGGCGATTTCCGCGAGGGGCTCGTCGCTTTCCTCAACAAGCGCCCGCCGCAATGGCGCGGCGAGTAGCGCGAATGTGCTCTCTCCTCCCCGATCGTTTCACTCGATCTGCGGGATTTTGGCGCTGGCGATGAGCTGTTTGAAGAACGGCACCATTGTCGCGATTCGCTCCCGCACGGCGTCGGGGCCGCCGGCGATCGGCGAATAGCCGAGCTGCACCACCCGGCTTTTGATGTCGTCCTGCGCCATCACCGTGAGCGCGGCCTTGGTGTATCGCTCAAGGAGCGCCGGCGGCGTGCCAGCCGGCGCGAGCAGGAAATGCTCGGTCTCGAGCGTGACGTCAGGAAAGCCTTGCTCGCTGAATGTCGGCACGTCAGGAAGATTGACCCAGCGCTGCTTTGTCGTAACGGCGAGGCCGCGCATGGTGCCGCCTTGCACTTGCGCCTGCGCGCCGGGGAGCGCCGTCAAGAGGAGGTCGACGGTCCCGGTGAGCAACGCCTGCGTCGCCGGGCCGCCGCCGTTGAACGGAATATTGGTGATGTCGACGCCGGCCTTGAGCTTGAACAGCTCCATCGCCAGTTGCGGCGTGGTGCCATTGCCGGGGCTCGCATAGTTGAGCTTGCCAGGATCGGCCTTGGCGCGCTTAACCACTTCCGACAAGGAATTGATGACGCCAGAATTGCCGCCTTTGGCGTTTACCGCCAGGACATTCGGCGCAACCGGCAGCGTCGCGATCGGCGCGAAATCCTTGGCCGGGTCGTAAGCAACATTTTTGTAGAGCGCCGAATTGACCAGGAGCGCGCTCGAGGTGAGCAGGAGCGTGTAACCGTCCGGCTCGGCGCGCGCCGCCTCGACCATGCCGATATTGGCGCCAGCGCCGGCGCGGTTCTCGACGATGACCGTTTGATTGAGCGCCTGCTGCAATGGCGATTGCAGAAGCCGCGCCAGCACGTCAGACGATCCAGCAGGTGCGAACGGCACGATGATCCGGATCGGCCTGGTCGAGCTCAATTGCGCGCGCGCCGAGCGCGGGCGCAGCAGCGCGGCGGCGGCGAGTGCACTAATGAAAGCACGGCGCGGCAGATGATCTCCTCCCCCGTAAACGGGGGAGGACGAACGTTTCAGCTCTCGCCTCATACTTTTGTTTTTCCACGAACTCATTTGATGACTCCAAGCATGTCCGACCAGCGCGCTGGGCGAAAAATCGACTTCCTCACCCCAACTTTATATTCGCTTCCTTCACCACGCGGCTCCACAGCGCCATCTGGTCTTCGACATAGGCGCGAAACTCCTGCGGCGAATTTTGCCGCGAGTCGATGTTTAGCTCCGCGAAGCGCGTCGTCACCAGCGGCAACACGATCGCGGTGTTAAGCGCCGCATTGAGCTTGTTGACGACGGCTGCCGGCGTGCCGTGCGGAACAAAGACGCCGTTCCAGTCGTAGCCTTCGAAGCCGGGCAGCGTGTCCGACATCGGCGGAATATCGGGCAGGCTTTGCAGGCGGCCCTTGCCGGTATGGGCGATCGGCTTGACTTTGCCGCCCTTGATCAAGCCCACCGCCGACGACCCGTTGGCGAAGAAGAATTTCAACTGGCCTGCCATGACGTCGGTCAGCGCCAACCCGCCGCCGCGATACGGCACGTGATTGATCGTGATGCCGGTGCGCTGCCGGAACAGTTCGAGCAACAAATGCTGCAAGGTGCCATTGCCGGACGACGCCATATCGATGCCGCCCGGCGTCGCCTTGGCAAGCGCGATCACGTCGGCAACCGTATTTGCCGGCACTGTGGGGGTGACGACGAGAATGTTCGGCACCAGCGCCACCAGAAAGACCGGGTCGAAATCCTTGCGGTAGTCGAAGGCCAGGTTGCCGTAGAGCGAGCCGTTGACCGAGAACGCCGTGGCGTCGTGCAGGATCGTGTAGCCGTCCGGCGCGGATTTTGCGACGACTTCTTCGCCGATCGTGCCGCCGGCGCCGCCGCGATTTTCAATAGCGAATTGCTGGCCAAGATCCTCGCTGAGCCGGGCATAGACGATGCGCGCCGTCGTGTCGGCGCCACCCGCCGGCGGATAAGGCACCATGACCCGCACCGGTCGCTGCGGCCAATCGCTTTGCGCGTGCGCTCTGCGAACAAACGGCGCTGCCGCCAATCCGCTCAGCAGCACCCGTTTCGTTAAGCCTGTTGCCGCCATGCGTCCCTCCGCGCCGAGCCGCTAAAACTACCGCCTGGAACAATAATGCCAAGCAGTAATCGGGTGGTGTGGTCTGCATGAAGCCGCGATATTGCGCTCATGGATTTATTACAGCACATCATCGGATGGTTCGTCGCGTGGCGCCTTCACACCCAGCAGCGCCGCGAGCTGCTCGACTATCTCGCCAGCGATCATCGCGCGGCGGCCGACCTCGGCATCACGCCCTATGACGCGCGGCAATATTTCGACCGGCCGTTCCGGGGAAGCAACGCTCGTGCACGATCTCCGAGCTGCGAACATCCGCTCGTCCCCGCCAAAGCGGGGACCCAGCGGAATAAAGCAAATTAAACTGGATTCCCGCTTACGCGGGAATGAGCGGCTGGTTCAGCCGACAAGCTCAAAACAATGTCGGCTGGTCGTCGGGCGACTTGATCTTCTTCGGCTTTGCGGGAGATGGCGCCGGCTCCTGCGCCGCCAGCGCATTTGCCGAAGCGGGCACGATCAGCGCCTCGGAATCGTTGACCACGCGATTGACCGCGGGCGAGACCGGATAGATTTCAAGAAGCGCGTCGTCCGCAGGCTTGATCAGCGCGGCCGCCTCGTCGGCCGGCACGGCATCGCAATCGAGCCAGAGACCGAAGGCGTCCGGAGCAACGAAGACCGGCATGCGTGGATGGATCGTCGCAAGCACGCCGTTGGCATCGGTGGTGACGATCGCGGCGGTGTCGAACTCTTCGCCATTCGGCCCGGTCCATGTCTCCCACAGTCCGGCGAAAGCAAGCGGCGGGGCTGTGCCGTCCTCGCCGCGTTTGGCGCGCACGAAATAGGGCCGCTTCGGGCCGGCCGCGGCCGGACCCGCCGGCCATTCATAAAAGCCGTCGGTTGGAATGAGACAACGCCGCCGGCGAATGGCGTTGCGGAATGCCGGCTTGTCGAGCACGGATTCGCCGCGGGCATTGATCAGAAGCGGAAAGGTTTTCGGCTCCTTGACCCATGACGGTAAGAGGCCCCAGCGCATCAGCGCAAAAGACCGCTTGCCGTCGACAAGCCGCACGACCGGAATCG
>Ga0318559_10000155_pt1 | contig 13317 bp, 19 predicted proteins | sample GRESIP065b5f21_FD_203664 | JGI IMG/M metagenome (GOLD analysis project Ga0318559, IMG submission 203664) | Tropical soil microbial communities from Luquillo Experimental Forest, Puerto Rico - GRE.SIPMG.065b5f21 | ecosystem: Environmental > Terrestrial > Soil > Tropical forest > Bulk soil... | reverse complement strand
CACCGAGGCCGCCCAGGCCTCCCCGGCCTCGGTGCGGTCGGGATGGTGCCTCAGGCCGGGCTCGACCCACCGGGCGCGCTGGTAAATGGCATCAGCGACGCCGTGGCGCCTGTACTGCGGGTGCACCCACAGCTGGCCGATCCTGTCGTCGTGCGGGCCCCAGGTCAGGTGGCCGATGACCTGGCCCTGGTGCGCGGCGGCGACGGCGTGGTAGCCGCCCTTCTCCCGGCCCTGGCGGACGTGGTAGTACTCCAGCTCGGGCAGGTCACCGCGGGCCCCGGCCTGGCGCCGGAAGACCGCGGTGTGCAGCTGGCCGCCGTCATGCAGCTGCTCGTAGTGGTGCACGTCCAGGGCATCCCCGGTGCCGGTGCGCCACTCCCGCATGCCGCCCATCGGGTAGCCGTGCCCGCCGGGGGCGGGCCGGACATGCAGCAGGGCGAAGTTGCGCGGGTCCTTGGCCGCGAACTCCTTCGTCCGGGGCGTCCAGAAGTTCGGGTCCTCAGGGCCGCCGGCCCCCTCGCGGAAGGCCGAGAACTTCTGGTAGAAGTCGGCGGCATTCTCCCGGTGCTCGTCCGGGGTCATCTCCCGCTCCCAGTCCAGGTGCACCCGGCGCGGCGGGGTGTGCCCGCTCATCCAGCCCTCGTCGTCCCGGGCGGGACGCCATCCCGGGCCGTGCTCGGCCTCCATCTGCTCAGCGGTGGACCCCATGGTGTGCTTGCGCTCGATGCCGTGGATCGCGTTGTGCAGCCCGATGGGCATCTCGTCGCCCTCGTGCCAGCTTTCCCGGTGCCAGTAGCGAGCCAGGTCCTCGTGGAACGGCCGGGAGGCGCCCCGGCCCGCCTTCGCGTCCTCCCACATCTGCCGCGGGGTGTACCTGCCGCTGACGACGCGGTGGAACTCGTGCAGGGCGCTCAGGATGCCCCGGCCCAGCTGGTGGTCCGTGGTGACCGAGATGGTGTCGTCCTCGCCGCCGCCCAGGCCGTGGCCGCCCTGGTGCTGGCCCAGCTCGTCGCGGGTCTTCAGGCCGTGCCGGCGCACGCCGGCCAGGTCGGTGGTGGCGTGGTACATCTCATGCGGCAGCGGCTGCCAGCGCGGCTCGCCGTAGCTGTCGGTCTCGTGCCCGCCGAAGTAGTAGTTCAGCCCCTTGGCCTCATCCGCTGACAGGTGACCGAGGGACAGGCCGCGCTTGACGTGCGCGTCCCAGTCATTGCGCCTGGAGCGGTTGCGCTCGAAATGCGCCATCTGCTCGTCCTCGGTAGCGCCCTCGGGCAGCGGCTCGTACTCCGGCCGGGGCCCGTACTCAGGGCGGTCAGCCAGGACGCCCTCCTTGCCCGGCAGGGGCTCGGGCTCCTCCCAGTCATAGCGGTGAGCCTGGCTGCCCGGGTCGAAGGACACCGGCAGGTGGCTGACGCCGAGCTGGTGCGCCCGGACGATCCGGTGGCCGCCTTCGCTGACCACCTGGTGCCCGGTGGGGGACCATTCCAGCAGCACCGGGTCGATGGTGCCCGATCTGATGGGCTCGTCCAGGGCCGACCAGGCAGGCTCGTTGGCGGCCATCTCCGCGGCCTTGCGGTCATACAGCGACCGGACCCGGGTGCGCTCGCTCCAGGTCGCCAGCGGGCCCTCGGTACGCCGCTGGCGGCGCAGCGCCTCGTTGGAGTGCATGTCGAGCAGCTCCCCGACGGGCCTCAGCTCACGGTCACGGGCCGCGGTCCTGCCGCAGCAGCGGATGGCGGGACCCCAGTAGCCCTGCTCGCGGTAGTAGTCGGTGCCCGCGTCGCGGACGTGCTTCGCCGGGACCACGGCGTGGTGGACGACGTACCGGGCCTCCGGGTCCTCGGTGCCCTCGCTCGCCCAGGCGTGCTTGCCGGCGTAGGTCTTGCTGAGCGTCACCCAGTCGCCGGGGTTGATCTCGTGCGGGGCGCTGTGGTGGGTGGCCCGGAAGATGTGCACCGGCTCGTCCGGCTTGCCGCGGGCCTTCAGCAGCTGGGCGTAGCCTTCCAGGTCGTCGCGCTCGGGCGGGTTGTGCGCGGCCCAGTACCGCGGGTGGGTGTAGATGTCCTCCTGGTACGCCTCGGTCAGGTCGTGCGCCGGGGCGCCGTCGGACAGCGGCCGGTGGCCGATGCCGTACTCGCCGACGTCGCCCGCGGTCCTCTCGCGCCAGTGGCGGCGCTTCGGCGGGGCCGGCTGGTCCTGGTCGTGCCCGGGGCAGAAGGGATCAGCCGAGCCCGCCCTCACGAAGCCGGAGCCGTCACAGCGAGCGCAGGATTCAGCCCCGTGAGAGCCGGCGCCCTCGCAGCAAGCGCACTGCTCCTGGCCGCGCGGAGCCCTGGTGGCGGCGAAGTGCTCCAGCAGGTCCACGAAAGCCTCCTCGGAGCTTCCGGGGGCTGGGGTCTACTGGCCTGAGGCGCGGGCCATCTGGTCGAAGTCCGGGGCAACGAACTGAGGCGTCAGGGCAGCCGCCTGTTCAGCTGCCGCCGGGACGATCTCAGCCACGAATGCCTGGCAAGGCCCCCCGTCGGTGCCGGAATGGCACCCGCGTGCCTTGCATTCAGTCTCCCCGTTGGAGTGCAGCGGACGCGGGTGGCGGCAGCGGGCGCAGATGACACGGCCCGTTGTCGTACGCGGCATGCGCGTCCTCCTCTCGGGATCGTGATTTGGTCTGGTAAATTCCCTAATAACCTTAGCATTAACCCCGGACCTGTGTATTCCCTCAGCTGCGCCGCATCCGGCGCCTCATGCCTCCCAGGCCGCTCGCCGCCTGCTGGCGCTGGCCGGGGAACTGGATCCGCTGCTGCCCGGCCCGGGACCCGCGGGCCAGCATCTGCCCGCCCAGGGCCGCGGCGTGCGGGTTGGGCACCATGGTCGCCGGGTCGAACCTGTTCATCGGGTCCGTCTGGGACGGGTGCATCGAGCCGGCCGGGCGCTGGCCGCCCAGGGTGTCGCCGAGGAACACGGCCATCTGCTCGCCGAGCAGCTCGGCGGTGACGATGCTGATGCAGTCGGCGATGTCCTTGGTGACGACCGGGCCGTCATCGGGCGGGATGACCTTGGCCTGGCCCTCGGGCTTGCGCAGGAACTTCAGCTCGTCGCTGGCCTCGGCGTGGAACGGGGCGTGCACGAAGCCCATGTTCAGCGCGCCCTTGAAGCACTCGTAGGTGGCCCAGTTCAGCGGGCCGGTAGCGGGCCGCTCATAGACGATGACCCGCTTGGGCATCCGCCCGGCATGCACCTTCTTCTGGAGCCGCTTGACCGTGCTGGGCACGTTGAACTGGTCGAACGTCAGCTCGGTCGGGTGGAACTTCTGCACCACGTGGTCGAAGATCCAGTCGGTCACCTCGTCGTAGTCGATGAAGTGGTCCTCGTAGTCGGCCGGGTCCCAGAACTTGATCAGGTCGAAGACGGCGTGCAGCATCCGGTCGGGGCCCATCTCGGTGTGCGCTATCGCGAAGCCGAACCGGCAGTTGACGTTGGCCGGGTCGCCGTGCGCCCGGTACTGAATAGTCAGCGGGCCCTGCACCTGCATCTCAAGCCGGGGCGGGCCGAGCATCTCGGGCCGCTCGTACCAGGGCTCGAACATAGCGTCGACCTTGCCCGGGTTCAGGTAGGCGTCCATCGCAGTCTGCCAGTGCGAGCGGCGCTCGACGGCAAACGTGTCCGGGTTGGCGCGCTCCTCCCGGGCCATCTCGTCGTCGTAGACCTGGATCGCGCCCTTCATGGCGGGCAGCCGGGGCAGCTCGCGGCCCTCGTACTCGCCCAGGTCGCCGGCGAAGCCGGCCGGGAACAGGTCCAGGTCCTGGGCGTCCTGCCAGTCCTTGTACGGGTCCCAGCTGGCCAGCTGGATCATCATCTTGTTCGGGTAGACCCCGGTCAGGTCGCCGCGGTCGTCGGGCTCCTGCTCCAGGGCCAGCTCCCACAGCTGGTAGAACTTGCCGGTCATCTCCCAGGTCGAGGAGGGGATGACGATGAAGGCGTCCCGCCCGAACTGGTCGAGCGCCGGCGTGGCACTACCGTACACATCTCCGAATTGTCTCGTTGTCCCGGCGTTCTTGACGTGCGCGGCCTCGTCGAAGCCGAGGATGCAGGCGGCGGGCCCGCGGGCGGACAGCAGGGTGGACTCCCGCGGGTACACCCCGAAGCTGGCGATGTCCCGGGTGGACCGGATGCCCTTGGCGGCGAGCTTGGCGGCCCGGATCTCGTCGTAGGGCGCGTAGATGGTCAGGTGCTCGGCGCCGGACTCGGAGATGTACGCCGAGAAGCAGTTGCTGCCGACGATCGCGTTGAACAGGTCGCCCCACAGGTTGGCCTTGGCCTGGTCCTTCTTGCCCGCGAAGATCAGCACGGCCAGCTGCTTGTCCCGGTCGACGCCGTAGTGCTCCTGGGGGTTGCCGCGGCAGATGTAGGACCACAGCACGTAGGCCATCGCCAGGCTGCACACGTAGCCCTTGGAGCCGCGGCGGCCGACGGCCATCAGGACTTCCTTGAACCACCGGTAGCCGCGGGCCTTGCACCAGGCGATCCGCTCGTAGATGTCGGGCTGGATGCCGTTGGTATTGGCCTGGAACTTGTTGTCCGGGCCGGCGTTCGGGTTGGTGGCGCGGAACTCGGCGATCCACTCGGCGATCACCTGGTGGTCGTAGTCGGTGAACAGGTCATCGCGCAGGAAGATGATCTTCAGCAGGGTGGCCTGGCGCGGGTACAGGTTGGGGCGGTCCAGCCACTGGGAGCCGATGACGAAGGTGATCGGGTCGGGCAGCTGCGGCCCGACGACCTCATCGACGGTGCCCCAGAAGTCCAGGGTGCCGGGGATTGCCTGCTCGATCGTCATCTACTAAGGTTCCTTAGTACAGTACTCACGAAATGAGCCACTGTCCTGTGAACGTGCGCGTGGCGAGGCCATAGACGCACATCTGCGTGGCGTATGCAGCGAAGCGCCCGGGGGCCGCGGCCGTCAGTGATGGTGGCCGTGGCCCTCCCCCTTCCCGCCCTTGAACAGCCGGTAGGTCTCGCCCTGGTCGGTCTTGATGACGCCCTCCTGGCCGGGCAGTCCCAGGATGTTGGAGGTGACCTCGTGCACCTGGCGGTCGTGGTCGAACTCGTGCTTGGGGTCGCACCGGCCCACGATCGTCACCTCGGGCATGGCGGCGCCGCTCTGCGGTACGCCGTCGACCGCGTACTGGAACCAGTTCACGTGCACGATGAAGCCCGCCTCGGCGAACCGGCCGACGATCTCGCGCTCGACGGCATCGAAGTTGCGGAAGGCCTTCTGGTGCCGGTCGCGCAGCCGGTCCCAGACGGCCTGGATCCGGTCCACTTCCGAGTCCAAAAGCTCAATCGGCGGCCTCGGCACCGTCACCGGGCACCTCCTCCCGGCCCGGGGGCATGATCGCCCGCAGCGTCTCGCTGCTGCGCAGGTCGGCCACGAAGTCAGGCCAGCGGGTGCCCAGGTGCTTGCGGGCGATCCACAGCAGCTCTCTCGTCGCCGCCTGCCACTGCTCGGCCGAGCCGGCCAGCTGGCGGGCCACTTCGTGCCGGTCGATCTCCAGCTGGAGCCGCAGGATGGCCACCGCGTCGCGGATGTTGGCCTCGCCGCCGTCCTGGAGCGCCTGGTACGCGCGGCGGACGGCCAGCCGGGCCAGGTCCGCGGGGGCGACCGGCGAGGAGCCCTCGTCCACCGAGGCGCCGCGGGCCGTCACGTCCTCCTCCAGCTGGCGGCGGGCCTCCAGGTGCGGGGCGGCCAGGTGGGGGACGTGGGCGCGCAGCGCGCCCGCGCTGATGACGCGGACCCCGGCGGGCTTCATCGACCGGGTGTAGTCGCTGATCCGGGCGTAGGTCCAGCCGTAGCTCAGCAGCGTGTCCAGCTGGAGCAGGACCGGGCTCGTGCAGGCCGGGCAGCCCGGGTGCCAGGGCTTGTCGTGCTCCCGGTCGCCGATCCTGATCCTGATCGTGCGGCCGTCAGTCACCGCATCACCTCGGCCGGCTCGGAATAGGTCACGGGGTACTGGGCCGGGTAGTGGTCAGGGTGACCGCAGACGCGCAGCTCCCCGTCCTGCGGCAGCGCTATCCCGGCCGGGCGCGTCTCGGTCCAGCTGTGCCCGCACGCCGACTGCACGCCGACCCGGATCACCGGGATATCAGTCATCGCAGTAGTCCCCGTCAGCCGAGGCGAAGTCGGGGGAGTCGGGGATCCGCCGGGCCGGGTAGTAGCCGTCGCGGCTGTTCAGGTGGCTGTGCCGGGAGTTCCAGGTGCGCCGGAACATGCCGCGGCGCACCGCCGGGTCGGCGAAGCCGGTGGAGGTGAGGATCTCCCGGCGCTGCCGGTCCTCCTCCTTCCACTTGGTCAGGATGTCAGACTTGGCAGACCGCGAGGTCACGCCCCGCAGCGACTCGGCTATCAGCCAGTCCGCGTACTCTTCCAGCGGGCGGCTCACCCCGTTGCGCAGCCTCAGCTTCATCTGCGGCAGCGGCGGGCCCGCTGGCTGGGGATCCGGCATGCTCATCGTGCTCTCCCGGCAGTGCGTCCTCGAACATCGCGCAGAGCAGCATCAGGCCCGCCATGGCGTGCTCCGATACCCCGTCGGTCTGCATCAGCTTGGCAGCCTCGGAGTCGGGCAGGTCGTGGTACAGGGCGTAGATGGCCTTGGCCTGGAGCGGCTCCAGATGACGGCTCAGCTCACGCAGCCGCAGCAGGTCGGCCAGGCAGTAGATCTCGCCGTCCGGGCCCGTCAGGGAGTCGATTCCCTCCGCCTCGTACAGGCTCTGGAAGCCCTGGAGGTTGCGGAACATCTCCCCGAGGATCGCCGGGTCGAGCAACATCCCCTCCTGCGCGCTGTGGATAAGCCTGCGACCAGGCTTATTGGGCGCCAGTCAACCACGCCACAGAAGGGTAGGACTAGTTTCCGGAGCCGGGCGTCAACGCGCTATCAAGGTTCCGTAATCAGCTCACGCGGTTACCGGCCACGTCGCGGTGCAGCCGCGGCACAGGTGGCTGGCCTCGCCGTGCTGCGGGGCCAGCGCGCAGGTGTGCTGACCGTTAACGGCATGGCAGCACCGGCCCATCGCCCGCCGCCGGGCCAGCTCGAACTCGATGTCCCGCAGCCCGTGCTCGGTGATCGCGATCCGGTACAGCGCCGGGCGCTCGCGCAGCTCCAGGGTGCAGGCCTCGCCGTCCTGCTCGGTGACCTCGACGTCCATCAGCGGCTGTCCTTCATCAGCAGCGCCTCGATCCGCTCCAGGCTGCGGATGAGCGCGTCGGCCCGGCGCGACAGCATGGACTGGAAGATGGAGAAGTACCGCTCCTCGATGCTGACCAGGTGGCCGTGCTGGGTGCGGTCGTCGATCGTCAGCTTGCGGCCTCCCTCAGCGTCCAGGGTGGTGTAGCCCCAGGCGAACTTCTCCTCCCAGATGCCCTTGGCGAACATCGCCGAGCCCCACATGACCGCGGCCTGCTGGCGCCACTCGACCAGGTGGATGACCAGCTCGTGCAGGAAGTCGTCCCGCTCGGCGTCGCCGAGGCGGTCCCAGTGCTCGATGATGTAGCCCAGCTCGTTGCGCTGCCACCGGGTGTGCCCGTGGATGTCGGTCAGCTTCACCCCGCCGATGCCCACTGACGGCTCGCGGACCACCCGGTACAGCCGCTCCAGGAGCCACCAGGCATCGCTGAAGGCCCGCGCCAGGACGCCATCGGCTATCCGGCCCATCTCCTGGACCTTGATCAGGTCCTGGGCCGGCCACTCGGTGCGCATCCGGCTGAAGTTGACGTGGGTGAACTGCCTGGTCCGGTCGGGCGGGATGTCGGGCTCGGCCGGGTGCTCCCCGGGGCCGCCGGGGAGCTTGTCGGCCTCGGCGAAGATGCGGGTCAGCTGGCCCTGCTGCTGCTCGCCGTCAGCCTGGGTCATAGGTCCTGTCCCTGGTCTTGGGGGCGGTGACGACCAGCCAGGTATCGCCTCGCACGAGCCCCAGCCGCAGGCCGCCGGGATGGGGGATGGTCACGAAGATGTCGCCGGGCTCGACGGGCAGCAGCTCGCCGCCCAGCCGCAGGCTCAGGTTCCAGTCCGCGTCCATCCTGGTGATTGGCTCGTGATCGTGGAAGGGGAACGTCAGCATCTGGATAACCGAGTAGTCCTTGCCGTCCCAGACAGCCGATTCCTCGTTGTCAGCCAGCAGCAGGTCGTTCATCACGCTCCTTCAGGCCCAGGGCGCGGCAGTCCTCGTCGAACTCACGGGCTAGCTGCTCGATGTGCGCGGCATATTCCGGGTCGGTCTTCATCCGCCGCACGCCCTCCCAGTACTCGGCAACAGCGGCGTCATGATCGTAACCAGGTTCCTGGTGCAGCGAGCGCAGCGCGCGGCCGATCCAGGCATCCGTGTCCTCGTCAGGCGTCTCGGTCATCACTGCCCCATGTTCCAGAGATTGGGATCATTGGTCTCAGGCTCCCACCGGTCCAGGATGGTGATCGCCCGCTGCCACCGGGACCAGGCGGCGGCCTTGTTGATGCCGAGGGACTCCGCGATCTCGGACCAGCTGGCGCCCGGCATCTCCACCCGCTTCATCAGCACGCGCTGCTGGTCCCGGGTCAGCCGCTGGTACATCGCCGGGACGGCCAGGATCTGCTGCCCGATCGCGACGTCGCGATCGGAGGCGTCCTTCTGCCGCTGGCTGTTCACGGAACCGGGGTAGGGCATGTCTCTGGCCTGACCGGGAAAGGGGGGCCGAAGCCGAAGTGCGGCGCCGGGTCCCGCGGGTCGATGGTGAGGACGCCGTTAATCGAGTGCGCGTGCCGGGGGTAGCCGTCATGGCTCTCCCAGCCGTGCCTGCCCTTGTGCCAGCCCAGGGGCTGGCGCTGCGCCGTGCCCCCGGCCGCGGTCAGCAGGGCCCGGATGTCGTTGTGGCTGATGTTCATGCCGCGCTCGACGGCCACCTCCCAGGCAGCCTTCTCCGGCGCCGTCATGGCAGCCTCGGCTACATGCTCCTCCTTCGGCATGGCGCTCCTCTCCAAATATCAAGGTTAATAGATATCGTCGTCGTCGTCCAACCACGGCTCTTCCTCCAGGTCCAGGGAGTACGCCAGGGCGATCGCCGCCGCGTCCCGCTCGTGCTGGTTCCAGGTCCGGGCGTCAGAACCGGGCACGTAGCGCAGCACCGCGGCAGCGATCTCCTGCTTGTCGTGCAGCGGGTTGCCGCACAGCAGGGACGAGGCGTGGTTGGCGCTGATCACCGTCCCGGCCCGGTGGGAGGCCTCGTACACCTGGAGCCCGGCGATCAGCGAGGACTCCAGCCGGTGGCCGCGCACGGCCGGCGCCTCCCAGGCGATCACCGACGGCCAGTTGTAGTGCTGCTCGCGCCAGACCACCTCATCGACCAGGCACCTCAGCCGCGAGGCCCGCTCGTAGGTGGCCATGTAGCCGGTCTCGGCGGTGCGGATCCGCAGCGTGCCCCTGGCCAGAACCGAGATGCGGTGCGCCGCCCCGATCCGGCTGACCCGCAGGTGCACCCAGCCGGTCGCCGACAGCGACGGGTCGAAGGCCAGCACCTTGCACCGCCGGAAGTCATCCAGCTCAGGCGGCGCCCAGGGCTCGTCCCTGCGGTCGAGCTGCCCGGCAACCTGCTCCCGCAGCTCATCCCACAGGGTCGTCATCAGGCTCGTCGTCCTCGTCTATCGCGTACAGCAGGTGAGCTTCCGGGCGGCCGAAGCTGACGCAGGCCAGCAGCTCGCGGCGCACCTGCTGCTGGCTCATGCCCGCGGGCGCGGTCACCCAGACCAGGATGCCGACACGCATACTCACGAGGTGATACCGGCCCGGCGCAGCGCGCCCAGGTACTTGCGCTCGATCGAGTAGGCCGCCACCGGATCGGCGTAGACGTGGTACTCGCGCAGGTCCCAGGGATTGCCGATGCCGAAGAACAGCACGATGTACTTGCCCAGGCCGGTCAGCCGCATGTACTCCTGCACCTGCCACCAGTAATCCGGCCAGCGCTCCCTGAAGTACGCCTCGTCCATGTCGGGGGCGTCGCCCAGCCGGAAGTTCTTGATCGTCTTGCACTCGAAGCCCCAGATGTCAGCCGACAGGTAGCTCCAGCCGTCATCCGGCGGCCCGAACCTCAGGATGCCGTCCAGGTGGCCGGTGGACCTGGTGAGGTCGCTCCTGGCGCCGTGCTCGCGGCAGTGCCGCGGCTGCGGGTAGCCGCATGCCAGGCAGGTGCCGTCACGCACCGGGACCATGAGCCTCAGCTGGATCAGCGCCTGCCGGACCACCTCGCCCCAGATCGTGCCGAACAGCACGCTCATCCGGCCGATGTAGCCGAAGTCCTCCAGCTTTTCCCGCGGCGGCATGGTGAGGTAGCCGAGCAGCTGGTCCTCGGTCATGCCCGGGTGGGCGCTGGGGTGGAACCACCCGTCCGGGGCCCGCTCCAGCGGCTTGCCGGTCCTGATGGTGAGCCTGAAGGCCTCCTGGGAGGTCAGGAAGTCGACCAGCAGCGGCTTGACCAGGCAGCCGGGTGCGGCGAACTTGGCAATCGTCTCGAAGCGGGGCATCAGCGCCGGGGCATGCCGACCGTCAGCCTCAGCACGCCGTCCACCCACAGCTGGCCGCGGTTGATCACCGTCTCGTTGACGAACATCCGGTCCTCCTGGCCGAGGCCCCGCTCGACCCGGCACGACCCGACGGAGTAGCCCGAGACCATGCCGCCGTCGCTGACGTAGTAGCCCTGGTTGACCACCCGGGCCGGGTCGGCCAGGTCGTGCCGTGAGTCGACGATCAGGCACGGCCACAGCTCATGCGGCGGCGGCGGCAGGTCGGCCGGGTAGGTGCCGTGCAGGACCTGGGCAGGCGGCTCCGGCGGCATGAACGCCGGCGGCGGCGGGGCCAGCGTCGGCGGCACCACGATCACCGGCTGGTCGTCGGTGACGGTGAACATCGGGTGCCGGGCGCAGTCCAGCAGCTCGCCGAAGTCCGCGGCGGGGACCAGGATCCAGTCCTCGCCGATGCGCTGGAGGTCATCGGTGTCGTAGAAGCGCAGGCCGAGGGCCGGGCGGTTACCCCCGGCCTGCTCCCGTATCTTCTCCAGCGTCGCCCGGTCGACGGTAATGCCCTTGCCCCGGGTCGACTTGCCGTCCCAGGTGAAGGCGAACTCGGTGGTCATCCGGTTGTTCTCGCCGTCGCCCTGGTTCGGCCAGGTCGCGCCCGAGGCTTTCGACTGGCGCCCGCCGAACAGCTCCGCGAGGAACGCCTCGTGCAGCTCGGCCATCTGGTTACGGTCCACAGCCATCGTCCTGCCTCCTGACGATCAGTATCCGCCGGCCTGCTGACAATCAGGGCTCGTGCACGTCGATCCCCTGGGTTGCCGCCTCATCGGTGACGGCGGGGATGACCTGGGTATCATCACTTTCCGGGGCCGAGATGGCGGCCAGGTCCCCGGTAATGGCATCCAGGTCCGGTCCCGCGGCCAGCAGCGCCTCGGCCTCCTCGGTCCCGGCGAGCAGCTCGGCCTTCTCCTCGTCGTTCAGGCTGCGGATGACCGCGCCGGCCTCGGTGATGTCATCGACCATCACGAAGTTGGGCTGGCCGCCGAACCACAGCTGGATGATCTCGCCCTTGCGCAGCGTGAGGCTGACCGGTCCCGGGCCGATCTCCCGCCAGCCGTCCAGGGCGAACGTGCAGTCCTCCACCTCGATGACGGCGGGCTGCTGGTACAGGTGCGCGATGTCCTGGCCGTACAGCCAGGTCAGGAACAGCCCGAGCTGCGGGCTGCGGTAGATGCGGTGCAGGGTCAGGTCCTCGGCCGCCTCCCGGTCACCGGGCCTGAAGAAGGCCGCTTCGCCGGTCTTCATGTCCATGACGATGACGTGCTCCGGGGTCCAGCCGAACTCGGCCAGGGCGGGCATCAGGGAGGTGCTGACGTGGCTCTGCCAGGACCACTCGATCTCATCGGGCACGCAGACCATGAACGAACCCCAGTTCTTCGGGGTCCTGGGGCTGGCGATCGTCTCGAACAGGTATGTACGCATCAGGGCTGACCTCCTGGTGTGAAGATGCGCTCGCGGATGGCGGCGCACAGCTCGGGGCGCTCGCGCAGCAGCTTCACCGCGGCGCCGCGCCCCATGACCTTCTTGGCCCCGGGCATGGTGTACCCGGAGCCGCCGTCGCGCTCGATCACGCCGAGCCGGACGCCGACCGAGACGTATTCGTCGACCAGGTTGATGCCTGCCGGGCCGTACTCGCTGGTATCCCGGTTGTTCACCCAGAACTCGGCGATCCGGCCGGGCGCCCCGGCCTTGTAGCGGGTGACCCGGGCCTTGAACTGGCGGCTGACGATCTCCGGCGGCTGGCCCTCCTCGAAGGTCATCTTGACCGGCTCCTGGGAGCCGCCGGACATGATGGTGCGGCTGCTGGTGGCGTGCTGCATGGCCTTGGGCCCGGCGGACACGTCGGGCATGGTGGCCATGCTCCCGGTCGCCGCCCGCAGCTGGTTGACCAGGATGACCGTGCAGTCATGCTTGCGGGCCTCGGTGGCCAGGGACTGGCACATCTGGGTGATGACCTGGGAGTTGCGGTAGGGCAGCGGGTCGGCCGCGCCCTTCTTCAGCGTCTTGCGGGACTGCATGCCGCCGATCGAGTCGACCACCACCAGGGAGTACAGGCCGGACATGATCAGCTTGCGGGTCATGTCCGAGCAGTCCTCGCTGTCGTCGGCGTACAGGTGCTCGATGGCGTCCGGTTCCAGGCCGTTCTGCCGGGCCCAGTCCTCGTCGAAGGTGCCCTCGATGTCGACGTAGCCGATCCCCCGCCCGGGGATGTTCCGCTGGGCCCAGGCCATGGCGCAGGTGACCAGGGTGGTCTTGGCGGAATCGGGCGGGCCGACCAGCTCGTGCAGCCTCTTGCGCAGGAAGCCGCCCCGGCGCAGCGCGTAGTCCAGGGTCAGGCTGCCGCTGGACATCACCTCCCGGGGCGTGCCCTCGGGCCGGGGCGGCGCCACCCGGTCGCCGTACGCGCTGACCAGGGAGTCGCGGAACTTGGCCAGCTCAGTCTGGCGGGGCGGCATCCGGGCTCCTCACCGTGTCGTCCAGGTTCCCGTGTCGCGGAACCCGCGCAGGAACTCCCGGGTGCCCCGGACGCCCTGGACCGCCGGGTCATCGGGGCCGAGCTTCGGCTCCATGTCGGCGATCAGCTCATCGGCCTCGCGCATGAGGCGCTCGACGACGGCCACGTCCGCCTCGGACATCGGCTCGATCACCCGAGCCCCCGGATGCCCTGGAGCCTGCTGGTCATCCGCCAGCCGTCCTTGCCCTTGTAGCGGGACTTCTGGGTGGTCGCCAG
>Ga0318559_10000145_pt1 | contig 13561 bp, 11 predicted proteins | sample GRESIP065b5f21_FD_203664 | JGI IMG/M metagenome (GOLD analysis project Ga0318559, IMG submission 203664) | Tropical soil microbial communities from Luquillo Experimental Forest, Puerto Rico - GRE.SIPMG.065b5f21 | ecosystem: Environmental > Terrestrial > Soil > Tropical forest > Bulk soil... | reverse complement strand
GCGCAATCGTCGAGGGGAGAAACGTCTTCTGTCGTCCGTGATCGGCGGTCGCCGGAGTCTCGGCTGCGGGATCCAGCACCTCGCGGCGCTGCACTGTGATGGCAATACCCGCGATCACGGGCACGCGCAAAGAGCCGAGTCACTCCAGCGGATTGGCCGTTGGACCCTTCCACGACGCGCTGTCGGCGTTCACGGTGATTTCGACACAGAGTTTTGAGAGTCTCGTATCTCGTCCTATTTCGAGACCGCGTCCGGCTCTGCTCGGGCCTGGTCGATTTGGTCGTACGCGTGGGTCACCATCTCGGCGGTGGTCATCGTTTCACCCTTGCGGGCGAGCGATTCGTAGGTCTGGTCGCCAAGGACCTCACGTAGGTGGGCAATCGCGGCGCTGAACTCAGGAAGCGTTGCGGTCAAGGCACTGAACGCGAAACCGGCGATGGTGGCCGCCGGTTCGTAGCGTCCGAGCCGGTCCAAAAGAGCGGCGAGGCTGGCCATGGGGCTGCGCATCAGGCCGGTGTTGCCCGCGTCGTGGAAGGTGCGGATCGTCAGCGTGACGTAATCGAGCGCGGCCAGCGGGTCACCGTGCTCGGCTTCGAGGCGGGACGCACTGCCCGCCAGGAGTGACTCGGTGAACCGGTTACCGCTGTCCTGGGCGATCACCAGGCCCCGGCGCAGGGCCTCCAGTGCGCGGACGGGATCAGTATCGCGGAAGGCGTAGGCGTATAGCGTGAACGAGAGCGCATAGGGGTTGTGGGTGGCTTCGGCGGCGTCGATCAGCCCGTTCGTGGCAGCCCTCGCCTCGTCACCGGCCCCGGCGGCCGTCAGTGCGGTCACGAGGCATGCCCGGGTGAGTGTATGGGTGTCGCGACCGCGTGCCAGCTGGGCGCGGCACCACTCGACGCATCGTTCGGGCTGGCCGATGGCCACGTACACAAGGCCGAGCGCGCCCTCGATGCCGTACGGCACTTCGCCGCGACCACTGCCGATCACGCTCTGGGCGTCGTTGGCGTAGCGGGCAGCCGCCTCGAACCGTCCGAACATGAAGCACTGCGACACGATCACATGCAGGAACGCGAGCCGGGGATGATCGACGGCGCGGGCGGGTTCGATCAGCTCTTCGGCCCAGGCTATCGGCTCATAATTGTGGACCACAACGCCGAGCAACCCCGCGTAGGTGGCGATGGTGGCGGCCACATCGAGGTCGCCGTGGTCGGCAGCCCACCGAAATGCGGTGCGCAGGTTGGCCAGCCCGGCGGCGGGCACTTCGTCGAGATAGGAGCCGAAGATGCGCACTCAGCTGGTCGCGACGACAAAGGCAATCTCTGCGGAACTCGGCCACCCAGCCGAGCTCGAGAAGGTGGGTTCGACCTGACCCCTGCCGCTAATGAGGCGCCAGCAGTCAGGAACAGAATCAATCCATTTCGAAGCGCTTCCTCATGCCCTTGCCTGCCGCAGACCCATTGGTCAGGTCGAGGGAGGTGAAAGCGACCAATCGTCGCTGACGCTCAACGGTGGCCAGATAAAACGCCCACGCGAACGGAAACGGGATGAACCAACTCGATACGAAGTACAGCCACGGGCGGCGCACCCTCCGGCGATAGCCATCGACGATGGTGAACAGCGGTAGCAGTAGCAGATTGGCGATGAGGTAGCCCTGGCTAGCGGCGCTGGCGGCGGGATTGGCGAACATCAAATGGATATAGTTCGCCCAGCTGCCTTTGCCCCGAAGGGGGTTTTCCCAACCAATGGAATACTGGCTCACGTACCGAATATTGAAATACCAAGCCAATGCAACCGATACGATGCCGATCACGTAGTACGCGCATTCCATCTCGGACAGCTGCGGTCCACTCGGTGCGCGTCGGAATATTTGCCTGTTTGACACGGTTATCAGCGCGATGGTCGCGATGCCAAGAACCGCACGTACGACGAGCGTGATCATGTCGTCAGCCTGTTGAGCACCATGAGTTCAGTGAAGCATGCGTAGGATCAGAAGCGGCGTGTCATCGACATAATTGAGTGTGGCTCTGGCTAATCGACCGCAATCGCTTCGACGATGTCGAGGCGCGCAGCGCGAACAGCCGGGGGAACCGCGCCCAGCAGTGTCAAACCGAATGCGGTGCAAGCGAATAAGAGTGCAAGCAGGCTCGGAGCATACACGACGTCAATGCTGAGCACATGTGTCAGCGCGGACGTGCTCAGGTACTGGTTCGCCGCACCAATCAGCGTTCCGGTCGCCGCACCGACAACGCCGACGCCAGCAGCCTCTGCAAGAACGGTTCGTAACACAAAGCGCCGCGACGAACCCATCGCGCGCAACACTCCCAACTCGCGCCTCCGCTCCAGTACCGACAGCATCAGCGTGTTGAGTAATGCGACGCTTGCGACAAACACGATTATCCACGCCATGATCGTGATCAGCGCCGTGCCCTGAGCCATGGACGCGCCGAATGCCTTCTTCGCCTCCTCACCTGAATACACGTATATGTCAGCGGGCAGTCTGTTGCGAATCGCCGCCTCCACGGTTGAACGGTCGGCGCCAGGCGCGAGGTCAACGGCAAGAATCGTCGACCCGGGCCGGTCGAACCATTGGCGCAAGTGTGTCAGGTTCATCAAAACGACACCGCCGAGTAGCGAGAAGAACGGCACCACCTGTAGGACGCGAACGCGCCGTTCGCCGGCCGGAGTGAGCAGCGTCAAATCGTCGCCGGCCCGCAGTCGCAAAGTACGAGCGATGTCGCGGGATACCACGACGCCATCACCGGCCAGAACCTGTTCTCGCACTTGCGCGTTCGTCGCATCCAACGGCGGTGTGACCGCGCCGGGCGCGACTCCCTGAATCAGCACACGCCTCCCGGCGACGGTTGCGTAGGCTACCTGCCGTGGAGTGACGCGGGCTACCCCCGGGCTCGACGCGATCTGCGATTCGGTGTCCTGCGGCAAAACCGGCGCTGTAGGGAGCACACCCGGACTGGAGGAGCTCACGAAGAACCCAATGTTGCCAAGCGAGGCGAAGCTCGCGTCGGCGGAATCGATCGCGTTGATGTTCGAGCCAGTGCTCTGCGCGGTGATCGCCACCGCGATCTGCACAGTCATCAGCGTTGCCCACACTCGACGCGGTGCCCGTTCGATCGTCGCCGCGGCCAGGGCCCCAGGTGCACCGAACACTCGGGCGCCTGACGCCGCCCAAGCAACGATCGGGCCGGCGAAGGCAAACCACACCGCGATCTCGCCGAAGCCTACGAGCCCGATCGCCGCCACGGAAAGCCTTCCCAGGTCGTGGGTTGCGACCACGATCGCCGCTGCGATGAGACCGACCCCGACGATGCCCACCGCCATCCGCGCCCGACACGGGACGTGGTCGGCAGCGGACACGCCGACGGGGGCTAGGGCTTCGACCGGCTCCACCTTGTACACCTGCCGGGCCGCCAGCGCGGCCGCCACAACGCTCACGACGATGCATGCGGCCACGGCGATGGGAATTGCGTAGATGGGCAGGATGTATTCGGTTCGCGACTCGTACCCCTGCAGCAGCGCCGTGGGCAGGGCACCGATCGATTGCCGGCCGATGACCACTCCGAGCGCCGAGCCAAGCATGCCGCCGACCAGACCTATGAGGCCGACCTCCATCAGCAGGTCACGCACGATCTGCCGCTTCTTGGCGCCGATGGCGCGAAGCATCGATATCGCCGGGCGCCGCTGGGTGATCGCCATGCTCATCGCGTTGAAGATCAGGAACCCGGCGACGACGAGCGCCATCGACGCCGCCAACAGCATCAGGGAGCGGATGACCGCCAGGGCCCCACCGGATTGCGCCGATCGAAAGGCCGGCTCGGCGACGATGGCTCGTCCGTCGACCGCGCGCGTGACACCGGCGCGGAGCTTGGCGAGGTCCGCCCCTGGCGCCGCGACGATCAGGATCGAATCGATCATGCCCACCCGATCCGTTAGACGCTGGACCAGTTGCAGCGGCCCCACGATGAAATTGCCGCCGTTGACCCGATCGGCATCGGCACCGGTGATGACGGCCGCGACGGTGACCTCTCCGTTGCCCAGGCGAAACGAGTCGCCCACGGAGTGCCGGGTACCAGACCCGACCGCGACCTTGCCGGGCTGCCTGACTAAGGGGCCGATCTGGTCTTCGACGGCGCGCTGGAGGTCGCTCAGCATGGCTCTGACTTTTTCGTCGACACCCAGCAACACCACGCGCTCGGAGGGCTTTCCGATCGATGTCCGCAGCATCGGCACCGCCGCGGCGACATCGGGCACCTCCGCCACGCCGACCTGCACCGCTTGCGGGAAGCCGGTGTCGGTGGCCCCGGAAACCTCCAGGCTCGCATTGCCGCCGATAGCCGCGACCAGACGGCCAGAGGAACCCGTGATCGACCCCGCAATACCGAAGACCGCGACGAGCAGTGTCGCCGAGATCGCCACCACCGCAACCGACATCGCTGTCCGGGCGGGATGCCATCGCAACTCCCGCAGATTGAGCCTGCGCACGCGGTCCACAAACACGCGGGTTACCCGGCACCCAGTACATCAGCGCTGATGCGGCCATCTGTCAAGGTGATCGTTCGATCCGCCGACGACGCGGCATCGAGATTGTGCGTCACCACCACGACGGAACGGCCGTGCTGATGGGCGATGTCGGTGAGCAACGCCATGATGGCGGTACCAGTCTTCGTGTCGAGATTGCCCGTCGGCTCGTCGGCGAGAACCAGCGGCGGATCCATCATTAAGGCGCGGGCGACCGCCACTCGCTGCGATTGTCCGCCAGACAATTCCGAGGGTCGGTGATTTGCTCGATTAGCGAGGTCTACCAGCTTCAGGAGGTCCAACGCGCGGGATTTGACCTTCGACATCCGGGCGCCGTCGATCAGCTTCGGTACCGCCACGTTCTCCCATGCCGACATTGTCGGGAGAAGGTTGAAGAACTGAAAAACGAACCCAACGCTGCGCCTTCGAAATTCGGACTGCTCTTCGTCGTCGAGGTCGCCGATCTCGTTGCCTTGGAATCGGATAGATCCCGAGTTCGGCCTGTCCAGCGCACCGAGCAGGTGCAGCAGAGTGCTCTTGCCCGACCCCGATGGACCAATGACGGCCACGAACTTCCCGCCAGTCAATGTCAAAGTGACGCCATCGAGTGCACGGACGGTCTGACGACCGACGTGGTATTTCTTGGTGACCTTCGTCACCTCCAGCATCGGGTGATCGCTCCGTCGGTGAATCATGCGGGATACCCGAATCCGAGTGTGGAGTCCTCCTCGACGTTTTGCAGCGTCGGAAAGTTGGCCCAGAACTCAATTGAATCGGCGGTACCCGGGAAACGCAGCGCGTAGCCCAACACCTGGGCATTGTCGGAGATGTCTAACGCGCGGTGCCCGACCACTGTGGCGGCCAGCGCGCTTGCGTCGGCGAATGTCGTCTCGGGCCCCTCGGCATTGCGGTCGGTCAGATACAATTCGGTGCCCTGGGCCGCGAGCTTCAACGCGGTCGCGCGGCCGATGTCGCTGGCCGCGCCCGTGACGAAACACCGCTTGCTGCAGAAGGGTTCCATGGTCAGCCCCCGCCTCGCCACCCCACGGCGCGTTCAACCATAACCGTTCGATCACGTCCACGGCGCGACCGGAATCCTGGTGAACGCGGCTGGCGCGGGGCGTGGATTAGCTTGGTCTCGGTGGCGTTGATCCTGTCCGCTCCCCAGGCCAGCGCGGCGATCACCGTCAACGACAAAGCCAGCACCATCACGGAGCCAGCGGCGAACAACGACGCCGGTGTGTTCTGGTCCCGTTCACGCTGCATGATGGTGATCTCGGGTACGAAGTTCCGCGTCGTCGTCTCCGCGGGAATTTGTGGTGCGGGGATGGCTGGATCGGCCGGCAGGTAGATCGGCACGGCCGCCATCGTCGTACCGTCTTGGATGCGCAGCATCGTTTTCCAGGAGCCCAACACCGGAATCGGTTGTGCCGACCGGTAGTGGCCGGGGCCCACGCGATCGAGCCGGTCGATCACCCGGCCACGGTGGTTTTGCGTGCGCCCCTGCCAGGCCAGAATCGTCACCCAGTCCGGGTGGTCACTGACCATGGTGGGCGGATTGATTTGCACGTCCGCGGATACCATACGTTGGCCCTTGTTGGAAGGCAGGTCGGTCAAGGTGATCGTGGCGCTGTCTTGGGTGGGCACACTGGTACGGAGCCCGTTCGCCACCGCACCGCCGATCGTCAACGCGGTGATAGCCAGGATGCCGATGCCGATCGCGCGGCGGGGCAGGCGTTGCCCGGTCAACACCATGGCCAACAGCGCACCGCACAGCCCCGTGAGCACCGCCACCGGCACCACCGTCGGCCTGACCTCCCCCCAGATGGTCGCAGGCCACGGATGCGGGTAGACCGCGTTGATCCACAACCATTCCAGTAGCAGCCCCCCGGTGGCCACGCCCAGACCGGCGATCGCGCCGAACCACATCGGACGCTTGACCAGCGGTGTGAGGCCGACGAATTCGATGACAACAGCGGCGCCGAAATAGAGCGGGAACCAGCTGATGGGCGCCCCCAGGACCGGTCCCACGAGGAACGCGACGATGCCGCGCAGGGCTGCCGCCAAGAGGGCGGCTGCGATGGCCGCCCCCTGTCCGAGCGTGATCCGCGCGGCCACCAGGGCCAACGCCGCCGCCGCCGCGATCATCATTGGCTGCAGCACCAGACGGAATTGCTCAACGCCGAAGTCGTATTCGACCTGATAGAGCGACAACGCGACCAGCAGTCCACCGAATGCGAAGTAGCGCATAAACTTTAGCGCCGGTCCGTCAGGCGGAGCGTCCTCTGGCATCGTGCGGCGCGCCTCATAGTCAAGTAACAGCACCGCGAACATGGAGAAACAACCGCCGCCGATCATCATCAAATGTGTTGGTCCCCAAAGCGTCACGTCCTGACCGAAGATGCGATGCCAGAGGTCGTCAAGCGGGAACCCGGCCAGCGCATACAGGCCACAGCCAGCCAACAGCACGCCGCCGACCGGCGCGTACCAGTTCCGGGTGATGCGCACCGCTGCGGGGCCAGGCTTGTCAAAAGGCACGACGATTGCCAGCACGCCCGCGAAGAAGATCCCGAACAGGCCGTCCACGATGAAGTAATGCGCGGGGTTGTTCAACGGACCGGCATCGCGACCGTTTCCGAAGTGCCAGGCGACATCCCAGATGAAACCAAAGAACAGGCCTATCGTCGCAGAGACGTACCTTGCAAGTGACGGGGCGGCCCACGGCGGGCGTTTGAACATGCGGCCGCACCACTCCGCGATTCGGTTCAACCACTTGATCCGATGCGTGCGATGCGCATACCCCGCCCACAGCATCACCACGGTGATCACCACCGCGGCGATGGACAGGCCGATCACCTGGTTGAGGCCGGCGCCGCGCGCCGGCGCATCAGCGACGATCTCCAGGCTCACCGATGACCCCGTCCGATGGCATCCAGCGATCCGCGGAAGCGTTATTGGATACATTGATGCTTTCGGTGCTGGACAGGCGTAGCGAGATCGGTGTTCTGCGTGCGATAGCAGTTACCCGCCGCTTGACGCTCAATGCTGTGCTCGCCCAAGCGGCCGCCGTCAGGGTCGTCAGCGGTCTACGGGGACTTAATCGTCGGCGCAGCTGGCCAAAACGTGATCGCGATCGCATTGACGAATGTCCTAATCATCGATGTGGTTCAACACGCGCTGCCCGCGATGATCCTCATTGGGCTGGCTGCACTCGTCTTCCGCCTTCTGGGGTCCGTGCCGCCGGCTGTTCGCGCCGCCCGCATCAACATTGTCGAGGCAGTGACCGTCGATTGATACCGCGCTAAGTGGAGCAGGGGGTGGGCTGACTGCTTGGTCGTAACCGTAACGGCGAATGACTTCCCCCCACCGCTGCGTGACCATTGCTCGCTGTTCGGCCGTGAGTTCATAGCGGTTTGTTTTGTAGTCCGCATGCTCGGCGAGGTACCGCCTCATAAGCGGCCAGTATTCTTCGAAACCTCCAAGTCGAAGATGCTCGTACAAGCGACGCAGCTGCTCCTCGGGGTCGCGGACCAGATCCTCATAGCGGAACTCGTAGAAGCGAGACGGATCCACGAGTTGGCGGCCTTGTTCCAGTTTCCCGTAAAGACGGCTGAACATAGTCAGTACATGTTCTTCCAATCCGGGAAAATCAACTCGTTGAAGGCCGTGCAGTTGGGACATGGATTTCCAGAAGTGCATGGTCGATGGAAAAACCACATATGGGTCTCGCACGATGTGAACAAATTTCGCCTCAGGAAACAGCTCCAAAAGCACCTTGATCCGGCAGCTATTCAGCGGACCCTTGAGAACCAGACGTTTGGGACGACGGTAGTAGACCTGCTGAAGAAAGCGGAATAGGGCCTCTTTCCACGATTTCAGCGCCGACGGCGTCAGGCCTTCTAAATCAAGATATTCCGGATATTGCGGTTTGCGGTTCGGGAAGGCGATTGTCAGGTAAGGCGACGGCTGGCCGAGCAGGCACATCGCGAATTCCTCTTCCTGCGGAGAATGCGGGCGCACGTCCATATTGTCCATCGGCCGATGCGCCGGGAACATCCACGTTATGTTGGACTCAAAACGCTCTGTCAAGAGGAAAACATGCGGCCGGAAACATTGGAAACTTGTTGGACCTGTGTGGCGTTCGTCCAACGTCAACAACTCGTGGACGAGGGTCGTACCTGTGCGCCAGTGGCCAACGATGAACAATGGCGGTTCTCCAATGCACGTCTTGGCCGCCTTAGCGTTCAGGAACAGCAGCTTTTGCACCAGCGCTAACACAGAATGATAAATGCTGACAAGGGTGCACAATAACGCGATGTGCCAGCGGGACCAATGGATGGCGAAATGATTATGGATCAGTATGCGCAGCCAGACGCGGAAGCTACAGCCAATCCATAGCTGAGGGGACCACTCGTCGAGGGCCCTAAAACGATGGACTGAGCGGGCCTCGCGGTGTGATATCGGCCTCGCCCGGCCGGCGTCGACGCCGATCGCGGGCTTCATTGGCTGCCGCGCCGTTCGATTCGAAGTGGCGGCGAATCCGCGATAGACCGCAGCGAATCGCAGCCAACGCCGCGAAATGAGTAAAACGGTTTAGCTGTAGCCATGGCGGCTCCGATCGAAAACTTCCAGGCGGGCCAGTTTACCCTCCTATCAGAATCTCTAGCCCGGCTTCGGGCACTCGGCTCCGCGGGTCCGACCCCGTTGACGACGACGCTTAGGGCATAGACACCCCGGCACTCGCTTGGAAGGATCGAGACAGCGTCCCGCACTGTCCCGTCAGCTGAAACCCAGCTGGCGGTCGGGTGACTTGTCGCGAGGAGGCAGGAATCATGCCTGCGATAGATCCCACGTTTTACCGCACCCCAGCCGCCGCTATCGAGGCCGCGCCCGAGCAACTCGCCTATGTCGCCGCTTTCGATCCGGCGGGCCGCGCGAAGGATGGGCTCGCTGTGCTGGACTGCGACCCGAATTCCTCGACATACGGCGGCTGACGTCTGCTGGCCATCACCGCCGACGTCGATGTTGTGCATGAATAGCCCCTGGGACAAGGAGGTCCGTCGACTCTCCTACGACACCAGCCTCCTGCTCACGGCGCAGCCCCCAGCAACGCCGGAACACTTCGCGCTCATGCTCGACAACAGCACTCACTGCCTCTACATCAGTGGTGGGGCACGGCGCTATCGCGACGACGGATACGTCCCTGTTACGCTTGCGGAGCAGATTTGACGGCATCCGTCCTCGGTGACGCAGGTAGCCAGAGGGAGCCGATCAACCGCTCGAAACCGCTGTGGACTGTCACTTTCGAGCAACCAGGCTTTCAGATCCAAGTGCGATCGGTTCCATCCGCTGCGCCATCCCGACCTGCTCACCCACAGCGGTGTAACCGAACGGCCCCGAGCCGATCTCACCGGCGATCACCTCACCGGAATCGAGTCCTGCCCGCAACTGCAGCTCCACACCGTGGCGCTCTCGGACATCGACGGCAAGCCGCTTGGCCTCTTCCTGAACGCCCAATGCCGCCAGACAGGCACGAAGAGCGTGGTCCTCCAACGACACCGGCGCGCCAAACACCGCCATGATCCCGTCGCCGGTGAACTTGTCCACCGTGCCGCCGTAGCGCTCTACAACTGCGGCACAGCGGTAGGCGAGGTCGGCCATGACTTCCCGGAGGCGCTCCGCCCCGACGGCAGAGGCGATGTCCATCGAATGGACCACGTCGGCGAACAGAACAGTGACCTGCTTGTACTCCGCCCGGATACCGGCGTCGTCGACTGGGGAGCCACAACCATGGCAAAACCGGGCGTGCTCCAAGGGTTCGGTGCCACACGTCCGGCACGTTGCTATGGCCGTCACCCGACCCTCCGCCAACTCCGGCCCCCGCGTTAAGCGTCCTCTAAAGATAGCCGGTTGAACACTTCCACGAGGGCCGTCGGCGTTGACAGTGATTACGGCACGAAGTTTTGAGACTCTCGAATGTCGTCTATTTCGAGGCAGTCTGCAGTTCTGTTCGGGCCTGGTCGATTTGGTCGTATGCGTACGTCACCATGGTGGCGGTGGTCATCGTCTCACCCTTACGGGCGAGCAATTCGTAGGTCTGGTCACCAAAGACATCGCGCAGGTGGGTGATCACTGTGCTGAGTTGGGGGACTAGCGACGCGGTGTGGGGATCGAATGCGAAACCGGCGATGGTGGCTGCCGGTTCGAGGCGTCCGAGGCGGTCGAGGAATACCGCGAGAGTTGCCAGGGGGTTACGGATCAGGCCGACGTTGCCAGAGTCATCGAAGTGGCGGATGGCCAGAGTGATGTGATCGAGTGCCGCCAGCGGGTCGCCGTGTTCGGCCTCGATCCGAGACAAAGGGGTCGCCAGCTGTGATTCGACGACGCGGTTGCCGCTGTCTTGGGCGATCACCAGGCCCCGGCGCAGGGCCTCCAGCGCGCGAACGGGATCAACATCGCCGAAGACGAAGCCGTAGGCGCGAAGCGCGTACGCGAGCGCCCAGGGGTTGTGGGTGGCCTCGGCGGCGTCGATCAACCCGTTCGCGGCGGCCCTCGCCTGCTCACCGGCCCCAGCGTGGGACAGCGCGAGGACCAGCCATGCCCGGGTGACTGTAAGGGGGTCGTGACCGCGTGCCAGCTGGGCGCGACACCACTCGACGCATCGTTCGGGCTGGCCGATGACCACGTACACAAGGCCGAGCCCGCCCTCAAGGCCGAACGGCACCTCGTAGTGGCCAGTGCCGATCACCGTCTGGCCAGCCTCGGCGTAGCCGACAGCCTCCTCGATCCGTCCCACGAACCAGCACAGAGCCGCCTGCATGTACAGGGTCGCGAGCCGGGGATGGTCGACGGCGCGGGCGGGCTCGATGAGCTCCTCAGCCCAGGCTATCGGCTCAAAATTGCCGACCAGATTGCCGAGCAACCCCACATAGGTGGCGATGGTGGCGGCGACATCCAGATCGCCGTGGTCGGTGGCCCACCGAAACGCGGTGCGCAGATTGGCCAGCTCGATCGTGAACCAGTCGTAGGCATCCCGCTGGCGGGGGCTGTCCCACAGGACCATGATGTCGGCTTCGCGCCCGGCGAAGTACCGCGAGTGGGCGGCCCGAATCTCGGATGCTTCACCGTGGGCCACGAGTTGTTCCTCGGCGAATTGGCGGATCGTCTCCAACATCGAAAACCGGGCATGCCCAGACGAGCGATCCGCCACGAGCAGCGACTTGCGCACCAGCGCGTCCAGTAGATTCAGCACTTCGAATTCGTCTTGATCGGATCCTGCTACCGCACAAGCACTTTCGAGGTCGAAGCCGCCCGCGAAGACCGAACACCGTTCCAGCAGCACCTTCTCCGCGTCATCCAGAAGGTCGTAAGACCAGGCCACCGCATGACGGAGCGTATGGTGGCGTGCCAGGCCGCGCCGCGAGCCGACCAGCAGCCGGAAGCGGTGATCAAGGCGATCACGCACGTCGCTGGCGGTCATCGATGCCATCCGCGAGGCCGCCAACTCGATGGCCAACGGAATGCCGTCCAGGCGGCGGCAGATTTCCACCACAGCGTCCGCCTCGCCGGGCTGGGCCAGCGAGAAGTCCGACACCACACTTTGGGCACGGTCCACGAAAAGGTGCACGGCGGCCGATTCGGTTCCGGAGGTGACGTCCAGCGACGGGACACGCCATAACTGCTCTTCGCGCACCCCCACTCCTTCGCGGCCGGTCGCCAGAATCGTGACGGTCACCGAGGCGGCCAGGATCGCCCCAACCAGATCCGCGACACTGTCCACAACGTGCTCGCAGTTGTCGAACACCAACAGCCGCGACCGGCCCTCCAGGGCGGAGGCCACCGACTCGGTCACGGTCTTACCCGGTTGCTGGGTGATGCCCAGCACCGCCGCGACCGCATCGGGGACCGCCGCCGGATCGGTGACCGCCGCCAACTCGAAAAACCAGACCCCGTCAGGAAATTCATCGGCCAGCCGCGCCGCGACCTCCAATGCGAGGCGGGTCTTGCCGACCCCACCCACACCCGTCAACGTCACCAAACGATGCGCCCGCAACGCAGCTTCTACTTCCGTGACTTCGGATTCGCGCCCGACAAAGCTGGTGATCTGAGTGCGCAGGTTCCCCGGACTCGCATCCAGCGCTCGCAGGGGTGGGAACTCCGTGCGCAGGCCGGGCAGCCGAAGCTGAAAGACGTTGATCGGGTTAGGTAGATCGCGCAGCCGGCGAGGCCCCATATCCATCAGATCCACTCCACTGAGTAGACCCGCCGTGGAATCCGCCACCAGGATCTGCCCTCCATGCCCGGCGGCCATCAACCGCGCCGCACGGTTGAGCACCATCCCGAAATAATCGTTATCCCGAAGCTCGGCCTCACCAGTGGCAATGCCCATCCGCACCGGCAACTGCAACTCCCGCTGCGCGTCGATCGCAGCAGCAACCGCCGATACCGGCGAGGGGAACGCGGCGGCCATCCCGTCGCCGGTGTGGCTGAACACAAACCCATCGTTGGCCTCGATCGCCGAACGCAGCACTTTGTCATGCGCGGCCAACGCCGCCCGCATCGCATCCGCGTCGGCCTCCTACCGACGAGTCGAACCCTCAATATCGGTGAACAGAAAGGTCACCACCCCCGAAGGGGGCACCCCCGCGGACACCCGATCAGAATGTCACACAAATCCCACGTCATCCGAGACCGAGTTTTGAAACCCTCAAAACTCGTCTATTCCGAGACAGCATTCAGCTCTGTTCGGGCCTGGTCGATTTGGTCGTATGCGTACGTCACCATCTCGGCGGTGGTCAGTGTCTCACCCTTGCGGGCGAGCGATTCATAGGTCTGGTCGCCGAGCCCATCGCGCAGGTGGGTGATCGCGGTGGTGATTTCGGGGACCCCCGTTGCGGCGAGGGGACTGAGGGCGAAGCCGGCGATAGTGGCCGCCGGTTCGTAGCGTCCGAGCCGGTCGAAAAGAACGGCGAGGATGGACAGCGGGGTGCGGATCGTCGTGGTGTCGCCCGCATTGTGGTAGTTG
>Ga0318559_10000136_pt1 | contig 13944 bp, 10 predicted proteins | sample GRESIP065b5f21_FD_203664 | JGI IMG/M metagenome (GOLD analysis project Ga0318559, IMG submission 203664) | Tropical soil microbial communities from Luquillo Experimental Forest, Puerto Rico - GRE.SIPMG.065b5f21 | ecosystem: Environmental > Terrestrial > Soil > Tropical forest > Bulk soil... | reverse complement strand
CGGTTATCCTGCACCCGTCCGGGACTGTCATCACCTTCGATGATTTGGAAGCTCGCGCCAACCGGCTGGCGCACGGGTTCCGGAAGGCCGGGCTGCGCGAGGGTGACACCGTCGCGATCCTGATGGAGAACAACGAGCACATCCACGCGGTCATGTGGGCGGCGCGGCGCAGCGGCCTCTACTACGTGCCGATCAATACCCACCTGACCCCGGCTGAGGCCGCCTACATCATCGACAACGGCAGCGCCAAGGCGATCATCGGGTCGGCGGCGCTGGCGGAGACCTGCGCTGGGCTGGCCGAGCACCTTCCGAGCGGGCTGCCGGAGCTGTTGATGATCTCCGATACCGACCTGCCGGGCTGGGACCGCTATCCGGAATGCGTTGCGGATCAACCCGACACCCCGATCGATGACGAAATCGAGGGCGATCTGCTGCAGTACTCGTCGGGCACCACCGGCCGGCCCAAGGGGATCAAACGCGAACTGCCGCACGTCCCACCGGACCAGGCGCCGGGCATGATGTCAGCCTTGGTCGGGTTCTGGATGGATCCCGACGCGGTGTATCTGAGCCCGGCGCCGCTCTACCACACCGCACCGTCGGTGTGGTCTATGAGCGTTCAGGCCGGGGGCATTACGACGGTGGTGATGGAGAAGTTCGATCCCGAGGGAGCGCTCGACGCAATCCAGCGGTATCGGGTGACCCACGGCCAATTCGTGCCGGCCATGTTCGTCCGGATGCTGAAACTTCCTGAAGCCGTTCGCAAGTCGTATGACCTGTCCAGCCTCAAGCGGGTGATGCATGCGGCCGCACCGTGCCCCGTGGATATCAAGATGCAGATGATGGACTGGTGGGGGCCGATCGTTGACGAGTACTATGCCTCCTCCGAGGCGATCGGGTCGACGCTGATCACCGCCGAAGACTGGCTGGCACACCCGGGTTCGGTGGGCAAACCCATGCTGGGTGGGGTGCACATACTCGACAAAGTCGGGAACGAGCTGCCGCCGGGTGAGCCCGGCGAAATCTACTTCGAAGGCGGGTATTCCTTCGAATATCTCAACGATCCGTCGAAAACCGCCGCGTCGCGCGACAAACACGGCTGGGTGACGGTCGGCGATGTCGGTTATCTCGACCAGGAGGGCTACCTGTTCTTGACCGACCGCCGCCACCACATGATCATCTCCGGTGGGGTGAACATCTACCCGCAAGAAGCCGAGAACCTTCTGGTCACCCACCCGAAGGTGCTGGACGCGGCGGTGTTTGGCATCCCCGACGACGAGATGGGTCAACGTGTCATGGCCGCGGTGCAGACGGTCGACCCAGCCGATGCCGGCGACCAGTTCGCCGAGGAGCTGCTTGCATGGCTGCGAGACCGCTTGTCGCACTTCAAGTGTCCGCGGTCCATCGCATTCGAGTCGCACCTGCCGCGCACCGACACGGGCAAGCTTTATAAGAACGAGCTGATCGAGAAATACTCGGAGTGACCCGTGTTCCGGCTGGTCGACCTGTCGCGTGCGTCCGATCCTAGCGTCGGGTCACCGCCGGGCATCATCCTCGCCTTTGGGACGGCCGCGGACATCGCTGCATCCGAATATTGGCTTCAGACAGCGACTTTCACGCTCACCGAGGACGCGTGCGCTGACCGCAGGGTGGTCACCGTCGATTCGGTGCCCGAGGTTCTGGCCGAGCTGACACAGCGCTGTCAACGCTGGCCCCACGCCAGCAGCGTGTGCGGCGACGTGCTGCGCACGGTCGACCCCGACGGCCCGACGCTGGCCGGGGTGATCACCGAATCGTTGGCCTACTCGACCTTGCAGGCCGGCCCGGAGTTCGCGCGCTGGCTCGACGAGCGCGGCCCGGCTCGCATGCCCGACATCGCCGACCCGGTGCAGGCCCAGCGCGAGGGCGACACCCTGCGCATCAATTTCAACCGGCCGCAACGGCACAACGCATTTTCCACCGATGCGCGCGCCGCGCTGCTCGAGGCGCTGGCCGTCGCGCTACTGGACCCGTCGGTGACCGGGATCGTGTTGAGCGGCAACGGACCGTCGTTTTGCAGCGGCGGAGACCTCGCCGAGTTCGGCACCTTCGCCGATCCGGCGAGCGCGCACCTGGCCCGCACCCGACACAGCCCCGCCCTGGCGCTGGATGCGCTGACCGCCAGGCTTGGCCGGGCATGCCGCGCTGAGGTCCACGGCGCGGTGATGGGCAGCGGACTGGAGATGGCGGCGTTTTGCGGATGGGTTGCGGCGCAAGATGATTCGGTATTCGGACTACCCGAATTGGGTCTGGGCCTGATCCCCGGCGCCGGCGGTACCGTCAGCGTCACGCGCAGGATCGGCCGCTGGCGCACGGCGTATCTGGTGCTGTCCGGGCACACGGTCGGTGCCGACACCGCGCGGGCCTGGGGGCTGGTGGACGCGACTCACGTTGGCGCCCAAGACGTTACTCAGTAGCCCGAGTAGGTCGTGGTGGTGATCGACGGGATGGTCGAGACAACGGCCGCGACGAAGGCGAACCATAGCACCACGCCGATGACATAGGCCGCCACGCCCACGACGGCGCCGATGATGGCCCACTTCTTGGCATTGTCGGACGCCGTCTGGGCCTCGGCGTATCGCCCTTCGGCCCACAACCCGGAAACCCTGGTGGAGTAAACGATCGAGACGATCCCGAACGGGATGCAACACAGGACCGTGCACAGAATCGCCCAGACCAGGTAGTTGTCCGGCTCCCGCTGAGCCGGCCAGCCCGGCTGCTGCCCGGGCCAACCGGCCGGCTGCTGGCCCGGCCAACCCGGCGGCTGCTGGCCCTGCCAAGGCGGCTGTTGGCCCTGCCATTCCGGCGAACCTCCGTACGGCCCTGGGGGATAGCTCATGGGAACTGCCTTTCCGTGTGGTTCCCTCCGCGCCGCTATGCCGGTGTGAGAAGTCAGGCAAATATACAGCAAATGCCCACCTCAGTCAGAGAGATTTGGGTTCGTCCTCAGATCCCGCCCCGGGCGACCAGCTGCCCTGCGATCATGTTGCGCTGGATCTCGTTGGTGCCTTCGCCGACGATCATCAGCGGCGCGTCGCGAAAGTAGCGTTCGACGTCGTATTCGGTGGAGTAGCCATAGCCGCCGTGGATGCGCACGGCGTTCAGGGCAATCTCCATCGCGACCTCAGAGGCGAACAGCTTGGCCATCCCGGCCTCCATATCGCAGCGTTGGCCGCCGTCGTAGCGCTCGGCGGCATAGCGGGTCAGCTGGCGGGCGGCGGTGAGTTTGGTCGCCATGTCGGCCAGGTAGTTGCCGACGGACTGATGTTTCCAGATCGGCTGGCCGAAGCTTTCCCGCTGCTGGGCATAAGCAAGCGCATCCTCGAGCGCCGCAGTCGCCACGCCCAGGGCTCGGGCGGCCACCTGGATGCGGCCCGTCTCGAGCCCCTTCATCATTTGCGCGAAGCCCTCGCCCGTGCGGCCGCCCAGGACCGCCGACGCGGGCACGGCGAAGTCGTCGAACGTCAGCTCGCAGGTTTCGACGCCCTTGTAGCCCAGCTTGGGCAGGTCCCGCGACACCGTCAGACCGGGTCCGTGCTCGACGAGCACGATCGAGATGCCCTTGTGGCGCGGCGTGGCGTTGGGGTCGGTCTTGCACAGCAGCGCGATCAGGCCCGAGCGGCGCGCGTTGCTGATCCAGGTCTTGGAACCGTTGATCAGCAGGCCGTCGGGGGCGCCGCCGGAGCCGTCGGGCAGCGCGGTCGTAGACATGTTCTGCAGGTCCGAGCCGCCGCCCGGCTCGGTCAACGCCATGGTGGCCCGCAGCTCGCCGGTGGCCATCGGCGGCAGGTAGGCACGCTTCTGCTCCTCGGTGCCGAACAGCGTCAGCAGCTTGGCCACCACGGTGTGTCCGCCCATCGCGCCGGCGAGGCTCATCCAGCCGCGCGCCAGCTCCTGGGTGACCCGCACGTAACACGGCATCGACACCGGTGACCCGCCGAATTCCTCGGGAATGGCCAGGCCGTAGATGCCGATGCGCTTCATCTGCTCGATCCACGCCTCGGGGTAGGCGTTGGCGTGCTCGACCTCGCGGACGCTGGGTTTGACGTCGCGGTCGATGAACGCCCGCACCGTGGTGACCAGCATCTCTTCCTCGTCGTTCAGTTCACTGTCCACCTGTGACCACCCTCCGGCATTGACCCCCGATTCGACACCCTGCCAGCATGTGGCGTTGTGACTAGTAACGGGTATGCGGGTCAGCGGGAAGGCGGGCCCTACTTCGACGACCTTTCGGTGGGCCAGGTGTTCGACTGGGCGCCGGCGATGACGCTGTCATCGGGACTGGCCGCCGCCCATCAGGCGATCATCGGGGATCGCCTGCGCCTGGCGTGCGACGCGGTCCTCTGCACCGCGGTGACCGGCGTGCCGGGACCGCTGGCACATCCGGCGTTGGTTTGCGACGTCGCGATCGGGCAGTCGACGTTGGTCACCCAGCGGGTCAAGGCCAACTTGTTCTACCGCGGCCTGGTGTTTCACCGCTTCCCGGCGATCGGCGACACCATCTACACCCGAACCGAAGTGGTTGGACTGCGGCCGAATTCGGTCAAGCCGGGTAGGGCGCCGACGGGAATGGCGGCGCTCCGGATGATCACGATCGACCAGGCCGATCGATTGGTGCTCGACTTCTACCGGTGTGCCATGCTGCCGGCCAGCCCAGACTTCAATCCCGGCGAAGCGACCGCCGACGATCTGTCCGCCATCGGCGCCGACGTGCCCGGCCCGGCCGCCGATCCGACCGCGCACTGGGACGGCGACGTTTTCCGAAACAAGGTGCCCGGTCCGCATTTTGACCCCGGCCTGGCCGGTGCGGTGCTGCACAGCACCGGCGACGTGGTCAGCAGCGCACCCGAACTGGCCCGACTCACCCTGAACATCGCTGCCACCCACCATGATTCGCGAGTCGGCGGGCGGCGGCTGGTGTACGGCGGGCACACCATCGGGCTGGCGCTCGCGCAGGCGAGCAGGCTGCTGCCCAACCTGGTAACGGTTCTGGGATGGGCGTCCTGCGACCACACCGGCCCCGTCCACGAGGGCGATACCCTGTACAGCGAGCTGCACGTCGAGTCCGCCGAGCCGACCGAACACGGCGGGGTGCTGGGCCTACGGTCGCTGGTCTACGCCGTGGGCGAGTCCGCCGGCGAGCCCGACCGCCCAGTCCTGGACTGGCGGTTTGAGGCGCTGCATTTCTGAGTCGCGCCGGACCGCCACGCGCACAATGGTGGGCGTGAGTTCGGCTTGGTCGTGGGAGGCGCGGTGGGGAAGCAGCGGGCTGGCCTGCCTGACCGGCCTGTCCGACGGGCCGCCCGACTTCTCCCGCGCGAGCGTGCTGGCCCGCGCCGAACACGTGGCCGCGGCCGCCGGTCACCGGATGGGTATCGCCATCGAAGCGGCCTCCCTGCTGACCGGTCGGGCCGGCTTGCTCGGACTGACACGCGGCGGCCGGATTTCGGCCGGCGGGGCCACCCGGCTGCTGGCGGCTCGCGACGGCTGGTGTGCGATCACGCTGTCGCGGTCCGACGACGTCGCCGCCGTCCGCGCGCTGCTACGCGTCGACGAGGTCCCCGTCGACCCCTGGCCGGCGCTGGGGCGTTGGGCCGCAACCCATCCGGTGTCCGCGATCACCGAACGCACGGGTCTGCTCGACATTCCGGCGGCCGGCCTGGGCGAGGTCGCCGCCGCATCGCCGCGGATCCGCCGAATGGGGTCCCGAACGGACGGGCGGGAGTTGGCCGGCCTGCTGGTCGCCGACCTGTCGTCGATGTGGGCGGGCCCGCTGTGCGGGCAACTGCTGGCGCGCGCCGGGGCGACCGTCGTCAAAGTCGAAAGCCCGCGCCGCCCGGACGGCACCCGATACGGGAACCGGGCATTCTACGACTGGATCAACGGTGAAAAGCTCTCCTACTGCGTCGATTTCGACGCCCAACCCGATGAGCTGCGCGAGCTGCTCGCGGTCGCCGATATCGTGATCGAAGGCTCGCGCCCCGGGGGGCTGGCGCGTCGCGGGCTCGGGCCGGACCACGTCGCGGCGCGACCGGGCCGAATCTGGTTGCGCATCAACGGATATGACGACCCCAGGCCGGCATTCGGCGATGATGCCGCGGTGGCGGGCGGCCTCGTGGGTACCGCCGTCGATGCCGGTTTAAAAGGACCGGTGTTCTGCGGCGACGCCATCGCCGACCCGCTGGCGGGGCTGGACGCGACCTTGGCGGTGGCCGAATCGCTCGGCCGCGGCGGCGGCGAGTTGATCCATGTGTCCATGGCCGCCGTCGCCGCGACCTACGCGGCGCTGCCCACAGAGGAGTCGGACGCGGAATACCCGGCAACACCACCCCAGCCACCACCCGCATCGCGGCCGGCCGCCGAGCTGGGCGCCGACAACGCCGCCGTGCGCCGGCTCGTCGTCGAAAGGGGTTGCCCGCCATGCTGATTAAGCGAGCAACATTGCTCGACGGGACAGTGACCGACATCCGCGTCGGTGCGCAGATCGAGGAGCTGGGCCCACCTTCCCCGGGCCTGACTCCCAGGGCAGGGGAGGGCGTGCTCTACGCCGGCGGCGGAGCAGTCCTGCCCGGGCTGCACGACCACCACGTGCACTTACGCTCGGCTGCTTCCGCGTTGGACTCGTTTTTCGTCGGACCGCCCGGCGTCAGTACCAAAGCCCAACTGACACAACTGCTGTCGAACGCCACCCCCGGTCCCGACGGGTGGATTCGCGCCGTCGGCTACCACGAGTCGGTCGCAGGAGACTTAGACCGGTTCGCCCTCGACGCCGTGGTGCTCGACGTCCCGGTGCGCATCCAGCACCGCAGCGGTGCGCTGTGGATCCTCAACTCCGAGGCACTGGGCCGGGTCGGCCTGGGAGAACATCCCGACGGGCGCCTGCGCAGCGCCGACCGTGGCTGGTCGGACGCGCTGGCGCGGCGCGAGACCGACCTCGCCGAACTCGGCCGCCGAATCACCGCGACCGGCGTCACCGGCGTCACCGACGCCACCCCCGACCTCGACGCCGATGACATGGTGTCGCTGCTGGTGGCCAACCGTCGCGGCGAATTTCGGCCACGGCTGCATTTCCTGTCGCCCGGCAAGAAAATCCTGCACGACGATCGCCTCGACCCGGACGCCCTGACGCGCTGGATCGAAGATCACCACAGCGACGGCCGGCCGGTCGCCGTCCACTGCGTGACGGCGGCCCAGCTGGTGGTGACCATCGCGGCCCTGCGCGCCGCCGGTAGCCATCCGCTGGATCGCATCGAGCACGCCGCCGTCGTCCCCCGGGACAACCTGGCGGATCTGACCGACCTCGCCAAGCTGGGCCTCACGGTGGTGACGCAGCCCAACTTCGTCGCCGAGCGCGGCGATCAGTACCTCGCCGACGTCCCCGCCGCAGAGCACGATCAGCTGTGGCGCGTCGCATCGCTGGTGAACGCGCGGGTGCCGGTGGCCCTGTCGACCGACATGCCTTTCGGCCACGGCGACCCGTGGACGGTGATGCGCGCCGCCGTGTACCGCACCACACCCAGCGGCGCGGTCCTCAACGCCGGCGAATGTGTCTCGGCGCTAACGGCTTTGACGATGTTCCTGGGCCGGCCGGACGCGCCGGGCCGGGCGCGGACCGTCGAAACCGGACAGCCGGGGGACCTCTGTGTGCTGACCGAGCCACCGGCGACGGCGCTGGCCGAGCTGAACGCCGGCATGGTGGCGGCCACCATCATCGGCGGCGAGCTCGTCTACTTCGCAATGTGACCGGGCGATCATCCCGCCGGCGCGAGGGCAGCGCGCAGGCTGTCGCACTGGCTCTCGAAAAACCGCCGGGACACTTGGACTTTCGGCACCAAGAGGTCGAAGCCGTGGAAGGCGCCCGGAACGACTTCGACGTGGCATGGCACCCCGGCGCCGGTCAGTCGTGCGGCATAGGCCAGATCTTCGTCGTGGAACAGGTCGTGGGTGCCGACGCCGATCCACGCCGGCGGCAGCCCGCCCAGGTCGTCGCGGCGGGCGGGGACGGCGACCTGTGGGTCGGCGTTGCCGAGGTACGCCGCCCAGCCGAAGCGGTTACTGCGTGTGTTCCACAGCCGGTAGTTGGGGTTCTCGGCGGTCGCGGAACTCCGGTCGTCGAGCATCGGGTACACCAACACCTGGAACGCCGCCGTGATTTCGCCGCGGTCCCGCGCCAGTAGGGCCAGGGCCGCCGCGAGTCCGCCGCCGGCGCTGGCGCCGGCGATCGCCACCCGGTGCGGGTCCACCGCGGGCAGGGCGGCCAGCCACGTCAGCGCTGCGTAACAGTCTTCCAGCGGAATGGGATACGGATGTTCGGGCGCCAGCCGATAGTCCACCGATGCGACGGAAATGCCCAGTTTCCTGCTGAACGCGCGGCACAGCCGGTCGTCCTGCTTGGCGGTCCCGATGATATATCCACCGCCGTGGATCCAAAGCAGCGCCGGCGTGGGTCCGGTCGCGCCGGCGGGCCGGAACAGCCGAACGCCGGCTCCCGATGCCAGGGCGACCACTTCGACATCGTCGGATGGGCCGGGGCTGAGAATGCGCTCCGTCAGCCCGCCCAACGCCCGCATGATCGGCAGGCTCCGGGGACCGACAATTCGTCGCGGGGCGAAGCGGGCGATTCGGCGCAGGTCGGGGTGAACGTCGTCGTTCGACATCGGTCCAGTATCACCGACGGGAACGCATCGGCGCGGACAGGCCCGTGAGTTCGTGGTAGTCGTCCAGACAATCGGCGGAAATGCCTTGGAAACACAGGCGACGTAGCGTCAAGCGGTAAGAGGTCGATCGGGAGGCTCGGGAGGCTACGTGGGAGGTACATCCAGTAGAGCTTGCCCGGGCCGCGCCGGCTCATCGGCTAAACGGTGATCGCCGATGGCGCCGGCGCCGACGAAAACACACTGCCCGTACTGCTCGTTGCAATGCGGGATCACGCTGGACGTGTCGGGGGATGGCTCGAAAACGCCAGTGCTTGCGCCACAAAGCGATTTCCCGACCAATCGTGGCGGTCTGTGCGCGAAGGGCTGGGCCGCGGCAGACCTGCTGGCGCATCCGGAACGGCTGACGGGCCCGCTGGTGCGCGACGAGCGCGGTTCGTCGCTGCGCCCGGTCACCTGGAACGAGGCGCTGGAACGGATCGTCGCGTCTTTCCAGAAGACACAGGCTGATCACGGCCGGGACGCGGTCGGATGCTTCGGCGGCGGCGGTCTGACCAACGAAAAGGCATACCAGTTAGGGAAGTTCGCGCGAATCGCGCTGCGGACCTCGGCGATCGACTACAACGGCAGGTTTTGCATGTCATCAGCGGCCGCGGCGTCGAACCGCTCGTTTGGCATCGACCGCGGGTTGCCCTTTCCGCTGGCCGATATCGCTCAGGCCGATGTCGTCCTCATCGTCGGGGGTAACCCCGCCGACACCCTGCCTCCGGCGATGCAGTATTTCGACGAGGGCCGCGCCCGCGGCGCCAAGCACATCGTCGTCGATCCGCGGCGCACCGCGACCGCCGGCCGCGCCGACCTTCATCTGCAGCCCGTCCCAGGAACCGACCTGGCCCTGGCCAACGGCATGCTCAATGTTGTTACCCGCGAAGGCCTTATTGACCGGGAATATGTCACCGAGCGGACCACGGGATTCGAGGCGGTGCGCCGCGCCGTGCGGCTGTACTGGCCGGACCGGGTGGAACGGATCACCGGTGTGCCCGAGAACGACATCGTGGCCGCGGCTCGGATGCTGGCGACAGCAAAGCGGGCGATGATCCTCACCGCCCGCGGCGCCGAACAGCACAGCTCCGGCACCGACACGGCGCAGGCCTTCATCAACCTCGCCCTGGCACTGGGGCTGCCGGGCCGTCCGTATAGCGGCTTCGCCTCGATCACGGGCCAGGGCAACGGGCAGGGCGGGCGCGAGCACGGGCAGAAGTGCGACCAACTGCCCGGCTACCGCAAACTCGACGACCCCGCCGCGCGCGCCTATGTCGCACAGGTATGGGGTGTCAACCCGGCCGACCTGCCGTCGTCAGGGCAGTCGGCCTACGAAATGCTCAGCGGCATCGGCACTCCCGGCGGGGTGCGTGCGCTGTGGGTGATGGCCTCCAACATCGTCGTCTCGGCACCCAATTCGCTCCACGTCGCCGAGAAGATCAAACAGCTGGACTTCCTGGTGGTGTCCGACATCTTCCTCTCCGAGACCGCCGCGCTGGCCGACGTGGTGCTGCCGACGACGCAGTGGGCCGAGGAGTCGGGAACGATGACCAACCTGGAAGGCCGGGTGATCCTGCGGCGAGCCGCGGTCACGCCGCCCGGTGAGGTCCGCAGCGACCTCGACGTGACGGCCGATCTGGCAAAGCGTCTGGGGGCACATGGGTTTTCGGGCGACTCGCAGGAGGTCTTCGAGGAGCTGACCCGCGCGAGCCAAGGCGGCAAGGCCGATTACCGGGGAATCAGCTACGAACGGATCGCGGCCGACCACGGGGTGTTTTGGCCATGCCCGTCCGCCCTGTACCCCGACACCCCGCGACTGTTCGTCGAGGACTTCCCGACGCCGGACCGGCGAGCCCACTTCCATCCCGTCGAGCACCGGGGCGCCGCGGAGCTGCCGGACGACGAATTCCCGTACTACCTCACGACCGGCCGCCTGTTGCGGCAGTACCAATCCGGGACCCAAACGCGCAGGGTCGCCACGCTCACCGAGGCCGAGCCGGAGCCGGCGGTCGAGCTGCACCCGACGCTGGCGCAACGCCTCGGTGTCGGGAGCGGCGACAAGGTTCGGCTGAAGACCCGCCGCGGCGAAGTCGTGATGACGGCGCAAACGAACGGCGGTATCCGCCCCGACACCGTCTTCGCGCCGTTCCACTGGGGCGGCGCGGCGAGCATCAACCGGCTGACCAATCCGGCCCTGGACCCGCATTCTCGGATGCCGTCATTCAAGGCCTGCGCGGTTTCGGTATCCAAACTGGACGGACTGGAAGGACTGGAAGGACTGGAAGGAGATGTGACGCATGGGTGACCACAGCACGCCACGCTTTCTGCAGGGCCCGTTCACTTTTCACGGAAAGGGCTACGATTCGCCGTTCCTGCTCGATTCGTCCCTGCGCTATGCCGTGCCGGCCGGGGCGATCACCCAGCCCGTGTACTTTCGCGGCGGCAACAGCACCGACGAGCTGGTCACCGTCGTGCTGATGCGTGACGGTGCTCCGATGCGGTACTTCCCCATCGGTGCCAAGGACGCCGTGCACGTGCCGCTCCGAGTCGTCGAGGACCTGATCGCCGACACCGTCATCGAGGTGTTCGTCGCGGCCCCCGACGGGCTGAGCGGCACGGTGTTCGTCGACATCGGCCTGGTCGAAATCTGAGCTGGGTCAAGGTTATTCATGACGACACTGGCCAAACCCGAAACGAACGGTCACAGCCCGGCCGCCCTGGCCGCCTTGGTGGTGGTCGGCAACGGCATGGCGGGCGCACGCGCGTTGGAGGAGATCCTCGCCCGCGGCGGCAATGCGCGGTTCGCCATCACCGTGTTCGGCGACGAACCCTACGGAAACTACAACCGGATCTTGCTGTCCAACGTGCTGGCCGGGTCCGACGACGCCGGCGAAATCTACCTCAATCCGGTTGACTGGTATGCCGAAAACGGCATCGACCTGCGCGCCGGCGTGCGCGTGGTGCGGATCGATCCATTCGCGCGTCTGGTACACGCCGACGACGGCACGACCGTTCGCTACGACAAGCTGATCCTGGCCACCGGCAGCAGGTCGTTCTTCCCGCCGGTCGACGGCATCTGGCAAGACAACCAGACCCTGGCGCCCGGCGTGTTCGGCTTCCGGACGATCGACGATTGCCAGGCGATGATCGACTTCGCCGAAGGGCGAGGCAAAGCCCTCGTGATCGGTGGCGGGCTGCTGGGGTTGGAAGCCGCCCGGGGCCTGCAGAACCGGGGGCTGAACGTCGGCGTCGTGCAGGGCGGCCCCACGCTGATGAACGCGCAACTCGACGAGCAGGGCAGCGCGATCCTGCGCCGGCTGGTCGAAACGCTGGGCATCGAGGTGCACACCGGCAAGCGGACTACCAGGATGCTCACCGAGGGCGGCCTCCCGTCGGCGCTCGAATTCGCCGACGGCAGCCGATTGCCGTGCGACATGGTGGTTTTGGCCGCCGGAATCCGGCCCAACGTCGGGCTGGCGGTGCGCGCCGGTCTGACCGTGGAGCGCGCGATCGTCACCGACGATCACATGCGGTCGATCGACGACGATGACATCTATGTGGTGGGCGAGTGCGCGCAGCACCGTGGGCAGGTCTACGGGCTCGTCGCGCCGCTGTGGGAGCAGGCGGGCGTGCTTGCCGACCACCTGACCGGCATCAATCCCCGTGCGGCATACCATGGTTCGCGCACCGCCACCAAGCTCAAGGTCGCCGGCGTCGACGTCGCGGCGATGGGGGTGAAGGCCCCGGAACGCGACGACGACGAATTCGTGCAGTACTCCGAGCCCAGGCGCGGCGTGTACAAGACCGTGGTGGTACGCGACGACAAGCTGATCGGCGCCACGCTGGTCGGCGACATCAGCAAGGTGGCGTTTCTGATGCAGGCGTTCGACCGTCGGCTTCCGCTGCCCCCCGAACGGGTGTCGTTGATGTTCGACCTCGGCACTCCAGATGCGGCCACCGGCGCGGCCGAGCTGGCCGACGACGCGCAGGTGTGCAACTGCAACGGGGTGAGCAAGGCCGCGATTGTCCGCTGCGTCAAGGACGGCCAGACCTCGGTCGAGGGCGTGATGTCGGCGACCCGGGCGGGCAAGGGTTGCGGCTCGTGCAAGGGACTGGTCGCCCAGGTCGTCGAATGGGCGGCTGACGGGGCGGTGTCCGAAGACGCCGCAGCCAGTTGGTACGTGCCGGGAATCCCCTATGAGAAGCCGGAATTGATGCGCAAGATCCGTGAGCTCGAATTGCACTCGGTATCGTCGGTGTTCGCCGCGCTGGCGCCCGAGGGCCGCGAAGACGCCCACTCCAAGATGGCGCTTTCGTCCCTGCTGCACATGATGTGGGGCGCCGAGTTCGTCGAAGAACGCGACGGCCGGTTCATCAACGATCGGGTGCACGCCAACATCCAGCGGGACGGAACGTTCTCGGTGGTTCCGCAGCTCAGGGGCGGGGTGACGAGCTCGGAGCAGCTGCGGAAGATCGCCGACGTGGCCGACAAATACCGGATCCCGATGATCAAGCTCACCGGCGGCCAACGCATCGACTTGCTGGGTGTGCGCAAGGAGGACCTGCCGTCGGTGTGGGCCGACCTCGGGATGCCGTCGGGCTACGCCTACGGCAAAAGCTTCCGGACCGTGAAAACCTGTGTGGGAAGCGACTTCTGCCGCTACGGGCTGGGAGACTCGACGGCGCTGGGCATCGCGATCGAGGAGCGCTTCCAGGGCATCCCCAGCCCGGGCAAGATGAAGCTGGCGGTGACCGGGTGCCCGCGCAACTGCGCCGAGGCCCTCTGCAAAGACGTCGGCGTCGTCGCGATCGAGGGTGGGCAATGGCAGATCTACGTCGGCGGGGCGGCCGGCTCACACGTCCGCAAGGGTGATCTGCTGGCGACCGTGGACACCGCCGAAGAGGTCATCGCGTTGACCGGCCGGTTCCTGCAGTACTACCGGGAGAACGCCAACTGGCTGGAACGCACCTACGACTTCGTGCCGCGGGTGGGCATCGACCGGGTCCGGGAGGTTGTGGTCGAGGACAGCGACGGCATCGGCGCCGACCTCGATGCGCGCATGCAAAAATCGGTCGATTCCTACCGCGATCCATGGAGCGAAAGTCAAAACTCCCCGGCGCCCAACCACTTCCGTTCTTCCCTACCGCTGCTCCCGCTGCCGCAGGTGCCGGTGCGATGAGGGAGATCAGCCTGGGCTCGGTTGGCGACATC
>Ga0318559_10000126_pt1 | contig 14229 bp, 13 predicted proteins | sample GRESIP065b5f21_FD_203664 | JGI IMG/M metagenome (GOLD analysis project Ga0318559, IMG submission 203664) | Tropical soil microbial communities from Luquillo Experimental Forest, Puerto Rico - GRE.SIPMG.065b5f21 | ecosystem: Environmental > Terrestrial > Soil > Tropical forest > Bulk soil... | reverse complement strand
GTCCCGTACCGCGTCACGATCAACGAGGCGGTCTCGCTCGCCAAGCGCTTTGGCGCCACGGACGGCTTCAAGTTCGTCAACGCCGTGCTCGACCGTGCCGCACGCGCGCTGCGGCCGGACGAGCACTGATTCATGGGGCAAGAGTCGCCTGCGGCGCGTTTGCCGTACGTCGGCTCCGTCACCGGCGGCAAAGAGCGCGGTCTTTGCCGCCTGCGTGGGTAGGCACATGGCGCTGTCGGAATTCGCGCTGATCGAGCGCTACTTCCGCAACCGTGGGGCGCAGCGCGCCGACGTGAGGCTCGGGGTGGGGGACGATGCGGCGCTGCTGCGGGTGCCCGCCGGCTGTGAGCTGGTCGCGGCCACCGACACCCTGGTCGCGGGGGTGCACTTTCCACCGGGCTCACCGCCCGCCTCGATCGGCCACCGTGCGCTCGCGGTCAACCTGAGCGATCTTGCAGCGATGGGCGCCCGACCCGCCTGGGCGCTGCTCGCCCTCACCCTGCCCGAGGCGGATGAGGCCTGGCTCGAGGAGTTCGCCAGTGGGCTCGGCGATCTGGCGCGTGCGCACGAGGTGAGCCTGGTCGGCGGGGACACGACCCGCGGGCCGCTCTGCATCACGGTGCAGCTGCTCGGTCATGTTCCGATCGGGGAGGCGCTCCGGCGCGCTGGCGGCCGCGCCGGCGATGTGCTGTTCGTCTCCGGAACCTGCGGCGATGCGGCCGGGGGACTGGCGATCGAGCAGGGGCAGCTCGCGGCGCCTCCCGAGGCGCGCGACTATCTGCGCGAGCGCTTCCATTTCCCGACGCCGCGCGTGGCGCTCGGCGAGCGGCTGCGCGGTTTCGCCAGTGCCTGCATCGACGTCTCGGACGGGCTGCTGGGGGATGCCGGCAAGCTGGCACTCGCGAGTCACGCGGGAGCGGAGCTCACCTACGGCGAACTGCCGCTGTCCGAGCCGCTGCTCGCGGCCGTGGGAGAGCGTCGCGCGCGCGAGCTAGCGCTCGGCGGCGGCGATGACTACGAGCTGTGTTTCGCCGTGCCGCCGCAGAACATCGCGCGGCTGCTCGCGCAGCTGCCCCCGCAGGAGTGGCGCTACACGCGCATCGGCGTGTTGCGTGCCGCACCCGGCGCGGTGGTGGTGAGCGACGGGACTGTGATGGAGTTCTCGCATTCCGGTTACGAGCATTTCCCCTGACATCGGTGCGGCCTTCCCGCGGGCCGATCATGCCGCCGCAACGTCCGCCGCCGGTCGCGTGAGGGGTGGATCACAGTCGCTCGAGCGCGCCACCCTTTATCCTGACGCGCCGTCTCGCAACATCGCGCCACCCGATGACACTACCGGCCTCCAAGTCCGTCCCGATGTCCAAGCCCAGCGGGCGCATGCCCGAGAGGATCGGCAAGTACGTGGTCGTGCGCGAAGTCGGGCGCGGCAGCACCGGCATCGTGTATCTCTCGCACGACGCCTACTACGGACGCGATGTGGCCATCAAGGTCTACAACATGGACGCCGGGGGCGACGAGGAGCGTGCGCGCATCGCCCGCAAGATGTTTCTCTCCGAGGCGCACCTGGTCGGCATGCTGCAGCATCCGCACATCCTGCCGATCTACGACGCCGGCGAGGAGAACGGCCACTGCTACATCGTCACCGAGCACGTGCACGGCGCGCGCACGCTCGCCGCCTACTGCCGCCCCGACAATCTGCTGCGCATCGACGATACCGTCGAAATCATGTTCAAGTGCGCCAAGGCGCTGCACTATGCACACTCGCGCGGCGTGATCCACCGCGACATCAAGCCCTCGAACATCATGCTCACGCAGGACAGCGACGTGCGCATCATCGATTTCGGCATCGCGCTGGTGTCAGACTCGGACATCTCGCGCATCGAGGGCATCGCCGGCAGCCCCTCGTACATGTCGCCGGAACAGGTGCAGAGCCTCGAGCTCACCAACCGCTCGGATCTCTACTCGCTCGGGGCGGTGATGTACGAGCTGCTGACCGGCGCGCGCCCGTTCCGCGCCGGCAACCTGCAGAAGCTGCTGCACCAGATCGTCTATGCCACGCCGCCGCCGATCCACACGCTCCGCAAGGAGGTGCCGGAGGAGATCGAGATGGTGGTGGCGCTGGCCATGCAGAAGGATCCCGAGAAGCGCTGCAAGACCGGCCTCGACTTCGCCGCCGAGCTCACGCGCGTACATCAGCGGTTGCGCGAAGCCAACTCGCTCATCGACCGCCAGGAACAGTTCGGCGTACTGCGGCGGCTGAAGTTCTTCCACGAATTCTCGCACGCGGAGATATGGGAAGTGCTGCGTGCCAGCCACTGGCAGGACTACGCCGCCGGCGAGGAGATCGTCAAGGAAGGCGAGATGGACGACCGCTTCTACATCCTCGTCACCGGCGGCTGCTACGTCGAACGCCACGGGCAACGCATCGGCGCGCTCGATACCGGCGACTGCTTCGGTGAGGCGAGCTACGTGCCCGGCGCCAAGCGTACCGCGACCATTCGCGCCGCCGGCGCGGTGACGGTGCTGAAGGTGAGCTCGACGCTCCTCGAGCAGGTGTCCACCTCCTGCCAGCTGCGCTTCAACCGCGTGTTCCTGAGCTCACTCATCGCCCGCCTGCAGAGCGCGGAAGCGCGCAAGGTACCAGCCGCGTAGCCCACCTTCGTTGGCGGCGGATGTGCCGCCGTGCGCCGCAAGCGTGATTTCCCGGGGTGGTTTAACCTCTCGCTCCGTGCAGGTACTGCTTATCGAAGATGACACCGAGGCCGCCGGCCTGCTCGTGCGCGGACTGCGTGAGAGCGGCTATGCGGTCGAGCATGCTGCCGATGGACGCGAGGGCCTCGCACGAGCGCTGCAGGGGCAGTTCGATCTGATCGTCACCGACCGCATGCTGCCGCAGCTCGATGGACTCACGATCATCGAGCGGCTGCGGGCGCGCCGCAGCGGCACCCCGGTGCTGGTGCTGTCGGCGCTCGGCAGCGTCGATGACCGCATTCGCGGGCTCAGGGCGGGTGGCGATGACTACCTCACCAAGCCCTTCGCCTTCGCGGAGCTCCTCGCGCGCATCGAGGCGCTGCTGCGGCGGCGGCCGAACGCACCCAACGCCACGCGGTTGCAGGTCGAGGATCTCGAGTTCGACCTGCTCGAGCGGCGCGTGACGCGCGGCGGACGCGAGCTCGATCTCACGGCGCGGGAGATGAAGCTGCTCGAGTTCCTCATGCGCCGCGCCGGGCAGGTGGTGACGCGTACCATGCTGCTCGAGGGTGTGTGGGACCTGCACTTCGACCCGCAGAGCAACCTGATCGACGTGCACATCAGCCGGCTGCGCCAGGCGATCGACCGCGGCAGCGATCACCCGCTCATCCACACGGTGCGCGGCTCGGGCTACGTGCTGCGCAGCGACAACTGAGCGGCCGCCGTGCGTCTCGACCTGTTCAATACCACCGCCTTTCGCCTCTCGGTCGGCTACACGCTGCTGGTGACGCTGGCGGTCGGCGTGACGCTCGGCAGCGCTTACCTGCTCACCGAGAGCCTGATCACCGACGAGGTCGACCTGATCATCGACACCGAGCTGAAGAGCCTCGAGGAGAAGTACGCCCGCAGCGGTGTCCCGGGGGTCACCGATGAGATCAATCTGCGCATCGACAGCTGGGGTCGCATCGGCGCGGTGTATATGCTGGCGGACGCCAACTTCGAGCGTATCGTCGGTAACGTGGCCCACTGGCCGTTCGATGGCATGCCCACCGAGGCGTGGCCGGAGTTCGACATCGCCACCATCGAGCCCGGCCGGCGCGCGGTGCACCCGGTGCGTGCGGCCGTGCGCACGCTCCCGAACGGCGACCTGCTGCTGGTGGGCACCGATATCTCGCAGGGACGGCGCTTCGCCGAGAAATTCCGCTTCGCGACGCTGTCGGGCATCGGCCTCTCGACCCTCGCCGCCGCGCTCGCCGGCTTCTGGTTCAGTTACCGCCTGGCGCGGCGCGTCGGCGAGGTGACCCGCACGTGCCAGCGCATCATGGCCGGGGAGTCCGGCCGGCGGCTGCCGGTTGCCGGCGCCAACGACGAGTTCGATGCGCTCGCCAGCTCGGTGAATCGGGTGCTCGATCGCCTCGAGGAGCAAGCCGGCACGCTGCGGGCGACTTTCGACAGCACCGCACACGACCTGCGCGCACCGCTGCAGCGGCTGCGCGCGCGCATGGATGCGCTGCTGCTGCGCTCACCGCCGCTCGAGCCCGCGGTGCGCGATTCGATCGAGGCGGCGCTGCGCGAGCTCGATCACCTGCAGCGCACGCTCGCGACGCTGCTGCAGATCGCACTCGCCGAGTCCGGCGCGCCGCTCGCGGCGCCTGCGGCCGTGGATGTCGGCGAGCTCGCCGCGGAGCTGGTCGAGCTGTTCGAGCCGGTCGCCGGAGCGCAGGGCCTGCAGCTCGCCTGTCGGCACGAGGTGCCGGCGATCGTGCAGGGCAACCGCCAGCTGCTCGCGCAGCTGCTCACCAACCTGATCGAGAACGGCCTGAAATACGTGCCCGCGGGCGGGCGCATCGAAGTGGCGGTGCGCAGGCTCGCCGACCGCGTGAGTCTCATCGTGAGCGACAACGGCCCGGGCATCGCCGCCGCAGACCGCTCGCGCGCCGGGCAGCCGTTCGTGCGCTTCGGCGGCGCGGGCACGCAGGAGGGGAGCGGGCTCGGCTTGTCGCTCGCCGCCGCGATCGTGCGGCTGCACCGCGGGCGGCTCGCCCTCGAGAGCAACGAGCCGGGGCTCAGAGTGGTGGTCGATCTGCCGGCGTAGTGCGCCTGCGCGCGATCAGCGATCAGGAACCCTTACCCGCGGCCTTGGCGCCGGTCTTGCCGGCATGACAGTCCTTGACGAACTGTGCGCGCGCATCGCCTGCCAGCTGCTTCGCATCCGCCTGCTTGTTGCAGACTTTGAGCGAGGGATGTTTCACCGGGGTGGCCGTCGGCGCAGCCGGCTGATCGGCGGCAGCGGCAAGATGGCAGCCGACGACGGCGATGGCGGCGAGTACGGTGACGCTCTTCATGCCCTCTCTCCCGAGGATGACGCTGTGGCTGAGGTCGGAAGTTAGAGTGCCACGCGCACGGCCGCAACGAGCCGGGCATTAAGAAATCTTCATGCGGCCGCGCAGCGCCCGCGCCGGCGGCGCGCCGGGCCTCGTTCAGGCGTCCTTATCGTGCTCGATGCGCGCGTAGGCGGAGTGATTGTGAATCGACTCGAAGTTCTCCGCTTCCACCACGTAAGCCGCCACGCGCTCATCGCGATTGAGCCGTGTGGCGACATCCCGCACCATGTCCTCGACGAACTTGGGATTGTCGTAGGCGCGCTCGGTCACGTACTTCTCGTCGGTGCGCTTGAGTATGCCGTACAGCTCGCACGAGGCTTCGCTCTCGGCGATCTCGATCAGCTCCTCGATCCACATGTGGCTGTGCAGCCGCGCCGCAATGGTGATCTGCGAGCGCTGATTGTGCGCACCGTGGTCGGAGATCTGCTTCGAGCACGGGCACAGGCTGGTCACCGGCACGGCGACCCGCAGCCACATCTCCGACCGCCCGTGATGGTGCTCGCCGATCAGGCTGGCGCGATAGTCCATCAGGCTCTCGACCCCCGAAACCGGGGCGCGCTTCATGACGAAGAACGGAAAGCTCATCTCGATGTGCCCGGTGTCCGCTTCGAGCCGCGCGGTCATGGTGCGCAGCATGCTGCCGAACGACTCGACCGAGATCTCGCGCTCGGCATGCAGGATCTCCACGAAGCGCGACATGTGCGTGCCTTTGAAATTGTGCGGCAGGCTGACGTACATGTTGAAAGTGGCGACGGTGTGCTGCTCACCCGCGGAGCGGTCCTTGACACGCACCGGATGGCGGATGTCCTTGACGCCAACGCGGTTGATGGGCAGCGCCCGCGTGTCGGCGTGCGCGTGCACGTCCTCCACTTCGGCGACGCTGGCGCGCGCAATCTTGGCGATGCCCACTGGCGGGTTCATGGTTGCGAAAGCCTACAGGAAAAGCCGTGCACGTCCGTAATGGTCAGGCACCGCCCGCGGAACGCATGCGTTCCCGGGACTGCAGCGCCCACCAGCGCTCGATGCTTGCGCGCAGTCCGGCGGCATCGAGCCCGGCAGCGGTGAGACAGCCCTCGCGCGAGCCGTGCGGGATGAAGCGGTCGGGGATCCCCACCTGCAGCAGCGGCAGCGAGACGCCTTCGGCGGCGAGCAGCTCGATGACCGCGGAGCCGGCGCCACCGAGCACCGCGTTCTCCTCGATGGTGATCAGCGCCCGGTGCCGCGCGGCAATCTGCAGGATCAGCTCCTCATCGAGCGGCTTGATGAAGCGCATGTTGACAAGGGTGGCATCGAACGCCTCGGCGATCGCGGCCGCCGGCGTCACCAGCGCACCGAAGGCGAGCAGCGCCAGGCCGCTCTTACCCTCGCGCCGCAGCTGTCCCCGGCCAAGCGGCAGCGCCGTCATCTCGCTCACCACCGGGACGCCGGGACCGGTGCCGCGCGGATAGCGCACGATGGCCGGACCCGGCAGCGTGCTGGCGGTATACAGCATCTGCCGGCACTCGTTCTCATCGGCCGGCGCCATGATCACGGTGTTGGGAATGCAGCGCACGAACGACAGGTCGTAGCTTCCCTGGTGGGTCGCGCCATCGCTGCCCACGAGTCCGGCGCGATCCACCGCGAACACGACCGGCAGATTCTGCAGCGCCACGTCGTGGATCAGCTGATCGTAGGCGCGCTGCAGGAAGGTCGAGTAGATGGCGACCACGGGCTTCAGTCCCTGCGTCGCGAGCCCCGCCGCAAAGGTCACCGCGTGCTGCTCGGCGATGGCCACATCGAAGTAACGGTCGGGGAAACGTTTGGAGAACTCCACGAGCCCCGAGCCCTCGCGCATCGCGGGGGTGATGCCGATGATGCGCGGGTCCGCCGCCGCCATGTCGCACAGCCACTGACCGAAGATCTGCGAGTAGCTCGGGCCGGTGCTTTTCTCCTTGAAGATGGTGCCGCTCACCGGATCGAACGGCCCGGGCCCATGCCATTTGATCGGATCGGCCTCGGCCGGCGCATAGCCCTTGCCCTTGCGCGTGACGACGTGCAGAAACTGCGGGCCGCGCAGCTTCTTGATGTTGCGCAGGGTGCTCACCAGCGCCTTCACATCGTGCCCGTCCATGGGTCCGATGTAGTTGAAACCCATCTCCTCGAACAGCGTGCCGGGCAGCACCATGCCCTTCAGATGCTCCTCCGAGCGGCGCGCCAGCTCCCACACGGCCGGCATCGGCCGCAGCACTTTCTTGCCGCCTTCGCGCAGGTGCGCATAGACGCGCCCGGAGAGCGCGCGCGCGAACTGGTTCGACAGCGCGCCGACGTTCTCCGAGATGGACATGTCGTTGTCGTTGAGGATCACCAGCAGGTCCGCCGGCAGGGAGCCGGCGTGATTGAGGGCCTCGAACGCCAGGCCGGCGGTCATCGCGCCATCGCCGATGATCGCGACCACGCGCCGATCCTCCCCGGCGCGCGCCGCGGCCACGGCCATGCCGAGCGCGGCCGAGATCGAGGTGCTCGAATGTCCCACGCCGAAGGTGTCGTACTCGCTCTCGGCGCGGCACGGGAAGGGAGCGAGTCCGCCATCCTGCTTGATGGTGTGCAGCTGCTCGCGGCGTCCGGTCAGCACCTTGTGCGGGTACGCCTGATGGCCGACGTCCCAGACCAGCAGGTCCCGTGGCGTGTCGTAGATGTAGTGCAGGGCGATGGTCAGCTCGACCGTACCCAGCCCTGCGGCGAAGTGGCCGCCGCGGGTGCTGACGGTGTGAATCAGGAACTCACGCAACTCGTGCGCGAGCGCCGGCAGTTTGCTCGCCGGCAGTTGCCGCAGGTCGGACGGCGCCGCGATCCCTGCGAGCAGTGGGTATTTGTCCAGTCCGTCGCTCATCGGATCGTGAGTTTACACGGGCGGGCGCACCGAGCCGAAACGGGCTGAGCCGGCGTGGGCGTGGCCGTCGAGAACCACTCCAAAAAACCACCCCAAGAAAAACCACCCCAAGAAATCACGCTTGCCACGATCGGCGGGGGAACTCAGCTCGCACGGGCGACGATGAAGTTGGCGAGTTGAGTCAGGGCGACCGCACGCGGCCCGAGGGGGGCGAGGGCCGAGATTGCTGCATCGCGCAGCTCGCGCGCGCGTGTGCGTGCCGTCTCGATCCCAACGGTGCTCGGGTACGTGGGCTTGGCGTGCGCGGCATCGGCGCCGGTGGACTTGCCGAGGACCCTGGGATCGCCCTCGACATCGAGAATGTCGTCCTGGATCTGGAAGGCGAGACCGATCTCACCGCCAAAGCGCTCGAGGGCGGCGAGCTCGGAGCCGCCGCCGACACCCGCCGCCAGGGCGCCGAGCATGACGCTTGCCTGGATGAGCGCGCCGGTCTTGCGTCGATGCATGTCCTCGATCGCGCCCACCGTGAGGCTCTGCCCCACCGCCGCGAGATCCACCGCCTGGCCGCCCGCCATGCCGCTGGTGCCCGTGGCGCGGGCCAACACTCGGATCATCTCGAGGCGCAGCGGCGTGCTGCCATCGCCCGGGTCATTCGCCAGCACCGCGAAAGCGAGCGCCTGCAGCGCATCGCCCACGAGGATCGCGGTCGCCTCGTCGTAGGCGCGATGACACGTCGGCCGTCCGCGCCGCAGGTCATCGTCGTCCATGGCGGGCAGGTCGTCGTGCACCAGACTGTAGACGTGGATCAGCTCGACGGCGGCGGCGGGGTCATCGAGCCGCTCGAGCGGCGCACCGAGAGCTTCCCCGGTGAGGTATACGAGGGTCGGCCGCAGGCGCTTCCCGGCGCCGAGCACGCTGTAGCGCATGGCCTCGCGCAGCCGCGCGGTGCCCGGATCCGGCAGCGTCAAGGTTCGCTCGAGCACCCGCTCGATGCGCAAGCGGCACTCGCCAGCGCGCGCAGCGAAACCCGCCGCGGCCGGTGCGTCCGCGCCGAGGGGCCGGCCGCTCATTTTGGGTCCGCGTTCCCGGCGCTGTCTGCGTCCGGCTCTTCAAAGGGTTGCAGCTCGGGCTGTCCGCTGCCCTTGAGCAGGATTTCGACCTTCTGCTGCGCCGCCTGCAGGCAGGCCTGGCAGTGCCGCGTGAGCGCCACCCCGCGCTCGAACGCTCGCAGCGCCTCATCGAGCGGCACATCGCCGCGCTCGAGCCGTTCCACCAGGCTTTCGAGCTCGGCCAGTGCCTGCTCAAAATCGACGGGTTTGCTGTTGCGTGACACGACTCAGGTGATCGGCAGTGTGCGCGGGGCGCGCAACGTTACACAGTGCGCCCTTCGGGGGTCAACGCGAGGATTGCGTGCAGAGCGCAACTGCTCCGGGCACGGCACCGCGCCCGATTCGGGGTTGCGCACCCCGCACGGGGGCGATACAGTCGCGCCCTTGCATTAGACCCAGTCTAAGTGAGGACCGTCATGAATCTCAAAGGCAGCAAGACCGAGAAGAATCTCAAGGATGCATTTGCGGGTGAGTCGCAGGCCAATCGCCGTTACCTGTACTTCGCCCAGAAAGCGGACGTCGAAGGCTTCAACGACGTATCCGCAGTGTTTCGTTCGACCGCGGAAGGCGAAACCGGACACGCGCACGGACATCTCGAGTACCTCGAAGCGGTCGGTGATCCGGCCACGGGGCTGCCGATCGGCGAGACCCGGGCGAACCTCAAGGCGGCGATTGCCGGCGAGACACACGAGTACACCGACATGTACCCCGGCATGGCGAGAATCGCGCGCGATGAGGGCTTCGGCGAGATCGCCGACTGGTTCGAGACGCTGGCAAAGGCCGAGCGCTCCCACGCGAATCGCTTCCAGAAGGCCCTGGACGCCATCTGAGGCGCCGAACCGGGTGGATCCTCTGGCAGGCGTGCGCCCGCGGTGTCTCACGCCGCGGGCGCGGCAAGCCTGCGGACCACGCGGCCGCTGCATCGCTGCAGGCTGCAGAGGCTGCATGGCGCACGCGCCCCACCCCTGAGTGGCGAATGAGCGCACGAGCGTGACTGCGGGTGCACCGGCCGGCCAGGGCGCGGGCGAGGGCAGCCTCGAGCCGCCGACCCGCCATCCGCTCGAGTGGCGCGGCGAATCCTTCTACGACTCCGCCGCACTCGATCGCGAGCTCGAGCGCGTATTCGACATCTGCCATGGATGTCGTCGCTGCTTCAGCCTGTGCAACGCCTTTCCGACGCTCTTCGATGCGGTGGACGCAACCGATGCGGGCGAGGTGGCGGCGCTCGACCGCAAGGTGTTCTGGGAAGTCGTCGATCACTGCTATCTGTGCGACATGTGCTTCATGACCAAGTGTCCGTACGTGCCGCCGCACCCGTGGAACGTGGATTTCCCGCATCTCATGCTGCGCGCCAAGGCCGCGCGGGTGCGCGAGCAGGGTCTCGGCTGGCGCGAGCGGCTGCTCGCCAACACCGACGCGGTGGGCACCTTCGCCGGCATTCCGGTGGTAGTGGAGGCGGTCAACGCCTTCAATGCCTCGGGCACCGGGCGCAACCTGCTCGAGAAATTCCTCGGCGTCGACCGCAGCGCACCCGTTCCGACCTATCACGCGCGCACGGCACGCCGGCGCCTCGCAGCGCTCGGCACGGTGCGCGATGCCATCGCCACCGAGGCCGCATTGCGCCCCGCTGCGGGGGATGTCCCGCCGGAGATGCGCCGCGACTTGGCGCCTGCAGCGGCGCCGGCCGCTGCCGGCGCCGTGACGCTCGCTGCGGTACGCGGCATCACGAGCAGCAAGGTGGCGCTCTTCACGACCTGCTACGCCAACCACAACGAGCCCGAGCTCGCCGAGGATCTGGTCGCAGTGCTCGAGCACAACGGGATCGAGGTGTCGCTGCTTTCCACGGAGCGCTGCTGTGGGATGCCGCGACTCGAGCTCGGCGATCTCGCGGCGGTGGCGCGGCTCAAGGAGCGCAACGTTCCGCAGCTGCTGGCGGCAGTGAGCGCGGGCTACGACGTGCTGGCGCCGATTCCGTCCTGCGTGCTGATGTTCAAGCAGGAGCTGCCGCTCATGTTCCCCGAGGATGCGGCGGTGGGGCGGGTCGCGGCGCGTATGTTCGATCCATTCGAGTACCTGATGCTGCGCCACGCGGCGGGTCAACTGCGCACCGACTTCAAGGTGTCGCTCGGCAAGGTGAGCTACCACGTGCCCTGTCACCTGCGCGTGCAGAATCTCGGGCTGAAAACCCGCGATCTGCTGCGGCTGATCCCCGGGACCAGCGTCGAGACCATCGAACGCTGCTCGGGTCATAACGGTACCTACGGCGTGAAGTCCCGCTTTCGGGCTGCCTCGGTGCGCATCGGCCGAGCGGTGATGCAGCGCGTGGAGAGCGCCGCCGCCGATCACTACGCAAGTGACTGTCCGATGGCCGGACACCAGATCGAAAGCGGTCTGAGCAGCCCACGCGCTCCGGAGCATCCGCTGCGGCTGCTGCGAATCGCCTACGGGCTGTAAACGGTGCGCGTGCCGCAGCAGGGAGGCCTCGTGAACAAACTCTCCGCCACCGATCTCATGTCGCTCGAGCAGTACGCGCGCGAGCGGCCGGCGTTCCGCGCGCGCGTGCTGCAGCACAAGACCGAGCGGCAGCTCGCGGTCGGGCCGAACGCCACCTGGTGCTTCGAGGACCGGCTGACCGTGCAGTACCAGGTGCAGGAGATGCTGCGCGCCGAGCGCATTTTCGAGCCCGAGGGCATCGGCGAGGAGCTCGCCGCCTACAATCCTCTGATCCCCGATGGCCAGAACTGGAAAGTGACGCTGCTGCTGGAGTTCGATGCGGCCGAGCGGCCGCACGCACTCGCGCAGCTGAAGGGCGTCGAGGATCGCTGCTGGGTGCAGATTGCCGGGCACGAGCGCGTGTTGGCGATCGCCGATGAGGACCTCGAGCGCGAGAACGAGCAGAAAACCTCCGCCGTTCACTTTTTGAGATTCGAGCTCGGCGCGCCCATGATCGCGAGCCTGCGCGGCGGAGCGGCGCTCGGCGTCGGCATCGATCACCCGCACTACCGTCACGAAGTAGCACCGCTACCGCCGGCGGTGCAACGCTCACTCACCGACGACCTGAAAGCCACCCCACCCGGTAGCGCTCCGCCCGGCGCCGGTCCCTGATAAGATCCGCGCCGCGCCTGCCCGGGGCAGGCGCCTGCGGCGAGCGGGCCTGCACCCGCGAGGCCTGCACTATGGAGACCCAGCGCACGGGATGAGTCAGTCTTACACCGCATCCGATATCGAGGTCCTCTCCGGACTCGAGCCCGTCCGTCGCCGGCCGGGCATGTACACCCACACGCAGCGGCCCAATCACCTCGCGCACGAAGTCATCGACAACAGCGTCGACGAGGCGATCGCCGGTTACTGCAAGCAGATCGACGTCGTGCTGTACAAGGACGGCTCGCTGGAGGTGGCCGATGACGGCCGCGGCATGCCGGTGGACATCCACCCCAAGGAGAAGGTAAGCGGGGCGGAGCTGATCCTGACGCGCCTGCACGCCGGCGGAAAGTTCTCCGACAAGACCTACAAGTTCTCCGGCGGCCTGCACGGGGTGGGCGTGTCGGTCGTCAACGGGCTCTCGAAGCACCTCGAGTGCTGGATCAAGCGCGGCGGCAAGGAATACAACATCAGCTTCAAGGACGGCAAGATCGCCTCGAAGCTCGAAGAGATCGGCACGGTGGGCCAGCGCAACACCGGCACGACCATCCGTTTCTGGCCCGATCCGAAGTTCTTCGATTCCGACAAGTTCTCGGTGCCGCAGCTGAAGCACACGCTGAAAGCCAAGGCGGTGCTGTGCCCGGGCCTGCGCGTCACCTTCAAGAACGAGGCGAGCGGCGAGAAGGACGAGTGGTTCTACACGGGGGATCTCGGCGCTTATCTGGTCGAAGAACTGGAGAAGCACGAGCGTATTCCGGCCGAGCCCATCACCGGCACCCGCACCGACGATAACGACGCCGTCGATTACGCGCTGTGCTGGGCGCCGGACGCGGAAACGGTCATCGGCGAGAGTTACGTCAATCTAATCCCAACGCCCGAAGGCGGCACGCACGTCAACGGCCTGCGCGCAGGCGTAGCGCAGGCGGTGCGCGAGTTCTGTGAGTTCCGCAATCTGGTGCCGCGCGGCATCAAGCTCACTCCCGAGGACGTGTGGGACAAGGCGAGCTACGTGCTGTCGGTGAAGATCCGTGATCCGCAGTTCGCCGGCCAGATGAAGGAACGCCTGGGAAGTCGCGACGCGGCGCCGCTGGTCGAGGGCTTCGTGCGCGACTCGGTGGCCCTCTGGCTCAACCGCCACCCGGACGCGGGCGAGCGCATCGCACAGTTCGCAATCGCCAACGCGCAGGAGCGCGCCAAAGCGGCGCAGCGCGTGGTGCGCAAGCGTATGACCGCCGGCCCGGCGCTGCCCGGAAAGCTCGCGGACTGCACCAGCCAGGACCCGAAGCGCTCGGAGCTGTTCCTGGTCGAGGGCGACTCGGCCGGCGGCTCCGCCAAGCAGGCACGCGACAAGGACTTCCAGGCGATCCTGCCGCTCAGGGGCAAGATCCTGAACACCTGGGAGGTGGACCCCGGACAGCTGGCCGGCAGCGAAGAGGTGCACAACATCAGCGTCGCGCTCGGAGTCGAGCCGGGCTCGACCGACCTGTCGTCACTTCGCTATCACAAGATCTGCATCCTCGCGGATGCGGACTCCGACGGACAGCACATCGCGACGCTGCTATGCGCACTGTTCCTGCGGCACTTCCGGCCGCTGGTGACGCACGGCCACGTGCACGTCGCGATGCCGCCGCTCTACCGCATCGATGCCGGCAAGCAGGTGCTCTACGCACTCGATGACGCCGAGCGCGATCAGCTGCTGAAGAAGATCCAGAAGGAGAGTCCGCGCACCAAGCCGACGGTGACGCGCTTCAAGGGCTTAGGCGAAATGAACCCGGCGCAGCTGCGCGAGACCACCATCGACCCGCGCACGCGGCGCCTGGTGCAACTCACCATCGACGGCAAGGACAAGACCGATCAGCTCATGGACATGCTGCTCGCCAAGAAGCGCGCCGCAGACCGGCGCGAGTGGCTCGAGGAGAAGGGCAACCTCGCCGAGGTGCAGGTATGAGTGGGCCTCCGGAGAACCAGGAGCTGAACTTCGAGGGCGTCGAGCGCCAGCCGCTGGGTACCTTCACCGAGAAGGCCTACCTCGATT
>Ga0318559_10000125_pt1 | contig 14245 bp, 13 predicted proteins | sample GRESIP065b5f21_FD_203664 | JGI IMG/M metagenome (GOLD analysis project Ga0318559, IMG submission 203664) | Tropical soil microbial communities from Luquillo Experimental Forest, Puerto Rico - GRE.SIPMG.065b5f21 | ecosystem: Environmental > Terrestrial > Soil > Tropical forest > Bulk soil... | reverse complement strand
CACCCGGCCGGTGGCGATCGCGACGCGCTCGAAGGCCAGCGTGCCCATCGCCACCTGCCAGCCGCCGTCAACCTCGCCGACAACATCGTCGTCGGGGACGAAGACGTTGTCGAGGAACACCTCGTTGAATTCGGACTCGCCGAGCATGTGTGCCAGCGGCCTGACCTCAACGCCGGGGCTGTCCATCGCGAGGAGAAAATACGTGATTCCGCGGTGCCGTGGTCCGCCGCCTGTGCGGGCGAGCAGGATCGCGTGCGCTGCCAGCTGGGCTCGGCTGGTCCAGATCTTCTGGCCCTGGATCTGCCACCCGCCGTCCACCTTGGTGGCGGTGGTACGCAACGAGGCCAGGTCCGAGCCCGCCTCCGGCTCGGAGAACAACTGGCACCAGATCTCCTCGCCCGTGAGGATCGGTCGGAGGTAGCGCTGCTGCTGGGCAGGCGTGCCGAACCCGATGATCGTGGGCCCGGCGAGGTCCTCGCCAAGGATGTTGAGCCGCTCGGGGGCACCCGCCCGGTCGAGTTCCTCGTTGAACACCGCGCGCACCTTGGCGTCCGCACTGCCCCCGCCGTACTCCTTCGGCCAGGACAGCCCGGCATACCCCGCGTCGTACAGCAGCCGCTGCCAGGTGCGCCAATAGTCGAGCTTGTCTTCCAGGCGTGCGGGCTCGGGTCCACCCAGACGCGGCAACGTGTCCTGCAGCCACGCGCGCGCCTGGGCCCGGAACTCCGCTTCGGCGGGACTGTCTTTCAGCTCCATCAGGTGGTGCTCGCAACTTCTTTGGTTTGCGCGGCTTCCTGTCCGAGGCGTCGCTCGATGTCTTTGCGCAACTCGTGTTTGAGGACCTTGCCGGTTGCCGTCATCGGGAGGGAATCGACGACGACGACGCGCTCGGGTGTCTTCTGTATCGGCATGCCAAGCTCGAGCAGATACTCCCGCATGTCGTCGACGGTCGGGGCGGTGTGGCCCGTCGCGGCGACCACATAGCAGCACACCTTCTCACCGAGCCGCTCGTCGGGCATGCCCACCACCGAGAACGCCTTCAGCGCCGGATGATGGGCCAGATGCTCCTCGATCTCGCGGACGCTGATGTTCATCCCGCCGCGGATGACGATGTCTTTGGTCCTGCCGGTTACCCGCACATATCCGTCCTCGGTCATCGTCCCTATATCGCCCGACTTGGAAAAGCCGTCCTGGGTGAACAGGGCCGCGGTCTCCTCGGGGTTGGCCAGATACTCGATCATGTGCGCGGGCCCGCGGTAGGCGATGTCGCCCTCGGCACCGCGAGGCACCTCGCTTCCGTCGGCGTCGATGATCTTGACCTCTGAGCCGGGCACCGCCCTGCCGTCCGAGTTGAGCGCGCGCGACACATCGTCGGTGACTGCGCATGTTGTGGTGACAAGGTTTTCGCTGCGCCCATAGAGGCTGAGCACCTTGACGTTCGGCAGCGTCGCGCCGGCCTGCTTGACAACCGCGGCGGGGATGGGTGCGCCCGCGCATGTCCAGAGTCGCAATGAGGACAGGTCGTGGCTTTTGGCGTCGTACTCGGACATCAGGGTGTGCAGGAAAGTCGGGGCGGTGACCGCCGCCGTGCAACCGAAGCGCTCGATTTCGTCAATGGCGCGGGCCGGATCCCACTTCGCCATGACATGTGTCGCCGCCCCGGTCAACATCGGCAGCAACACGCTGGTGACCAGCCCTGTGGTGTGGGCGATGGGGGAGGGACCGAACTGGACATCGGCCTCGGTATAGCCGAACGGCTCGACCAGCGCCCGCGAGCCCGCACAGTAGGTGTTGAACGTGTGCACGCACCCTTTCGACCGTGATGTGGTCCCAGAGGTGTAGACGATGACGAACGGCTCATCTGGGCGGGGCGCGCTGCCCAGTTCCGCACGCGCGCTGGCGTCGTCGGTGTCGGCCTCGAGCTGGTCGAGGGTGAACACGTCGGCGTCGGCATCGGCGACGTCTTCGGCGGTGCTGTCGGGCCGGGCGACGACGATCGTGAGTTCGGGATGCTCGCGGCGCAGACCGAGATACATGTCCAGGTAACCAAATTTGCTGAAGTGTGCGGGCGTGAACACCGCCTTTATCCCGGCGTTGGACATCACGTAGCCGACGTCTTCGCGCCGATAGATCGGCATGATCGGCACCAGGACGACGCCCAGTCGCGACAACGCGGTCAGCACCTGGATGAACTCCACCCAGTTGGGCAACTGCACCGCGGCCGTGTCACCGCGTCGCAGGCCACGCCGGTGCAGGCCGACAGCCAGCCGTTGGCCCGCATCGAAGAGCTCCCGGAAGGTCAGCGATCGCGTTCCGTCGGTCGCGAACACCTTGTCGGGGTTTTCTTCCACGTGCCGCTCGAGCAGGTCGTGAAACGTGTCGGTGGACCACAGCCCCTCGCGGTAGTAATGGTCGATTTCTTGAGGGCTGTAGCGGGCGGTGTACGGGCTCGGCTTCATCGCGCTGTTCCTCGGTGCTTGGGGATCCACTCCACGGTTGTGAGTCAAGAGCTTAATCCTTCGGATTGTAGAATGGTCAGACCGAAACGGCAAGGAGCTCTGAGGCGAAAATTGTCGACGTCTACGCGTTGCGCCACCGCGGCGAACGCTTCTCTTTGAAGGCCCGCACCCCTTCGGCCAGATCCTCGGTGGTGAAGGCCAGGGCGAGCTGGGCCTGCAGGTAGTCCAGTGCCGATTCCAGCGGCAGGTCCCGGGTCGCCGCCAACGCCCGCTTGCCCATGCCCATCAACAACGGTGACTTGGCGGCGATGTCGGCAACCCACTGGCGCAGCGCGTCGTCGAACTCCGCGTCGGGCACGACCTTGTTGACCAGCCCCGCCGCTGCTGCCTCTGCGGCGCTCATCAGCCGGCCGGTCATCATCAGCTCGTTGGCGACCAGCCGTCCGGTGGCACGAAAGATCAATGCCGAGATCATGAACGGAAAGGCGCCGACGTTGATTTCAGGGCAGCCCAGCCGGATTGATGCCTTGGCGATGACGAGGTCGCAGGCCAAGGCGATGCCCAGCGCGCCGGCCAGCACGTCGCCGTTGGCGGCGCAGACGACCGGCTTATCGATGGCGGTCAGGGTGCGATACAGGGTGGGAAAACGCGCCAGGCCGGCGTACTTGGCGATCGTCGCGCGATCGTCGGCGAACGCGTCGAGGTTGCCGCCAGAAGAGAAGACCCGCGGGTGCGATGACGTCAGCACGATTACCCTGACCCGCGAGTCAGCTGCCGCGCGTTGAAGCAGCGAGGTCAGCTGATCCAGCAGCGCGTCGGACAGTGCGTTACGCCGGTCGGGGTCGTTCAGCGTCAGGTAGGCGGCCAAAGAATCAGTGTCCGGGACGGCGGCTTCGAGCCGGTAAGTGACCAGTTCGGGGGATTCGGACACAGTGCGCCTCCTAGTCGTGCGTCAGCACGCATTTACCGAATGTGCGTCCACGTTCTAGGTAATCGTGTGCTTCGGCAGCGCGGTCCAGCGGGAACTCGCGGTCGATCACGGGCGCGCGCACCGGGCACCGATCGATCATGTCGAGCAGGCCGGCAAAGTCCCTGCCGCTGCCCATGGTCGTTCCAAGCAGATCGAACTGACCGAAATAGAAGCTGCGGATGTCCATTTCGGCGGTCTGCGCGGCGTTGGCGCCGAGCACCACAAGCCGGCCGCCCGGGCGCAGCGCCCGCACCGACTCGCTCCAGCGTCCGACGGGGTCGAGGACCAGATCGAACCCGGCGTTGCCTGGTGACAGGGCACGGGCGTGCTCGGGCCATCCCTCTTCGCTGTGCAGCACGCCCCCGGTAGCCCCCGTGGACACCGCGCGCTCGATGGTGTCGGTCGAGGAAGAGGTCACGGCGATGCTGGCGCCGGCGGCGACCGCGAGCGCGATCGCCATGGTGGCGATTCCGCCGCCGGCGCCGACCACCAACATCGACTCTCCCGCCCTTAACCGTCCGCGGGCGAACAGGGCGCGGTAGGTCGTTACGCCGACAAGCGGCAGCGCCGCCGCCTCGGACCAGCTCAGCCGCGCGGGCTTGGGAGCCAGGCAGTCGGTGGGCACGCTGACCAATTCGGCGTAGGTGCCAGGGCTGTAGTCGCCCAGAATCTCCCAACCGCTGCTAGGCGCTTCGTCGCGGTCGCCCCAGTTCAGCGACGGCAATACGACCACGTGCTCTCCGGTGTCGGTGCGCACGCCGGCGCCGTCGGCGCCGATGATGTGCGGCAGCGGCGAACGGTAGCGGCCCTGTCTAACTAAGACGTCATGCCAGTTCAGCGCGCTTGCGCGGAGCGCCACGGTTACCCAGCCCGGGCGTGCGGGCGGGTCTGGAAATTCGCCGGGCCGCAATACCCCGGCCGTGCCGAACTCATGCATGATCACAGCGTGCACGACCGACCTCCTATGGCCTGACCATTAGACCATTGTGTACCGTGCCGCACAAGCGCGCCGCAGACGGACGAGATTCGCGAGTTGGACCGCAGATATTGACGCTAATGAAAACGCTCGCGAACCCATTGTGTCCTGCGCAACACCTCTCTATACTTCGGTCCAATGGTCTGACCATTATAAAATTTGGGGGTGGCTCCCCATGGGGAGAGGAGTGGCGATGGTTTCGCAACTGGCTATGGCCTCCATTGCGGAGGATCCCACGGTGATTGCGCACGCCGAGTCAGCCGTGGCGGCCGCCGCCGACCACCTCAAGGTGCCGCCTCCTGAGCTGACACCGGCCGCGTTGGCACACCAATTGGACAGCCTGAGGCAACGTCTCGAGCAACGGATCGCCCTGCGATCCGATCCGACATCCGACCCGGCGACGACCGCGGAAATCTTGGTCTCGATCCTGAGGTTGCAGTGTGAGTTGCTCGACCACGATCTGGCGCGCCGGCTCAAATCCATGTCGGAGATCCGTCAAGCGCTGGGGTACCTACGGGGCCTGTCGCCGTGCAAAATGATCCACGCCGCTCCAGAGGTATTGAGCCGGGAGTTGGCGTTCGCGCGGACCCTGATCTCCACCGTGCGGGGTTCGCTGTGGCTGCCCCAGCACCTGCACATCGAAGAGGAAAATGCTGATCCCCACGGGCGACAGTTCCTCGAGTATGTACATGACCGCTACATCCAGCTGGCGGACGCTCCGCTGGAGACGGAGATTGTTCGCAAGCGGTGCGGCGCATTTGCGCCGTCGCCGATGGATGACAAGCGCGTGTTCAAGGAGCTCGTCGAGGTCTCCGGCTCCTTTGGCTATATCGCCGCCCCGATCACCGTTCAGGGCAGGGCAATCGGGATTCTGCATGCCGACCGGCCCGAACCCCATGGAATAGTCACGATGGACCACCTCGAGCAGTTGGAGGCCTTCGCCGAGTGTCTGTCTGTGGCGTTCGAGAGTGCGGCATTAGAAGAGAAGGCCGGACAACAGCGCAGCGAAGTCGAGAATCTGTGCGGCAATGTCGACGAACTGCTCAGCCGGTCAGGCCGGTCGGTGTTGTGGTCGTTGCCTGGCGTGGTCCCGGGACTGCGACAGGATGCCTTCTACCGGCGTGGTCAACCCGACTTGCCCGTGTTGACCTCACGCGAGCGGGAGATCATGTCGCATGTGGCAACCGGGGCCACCAATGGTCAGATCGCCCGGTGCCTGGTAATTTCCGAAGGGACCGTGAAGTCCCACCTGAAACACATTGCGAAGAAGCTCAATACGTCGAGCAGGGCAGCGGCGGTGGCGACCTACGGCGGCCTCGCCAGCGCTTGACGACGGGATGCCACGATGAACACCCGCGCAATGGTGGCTCGGCTCAACGAACTCGATGAACAGCTGTGCAGCGCGTTCGGGATCTCGCGGTCTGCTGACGCGACGACTCTCGACGAGGCCATCACCATGTCGGCCGTCACGACCCAGCGACTGGAAGTCCGCGACCGCAGCGCCCGTGACGACGCCGGGTCAGCGATCGCGCAGAGCCTCCTGACAGATTTCCTGCAAGCGCAGGTCGAAGCGCGTCAGATGAGAGCCGGTGACCGCGTCGATGTGGTGCGGTCGTTGACCGCCGGCATCCGCCGCATGAAGAAGGCCGGATCGCTGCAAGGGCTCGGCCGCCAAGCCTGTACCGAACTTTGCGATGTACTCGGCTTCGACAGCGCGTTGCTGTCATTCGTCGAAGACGACGGGTTCGTCGTCGAGGAATCGGTCCGTGGCCTTGGCGGCCCCACCGTGATGCGGCGTCGGGACTGTGCCGCCGAGCGAGCCTGTATTCGCCAGCGCGACACCACCCGGACGAACGCGGCGGACATGCCCGCCTCGCCTGGATATCAGGAGCTCCTCGGTTCGGAGAACTATCTCGTCGCGCCTGTCATCGCGAAATCGCGGGTGGTCGCACTCATTCACGTCGGCCGTCACAGTGACGACGGAGTCAGTGCCGATGACGTGGATGTGCTGGATGCGTTCGCCTCGGCGTATTCGCTGCTCCACGAGCGCATGCTGAATACCGAACGGGTGCAACAACAGCGGACCTCGATCGCGCGCGCGGCGGCGCGGCTGACAGAGGAAGCGGACCGCATTGCCGCAGCGGCCATCAGCTTGGAAGAAGAATACGACACTCGCGTGGAGCCCCCGAAGATCGCGGCCGATTCGGCGCTTGCAGCCACGCTGTCACACCGCGAACGCCAAGTCTTCGAACGGCTGGTCCTGGGAGCCTCCAACGCCGAGATCGCCGACGAACTCGTGATCACGATCGAAACGGTCAAGACGCATGTGAAGCGGATCCTTCGCAAGATCGGCGCCATCAATCGGTCGGAGGCGATCGCCCTCTACATGGAGGAGGCCAGAACCGTGCCTCGGCGACGCGGCCGGCAGCCATGAGCGGAAATCCTTTTCACGCTTCGGCGTGGTGTCCGGTGGACGGATTCGCCGATCTGACCGATATCACCTATCACCGCCACATCACCGAGCCCACGGTGCGGGTAGCGTTCAATCGGCCGGAGGTGCGCAATGCGTTTCGGCCGCACAGCGTCGACGAGCTGTATCGCGCACTGGATCACGCCCGGATGTCCCCCGATGTGGGGGTGGTGCTGCTGACCGGCAATGGGCCGTCGCCGAAAGACGGTGTTTGGGCGTTCTGCGCCGGAGGAGATCAGCGCATCCGGGGCCGCAGCGGCTACCAGTACGCAAGCGGAGACACCGCGGACACTGTTGACGTCGCCCGCGCCGGGCGACTGCACATCCTGGAGGTGCAGCGGTTGATCCGGTTCATGCCCAAGGTCGTCATCTGCCTGGTTAACGGGTGGGCAGCCGGCGGTGGGCACAGCCTGCACTCGACCTGCGACCTGACCCTGGCCAGCCGCGAGCATGCCCGCTTCAAGCAGACCGACGCCGACGTCGGGAGTTTCGACGGCAGCTACGGGAGCGCGTATTTGGCCCGTCAGGTGGGCCAGAAGTTCGCCCGCGAGATCTTCTTCCTGGGCCGGCCCTATACGGCCGAGCAGATGCATCGAATGGGCGCCGTCAATGAGGTCGTCGACCACGCCGAGCTGGAGATCGTGGGCTTGCAGTGGGCGGCGGAGATCAACGCGAAATCTCCTCAGGCGCAAAGGATGTTGAAGTACGCGTTCAACCTACTCGACGATGGGCTGGTGGGTCAGCAGCTGTTCGCCGGGGAGGCGACACGGCTCGCGTACATGACCGATGAGGCCGTCGAGGGTCGCGACGCGTTCCTCCAGAAGCGCGCCCCCGATTATGGCCGGTTCCCGCGCTACTTCTGACAGGCTGGCGAGCAGACGCAGAATCGCACTCCGCGTTGCGGTTTCGTGCGATTCTGCGTCTGCTGACGCCGGTTACGCGGCGGAGATGCCGCCGTTTACGCTGATTGCCTGCCCGGTCAATCGCCCCGCCGCCGGGCTGCACAAGAACACCGCGAGCGCAGCGATGTCGTCGGCCGTCGGCACACCCAACTGTGCTTGCTGGGCCGCTCGGGCGAAGAGCTTGCCGCTGAACCCGTCGGCCGTGATGCGTTCGGTCGAGGCGGTGCCGTAGACGAGGGAGGGTGTCAGCACGTTGGCGCGGATGCCGTAGCGCTTTTCCTCGATGGCGATCGTTCGGGTGAACATCATGATCGCCGCCTTTGCCGCGCCGATAATCGCTTCGCCCGGCGTCGCGGTCTTGCCCGCGTCGGAGGCCACGTTGACGACGACGCCGCTGCGACGACTGCGCATGCCCGGCAGGACCGCGCCGGCGATATGCATCGACGGCAGCACCAGTTGGGTGAGCATCCGACCGATATCCGCTGTCGGGATGTTGATAAACAGCTCGGGCCGTACGTCCGCGGCGGTGCTGCACATCATGATGTCGATACCCGACAGGATTTGATCGGCTTCTGCCGCAACGGTGGCTGCGCTGGCGGGATCGGTGGCGTCACCGGTGATGAAATGTGCGGCCGCCCCGAGTTCGGCGATCGACTTGGTGGCGAGTTGACCTCGTTCGGCGTTGCGGCCGACGATCGCGATCCGCGGAACGCCGGCCGCGGCGAGTGCCCGGGCTGTGGCCAACCCGATGCCGGCGGTGCCTCCGACGATCAGCGCAGTGGATGCGTCGAGATCCTTGGGTGCAGGAATGTCGGTCGTGGGGGTGTCGGTCATCGGTTTGTCCTTTGGTTTGTTGTTGTCTCGTGTGAAGCAGAAGGGATGACGCCGACGCACCGCCGCAGCCACTGCAAAAGGTCGTCGATCACCTCCGCGCGGTTGATTTCGTTGAGGATCTCATGCCGGCCCTCGTCGTATACCCGAACGGTGACGTCGTCAAGTCCGCCAGCGCGGAAACGGTCGACCAGTGCCCAGAGCATTATGAGCCCGGCGTTGACTGGGTCCTTTGATCCCACTGCTACATACAGCGGCAGGTCGCGGGGGATGCGCGCCACCTGGGCGGGGTCGGTGAGTCGCCGGGCGCCGGCGAACATGTCTTTCAGCGACGCGGTGTCGATACCGAATCCGCACAGCGGATCGGCAATATAGGCGTCGACGATCGACTCATCGCGGGATAGCCAGTCGAAATCCGTTCGCGCAGGGCAGAATGCGGCATTGAAGGCGGACAGCTCCAGATCGCTGGAGAGATCCAAAGCCGGTTCCAGAAGATCGACAGCCGCGGTTCCGGTGAGCGCGACCGCATCCACGCTGCTGCCGTGGTCGAGCAGAAACTGTTGAGCGGCAAACGAACCCATGCTGTGAGCAACCATGACAACCGGCAGGTCGGGATGATCTGATCGCGCTCGGGCGGTCAGCAGATTCAAGTCTTCGACCAGGGCGCACCACCCGTTGGGTCCCAAGTGGCCAGGTTCATCGGTGGTGGCGAGAGAGGCGCCGTGTCCGCGATGGTCATGGCCGTACACCACAAACCCGTGGGAGGTGAGCCTGTCGGCGACGTGATCGTAGCGGCGGACGTGCTCACCCATGCCGTGGACCAGCACTATGACGCCCGCGCTGGTCTGCTCGTCTTGAGCGGCCCAGCGATAGCCGGCCAGCTGCGTGCCGTCGGCGGACTGGTAACAGAACTTGTCGGGAGGAATCACCTGTGTTCCCTCCGGTCGAATCACAGATAAACATTAAAATGGTCAGACCGAAACAGTCAAGTGTCCCTTTGCCGCGCCAGAGCCGCCTGCGCCAGGCTACACATATGTCTGGACACACGTCCAGACATATGTGTATAGTTCACCATGAAACGCGAATCGGTCGGCTGAGCAAGCGAACCCGGCACTACGGGTACTGGGTCGTCGCGTCGATGATCGTCGACGAATACCTCATCGCCACTGACACTTTCGCGCGCACCACACCATAGAGAGGCACCAAATTGGTCTCGTTCGAGTTCACTTCCGATCAGATTGCGTTTCAGCAGACCCTTGCCGACTTCTCCCGCAAGGTCCTGCTGCCGGGCTACCGGGACCGCGCGGCGTCCACCGAGTTCCCGTTCGAGCTCCTGCGCCAGCTCGGCGATCTCGGTGTCCTGGGGATCGGGCTGCCGGAGAAGTACGGTGGCACCGGTGCCGAGGACCCGGTGACGCTCGGGCTTGCCACCGAAACCCTCGCCTACGGGGATGTGAACGTCGCCTCCGCGCCCGTGCAGATTGGACTCATCGGATCGCAATTGATGCACGGGACTGAGGAGGTCCAACAGCGATATCTGCCGGCGATGATCGAAGGCCGGGAAAACGTCGCAATCGCCCTGACCGAACCAGGTTCGGGCTCCGACGCCGGCGGGTTGGCAACCGTGGCGCGACCGGTCAACGGCGGATGGACGCTGACGGGCGAGAAGACCGCGATTTCCTGGGCCATGCATTCCTCCGCCGCGCTGGTCTACGCACGTGAGCCCGGCACCAAGGGCTCGGCCGGAGTCAGCTGCTACCTGGTACCGCTCGACGGGGACAAGGTCACGGTGCACCACATGCCCGGCATGGGCTGCCTGCCGCTGGGATGGGGTTCGATCCACCTTGACGACGCGTTCGTCCCGACCTCACATCTGATCGGCGAACCGGGCAGAGGATTCCACGCTGTGATGAGCCACTTCGACTTCAGCCGCGCGGCGCTCGGGCTGCTGTGCCTCGGCGCCGCTCAAGCCAGCCTCGACGAAGCTGCCGTTTATGCGACACAACGGCACGCCTTCGGTAAACCGATTGCCGAGAATCAAGGGGTGTCCTTCCCCCTCGCCGAGCACGCCACCTACCTCGAAGCAGCCCGTTGGCTGTGCTACCGCGCGCTGTGGCTGCGTGAAGAGGGCAAGCCCCACACTTCACTCGCCTCGATGAGCAAGTGGTGGCCCCCCACGGTCGCCAAAGACGCAATCGAAGCCTCGATGAGAATCCACGGCAACCTCGGCTACGCCACCGAATTCCCGCTGCAACAACGCTTCCGCGACGTCATGGCCTACCTTGTCGCCGACGGCACCGCGGAAATCCAGAAACGCGTGATCGCCAAGGACATTCTGGCCCGGCGAAGCACCTCCTTCTGACCGTAGCGTTATGACATGACTACCGCGGAAACCGCTCAGAAACAGGGCCAAGCGCGCCGCGACGAACTGCGTGCGCAGGTGTTGTCGATCGTGGAAAAGCAGCTGCGGTCCGGAGCGACGTACGCCGACATCAACGTCGCGAGCGTGGTCGCCGAGGCCGGAATCTCGCGCTCGACGTTCTACGCCTACTTCGTGGACAAGAGCACCCTGCTGCGCACCTGGTACGCCGAGTTCACGCAGGTCATCCTCAACGCGGTGCAGTCGTGGTGGTCGCTGGACGGCACGGCAACCAAGGCGGATGTGCGCGCCGCCTTGGAGGTGATCATGGACGCCTACCGCGCGCACCCCGAACTGATCGCCGCCACTCACGAAGCCATCGGCACCGATCACGGTGTGCGGGAGGCGGTCGACGACGCGATGCGCCGCTACATCGACGGGCTGCGAGCGCACATAGAAACGGGTCAGGCCGAGGGGTCCATCGACCCCTCGTTGCCTGCCGCTGAAACCGCTTATTGGCTGCAATGGATGGCCGAACGCGGCCTGCACCGGATGGTGCGCGCAGAGTCGGAATCCAGTCAGGCGCGGTTGGCAGAGGCGTATGCCAGCATCGTATGGAACACCCTTTACGCCCCGACCCGCCGCAACAGCGGATGAGGCCGCCGCCTTGTTTGTTTTCCACCGTCACGAACGGATCGACATTTGGCGCGTATCGAGCCGGCCAGACCTGCCTGAGGGGCGGGTCGTTCGGCCCTCGGAACGTCGACATTGGGCACTTATCCGCACCGACCGTCCCGAGGTTGACTCGGTAAGAGTTCCTGCAGAAGAGGAGTCTGAAGTTATGCACAGATCCACCAGCGTCGTGCTCCGCGTGACCATCGGAGCACAGCGATGACCGCTCGCGCCCGGATCGTCTTCAACCGGTCGACCTGCGCTGGGATCGGGCTGTGCGAGATGCACTCGCCCGACGTGTTCAAGATCGACGACGACGGGCTGATGACTGTGCAGACGCAGGTGGTCGACGGTTCTCGGCGCGCCGAGATCGAGGAAGCCGCAATGAGCTGTCCGACGCAGTCCATCCGGGTCGTCGATGACGACCCGACGTCCGGCGACGACCGCTGTGACTGAACTCGCCGAATCACCAACGACGGTGAGCGAATGCGCCGAGCAGGCACGCGAACTGATACGCGCGACCGCGAGGTTTCTCGGCGTCGAAGAGATCTACCCCATGTCCTGCGACGCCGACATTCATGCCGCGGACGCTGCGCTGTCGACAGCCCGGCAAGCCTTGACGGCTCACCTCGAACTCGCGGCACTGCCAGGGCAACGCCAACCCGACCCTGTCGTCGCTGCGTTGATGTTGCGGTTACAGCTGACCCAGCTGTCAGTCAAGGACGCGATCCTCGCGAGTCACAACGATAAACTCCGCGGCGCGCGGGAGGCGGTCAACGCCTTGCGGTCGTCGGTGTCGGCAGCGGCCCTTGCCGAGCGCGCTCCGGTCGAGGCGCCCCGGATGGGCTTCACCCGCATGCTGTTCTCCTGGATACGGCACGGAATATGGTTCGCGTGTTCAGCCTTCGCGGGTGCGGACGAAGAACTCGCGCAGAGCATGGTCGCGGTTGGCCTCGCGAACCCGAGACGGCTGAGCGCTCTCTCGCCGGAGAGCGAGATGGTGCGTCGCGGGGTCCCGATCTTGGTACGCGACGCGCGATCGCACCCGCATGTGCATCCCGAATTGGTTTCGTTGACGGAGACCAGAAGCTACGTCGCGGCGCCGGTGCTCAGCTGGGGTAAGCCGATCGCGCTCGTGCACGCCGACCGGGACACCGATGAATCCGGGGTACAACCATTCGACCGCGACGTGCTGGGGATGTTCGCAGAAGGCCTCGGTGTGGCTTTCGAGCGCAATCTGATGGTCGACCGACTCCAGGCGATGAGGCAAGCCGCAGACGAGCATTTGCGCTCCGCGAACACAATCGCCGATGAGTTCGCCCTGGACGTCATGGACATCGCGGAGTCCGCGGCCCAGCCCGTCGAACACCTACTCGGGGTGGAGCCCGCATCGACTGCGGGAAGTTACGAGCGACACGACACGCTGACTGCTCGCGAAGCTGAGGTCTTACGCGGGTTGGCCGCCGGCAAGACCAATGCGCAGATTGCGCTCAGCCTGTTCGTTACGGAGGGTACGGTCAAGTCGCACGTCAAGCACATCCTGCGAAAGCTTGGCGCGAGCAATCGCACGGAAGCCGTCGCTATGTATCACCGGATGCGCAGCTCCTCGCCGAGGGACACAACGTCTTTCTCCCGGTCCTCCCCCAGGTCCAGCTCCGGTGAGATATCCACCGCATTGCCGATGGCTGGTCGGCCATGACATCGTCGTGCGCTGTTGTCGATGTTGTCGGTCGCTCGGTTCGCCCCGATGACGTGATCCCTGCGCCGTTGCCGGTGGCCATCGGCGTCGCGAAGGCAACGTTGGCGCGCCTGCGGCTGGTATTCGACAATTCCGAACTCGCCGAACGGATTCCAGGCGAAGTGCACCAGATGGGCTTCACCCGCATCTTGTTCTCGGACATCCGGCACAACACCTGGGTCGTTCGCTCCGCGTATGCCGCCGAAGATGACGAACTGGCGGACATGATGCTGCAAGTGGGCCGCGCGCATCCTCGCAAGCTGCGCCTGCCGCTGCCCGAGTGCGAAATGGTGCGTAACGGATCAGCCATCCTCATCGAGGATCCGCAATCGGACCCGAGGGTTCACTCCGAGCTGGTCGCGGTCACCAACCCGAAAGCCTATGTCGCCGCACCGGTGTACGCGTGGCAGACACCGGTGGGTTTGCTTCACGCCGACGCACCGACGGAGTTCGGCGACGTCGGCGCGGCCGAGCGCGACCTGCTTGGCCTGTTCGCCGAAGGGATTGGGGCCATCTTCGAGCGCAACCTGGCGCTGGCGCGCCTGCGCTGGCTGCGTGGCGCCGTAGAGGAGCACACCCACAGAATCGGGGCGCTCGCTGATGCCTTCGACGACGAGCTATGGGAGAGCTTGAATCTGCGAGCCGACGCAAACACGGACGGCAGCGCGCGGGGTTCGTGTGGTCCGGCCGGCGATATCACCGCGGAGTTGACGCCGCGTGAGCGGCAGGTGCTGCACATGCTGGCGACGGGCAAGACCAATGCCCAGATCGCGGATCGGCTGTTCATCAGCGAGGGCACCGTGAAGTCCCATGTGAAGCACGTTATGCAGAAGCTGGGCGCGACCAACCGCACCGACGCCGTGCGCAA
>Ga0318559_10000110_pt1 | contig 14703 bp, 21 predicted proteins | sample GRESIP065b5f21_FD_203664 | JGI IMG/M metagenome (GOLD analysis project Ga0318559, IMG submission 203664) | Tropical soil microbial communities from Luquillo Experimental Forest, Puerto Rico - GRE.SIPMG.065b5f21 | ecosystem: Environmental > Terrestrial > Soil > Tropical forest > Bulk soil... | reverse complement strand
GGCCACCCCGGCCAGGGCTCCGGGGCCGTCCCACTGAGCGCACCACCGGCCAGCCAGCCGTCTGGGCGCCGCCGTGGGCAGGCGGGCGGCTCCGCGCCGGAGGCTGCGGCCACCGCCACGGGTGCGGTGCGGACCGCCAGACGCGGCCCCGCCTGGCGGCGCGGCCCGATCCTGGGTTACCCGCCGGCGCCCGGCCAGCCGGGACCGGTGTACCCGCCGGGCCAGTTCTCAGCCTGGAACAGGCCGTCGGTACGGGCATCCTGGCTGGGCGTCAACGGCGGCGGGCCGGACCTCGAAGCGGAGCCCGGTTACTCGGCGCTCGCCATCAGTGACCCATCGGCGGATGCGACAACGACCCAGACGTGGAGCGCCATCGACGATTCCGGTGCCTGGTCCCCGCCGCCACTGGCCCGGGACGTGTCCGCCCACACCGACGGGGAGGGCTTCCCGCGGGTCGGGCCAGGCCGTCGCCAGGCCGGCCCAGCCGGCCCGGCCGGCCAGCCGCGCGCGGCGTTCGAGGCTGCCGCCGGCCAGCGGGCCGCCCGCCGCCCCCAGCTGGCCCCGTGGGAATCCGGGGAGATACCGATCGTTGACGATCCGGCCGGGCCGGGGCCGGCCGGGGGTGGCCAGGCCACAGATAGCCGCGCCGGTGCTGCGCCGGCGGCCGGCCCGGCGGGGCCAGATCCCGCTGGCCGCCGCGGAGACGGCCAGGTCAGCGCTGGCCAGCCCGCCGGGAAAGGCAAGCCGCGGGGGCGCCGCCATCTCTCCCACCGTGCGCTGATAGGGCTGCTGATGGCGCCCGTCGTGGCCGTCATCGCGGTGGTGGCGGTGATCGTCTGGCGGGGCAGCCAGCCGGTGGTCACGACCGGCCACAGCACGGGCCCGTCGGCCCACCCGGGTGCGGCCGCCTCATCGCCGGCGCTCGGGCCGTGGCAGGACATCACCAGCCAGTCGGTCGACTCCCGGCCAGTCTCGGTGGCTGAGCTCTTCCCGGCGACGTTCTCGATCTACGGCAGCTCCGGCGTGCGTACCGTGGTGTCCACGCAGACCAAGTGCACCAAGGAACTGGTGGGCTCGGCGTTGCGGGCGGCCGTCCACAAGGCCGGCTGCACCCAGGTGCTGCGGGCCAGCTACCTGTCGGCCGACCACAAGATGATGGCCACCATCGGGGTGCTGAACCTGACCGACGTCACCGCCGCCGGCCAGGCTGGCCGGGCGTCCGGGGCGAGCGGGTTCATCCGCCAGCTGCCCGCCGCGCACGGCCCCACCCGCAACCTGGCCAAGGGCACCGGCCTGGAGTTGGCGGAGGTCAAGGGCCACTACCTGATCCTGATCTGGGCCGAGTTCGCGAACCTGCACGCCCCGTCCGGTTCCAAGCAGCGCAAGGAGCTGGCGAGGTTCTCTTCCGACCTGTTCTCCGGGACCGCCAACATCAGCCTGACCAGCCGGATGGTCACCGGCAAGCCGCGCTACCCGTGACCCGCAGCTGACCGCCAGCGTTTTCCGGCCACCGCGGGCCATGGGCCGGCGGGCACGCAGCTAGCGGCCAGCCGGCGGCCGGTCCCGCCGCCGCCGGGTGGCCTCGGCCCGGGCCGCCAGCTGGTCATCGGCCGGGTAGCCGACCTCCTCCAGGCACAGCCCGTACGGGACCACCACCGGTACCTCTGGCTGGCGCTCGCCCCCGGCCAGCACGTCCGCCAGCCAGCCCGGCGGGCGGGTCCCGTCACCGATCCGGAGCAGCGCCCCGACCAGGGCCCGGACCATGTTGTGGCAGAACGCGTCGGCAGCCACGGCGGCCACCGCCAGGCCCGGCGCTGGCCGGGCCCACTCCAGCCGGAGCAGCTCCCGCACCGTGCTGGCCCCTTCCCGGCGGCGGCAGAACGCGGCGAAGTCATGCTCGCCCAGGCAGGCGGTGGCGGCGGCATTCATAGCGCTGATATCCAGCGGCCGGGGATACCACAGGGTCTCGTGCCGGGTCAGTGGATCAGGCCCGAGCGGGTGGTCACACACCCGGTAGGCATACCGGCGCCAGAGTGCGGAGAAACGGGCATCGAAGCCTGGCGGCGCCGGAGCGAGCTGGCGGACCCGGATATCGGCCGGCAACGCCCGGGCCAGCCGCCGCGCGACGGTTGTCTGCTCCGCCGCCCAGGACGGCGCGGGCACATCCAGGTGAGCCACCTGGCCGCGGGCGTGCACGCCCGCGTCGGTCCGCCCGGCCACGGTCAGCTCGGGCGGTTCGGGCAGCCGCAAGACCCGGCCGAGCGTTTCCGCCAGTGACTGTTCGACAGTGCGCTGGCCCGGCTGCCGCGCCCAGCCGGAAAACCTGGACCCGTCATAGCCGACATCGGCCCGGATCCGGACCAGCCCGGCGCCGGGCGGGACGCTAGTCGCTGTCCTCGGCGTCGCCGCCGCCGTCGGCGTCCTCGGCCACGTCTTCGGCGGTGTCCCCGGTGACATCGGCGCTGTCCCCGGTGACGTCAGCACTGTCCTCGGTGACGCTGTCAGCGGCCGCCGTCTCCCCGGCGGCCACGTCCCCGGCGGCCGCCGGCCCGGCGGCTTTGTCCGCAGCCGGCTCGTCCGCAGCCGGCTCGTCCGCAGCGGCTGCGGCCGTGGCGGCCCGGGCGGGGGCGGCCGCAGGCTGGGCCCGGCGGCCGCGGCGGCGGCGCGGCGCCGCGGCGGCGGCTTCCTCACGGACCAGTTCGATCACGGCCAGCGGGGCGTTGTCGCCCTTGCGCGGCCCGACCTTCGTGATCCGGGTGTAGCCGCCGTCGCGCCCGGCGAAGCTCGGGCCGATTTCGGTGAACAGGGTATGCACCACGCCCCGGTCGGTGACCACGGTCAGCACCTCCCGGCGGGCATGCAGATCACCGCGCTTGGCGAAGGTGATCAGGCGCTCGGCGAACGGCCGCAGCCGCCGGGCCTTCGCCTCGGTCGTGGTGATCTTGCCGTGCTCGAACAGAGCAGTGGCAAGGTTCGCCAGAATGTGCCGCTGATGGGCGGCACTGCCGCCCAGCCGCGGGCCCTTGGTGGGCGTGGGCATCGGAACGTTCTCCTTGCTCGGCTGCCGGGATCGTCAGTACTGCTCGGTCTCGACGTAGCTCTCGTCGTCGTCGGCGCTGTAGGAGTCCACCGCGGTACCCGGGTCGAAGCCGGGCGGGGAGTCCTTCAGCGCCAGCCCCATGTCGACCAGCTTCTGCTTGACTTCCTCGATCGACTTGGCGCCGAAGTTGCGGATGTCCAGCAGATCCTGCTCACTGCGGGCGACGAGTTCGCCCACGGTGTGGATGCCCTCGCGCTTGAGGCAGTTGTAGGAACGCACGGTGAGGGCGAGTTCCTCGATCGGCAGTGCCAGGTCGGCGGCGAGCGCAGCGTCCGTCGGTGACGGCCCGATGTCGATGCCCTCGGCTTCCACGTTCAGCTCGCGGGCCAGGCCGAACAGCTCGACCAGGGTCTTGCCGGCGCTGGCCACCGAGTCCCGCGGCCGCATGGACGGCTTGGTCTCCACGTCCAGGATGAGCTTGTCGAAGTCGGTGCGCTGCTCGACCCGGGTGGCTTCGACCTTGTAGGTGACCCGCAGCACCGGCGAGTAGATCGAGTCGATGGGAATCCGGCCGATCTCCTGACCGGGCTGCTTGTTCTGGGCGGCGGACACGTAGCCGCGGCCACGCTCGACCGTCAGCTCCATCTCCAGCTTGCCCTTGCCGTTCAGGGTGGCGATGTGCAGGCCCGGGTTGTGCACCTCGACCCCGGCCGGCGGCGCGATGTCGGCGGCGGTCACCTCGCCCGGCCCCTGCTTGCGCAGGTACATCACGACCGGCTCGTCCTGTTCCGAGGAAACCACGAGCTCCTTGAGGTTCAGGATGATGTCGGTGACATCCTCCTTGACCCCGGCCACGGTCGAGAACTCGTGCAGCACGCCCTCGATCCGGATGCTGGTGACGGCGGCCCCGGGAATGGAGGAGAGCAGGGTCCGCCGCAGCGAGTTGCCGATGGTGTAGCCGAATCCCGGCTCGAGCGGCTCGATGACGAACCGCGACCGGAAGTCAGCAACCGGTTCCTCGGTGAGGGTGGGACGCTGGGCGATGAGCATGGGTACTCCTTTCCGCGACGCCCGTTATCTGACAGTCGCGATCTGGCCTGACGGCCACCATGGCCGTCCCCGCCCGGGCTGGGCCGTCCGGGCGGGTTTGTTACTTCGAGTACAGCTCGACGATGAGCTGCTCCTGCACCTGGGTGTCGATCTGGGGCCGGGCGGGCAGCGAATGCACCAGCACCCGCATCTTGTCCGGGATGACCTCGATCCAGGCCGGCGCGGGCCGCTCCCCGGCCTCGGCCCGGGCGACCACGAACGGCGTCAGCTCCAGTGACGTGGGCCGGACCTCGATGATGTCACTGCTGGTCACCCGGTAGGACGGGATGTCCACCCGCTTGCCGTTGACCAGGAAGTGGCCGTGCCGCACGAGCTGGCGCGCCATGTCCCGGCTCTTGGCGAAGCCTGCCCGGTACACCACGTTGTCCAGCCGGCTCTCCAGGATCTGCAGCAGGGCCTCACCGGTCCGGCCGCGGGTCTGGGCCGCCTCTTCGTAGTAGTTGTGGAACTGCTTCTCCAGAATCCCGTAGATCCGCTTGGTCTTCTGCTTCTCCCGGACCTGGAGCAGGTAGTCGTTGTCCTTGGGGCGGTTGCGGCCGTGCTCGCCCGGCGGGTAAGGCCGCAGCTCGATCGGGCACTTGGGCGAATCACACTTGGCGCCCTTGAGGAACAGCTTGGTCTTCTCGCGGCGGCAGAGCTTGCAGTCCGCACCGGTGTATCGGGCCATCTTGTCGCTACTCCTCAGACCCGGCGCCGCTTCGGCGGCCGGCAGCCGTTGTGCGGAACGGGGGTGACGTCCTGGATCGAGCCGACCTCCAGGCCGGTCGCCTGCAGCGACCGGATGGCGGTCTCCCGGCCCGAGCCGGGGCCCTTGACGAACACGTCCACCTTGCGCATCCCGTGCTCCATCGCCCGCCGGGCCGCGGCTTCGGCGGCCATCTGCGCGGCGAAGGGGGTGGACTTGCGCGAGCCCTTGAACCCGACCTGGCCGGACGAGGCCCACGAGATGACGTTTCCGACCGGGTCGGTGATGGAGACGATGGTGTTGTTGAACGTGCTCCTGATGTGGGCGTGCCCGTGGGCTACGTTCTTGCGTTCCTTGCGGCGCACCTTCTTGGCTGCGCCGGTGCGGCTCTTCGGCGGCATCTGCTTCCTTGTCAGGTGAGGTCGTCGGTTCGCGGTGGGAGGCGCGAACTACTTCTTCCCGGCCTTCTTCTTGCCGGCCACGGTCTTCTTCCGGCCCTTGCGGGTCCGGGCATTGGTCTGCGTCCGCTGGCCGTGCACCGGCAGTCCCCGCTGGTGCCGGCGGCCCTGGTAGCAGCCGATCTCCACCTTGCGCCGGATGTCGGCCTGCACCTCCCGGCGCAGGTCTCCCTCGACCTTGTAGCTGGCCTCGATCCAGTCGCGGAGCTTGACCAGGTCCTCGTCTTGCAGGTCATGGACCCTGATGTCGCCGCTGACCCCGGTGGCCTTGAGGGTCTGCAGCGCGCGGGTGCGGCCGATGCCGTACACATACGTGAGCGCGACCTCCAGGCGCTTGTCGCGCGGGAGGTCAACACCAATCAGACGTGCCATCTGCGGGCAGTGCTCCTTCATGCCGGGGAGGTGTGGCACATCGCGCCCCGCCCCTGCCCGGGCGGGCCCCGGCCTCCTTCCGGGGGTTCCCCGGCCGGGCCTGGGCCCGGCCGGGGTGCGATGCGTCGGTCTGCGCCGTCAGCCCTGGCGCTGCTTGTGCCGTGGGTCAGTGCAGATGACCATGACCCGGCCATGCCTGCGGATGATCCGGCATTTGCTGCAGATCTTCTTCACGCTCGGCTTGACCTTCACCTGGTCTCCTTGACTGCCTTTACTTATAGCGGTAGACGATGCGCCCGCGGGACAGGTCGTAGGGGCTCAGCTCCACGACCACCCGGTCATCAGGCAGGATCCGGATGTAGTGCATCCGCATCTTCCCGCTGATGTGGGCCAGGACCTTGTGCCCGTTGTCCAGTTCCACCCGGAAGAAGGCATTCGGCAGTGACTCGACGATCGTGCCTTCGATCTCGATCGCGCCATCCTTCTTCGGCATGTCCTCCGCGCTTCGCTCTCGGCCCGCCAGCGACCGGCCAGCAGCCGGGAACTCGCGGGTTAGGGTTCCGTGCCTCGCAACCGGGCACATGTTCGGCACATGCTCACCAGATGCGGGCTGGCCCAGGCAAACGAGTGGCCCACGCTCAGGCGTGGGACAGCTCATGGGCCGCAGCCGAGTCTACGCGACACGCGCCGAGTATGCGAACCAGCGCCGGCCCGGTGGTATTCCCCTATCTGCGCCGTCTGCTGCGGGACCGGCCGCCGCCGGGCGGCCCGCCGCTGATCCAGCGGCCCACCAGGAAGATGCCGTACGGGCCCGCGATCCACAGGAACCACAGATTGCCCGGGGCGCCGCTGAGCAGCCACACCAGGAAGGCGATCAGGCTGACGGTGGCCCACGAGCCCCAGGCGGCGCGCCAGGCCGCGGAAACCCGGCCGGGTGCCATCAGCCACGGCAGCGGCGGCAGGCCGTTCCGGCCCCGCTGCCGCGGCAGCCCTTCATCGGGGAGCTTGTAGAGATCGATCCCGGGCAGGTCGGCCAGCAGCTCGTCCAGTTCGCCCAGGGTCTTCGCCGCATACGCCTTGTCCAGCCGCTCGGAGAACTCCTCCTGGGTGAGCCGGCCGGCCGCGAGGTGCTCACGCAGGAACTCAGCGGTCCGGTCACGGTCGGCATCCGAGGCGCGGATCCTGGGATCACCGGGCATGGGCATCCTCCTCAGCCGTCCGGGCCCACCTGAGCACATCCTGCCCTGTGCCACTGCCCTGGCCGCCGCCGGCGGTCAGCACCCGCGGCCCGGCGGCCGTGATCGCCACCGTGTGCTCGAAATGCGCGGCCGGGCTGCCGTCCTCGGTCACCACCGTCCAGCCGTCGCCGAGCAGCGAAGTGCCCGGGCTGCCCAGTACCAGCAGCGGCTCGACGGCAAGCGCCATGCCGTCCGCCAGCACCGGACCCCGGCCGGGGCGGCCGGTGTTGGGCACCGCCGGCGCCATGTGCATCTCGCTGCCGATGCCATGCCCCACGTAGTCTTCGACGATGCCGTAACCGCCTGCCAGCCGGGCCGCCCGGGCGACCGCCGCGGAGATGTCACCCACCCGGGCACCGGCCCGGGCCGTCGCCAGCCCCCGCCACATGGCCTGCTCGCAGGCCGCCAGCAGCGCCGCAAGCTCGGGCGTCACCGTGCCCACCGGCACCGTGACCGCGGCGTCCGCGTGCCAGCCGCCGACCGCCGCCCCGCAGTCGATCGACACCACATCCCCCTCCCGCAGCTGCCGTGCCGGGCTGGGGATCCCGTGCACGACCTCGTCGTTGACGCAGATGCAGGTCGTCGCAGGGAACCCGTGGTAGCCGAGAAAGGATGGGGTGGCACCGGCGGCCCGGATCTCGGCGGCGGCCACCGCGTCGAGCTCGGCGGTGCTGATGCCGGCGGCCACCGCATCCGTGGCGGCGGCGAGCGCACTGGCGACCACCTCCCCCGCCTCGGCCATGAGGGCCAGCTGCGCCGCCGTTTTGACCTGAATCCCCGGCTCGCGCCTCATCAGTATCGTGCCTCCGCAAGACCCTTCAACGGTACCCGCCATGGCCGGGCGGCAGTCAGTCGATGAAGCGGCGCAGGGCCGACAGCGCGCGCTCGGTGATCTCGTCCACCGGGCCGGTGGCGTCGATGCCGAGCAGGATGCCCTCGTCCGCGTAGAAGGCGACCAGCGGCGCGGTCTGCTGCTGGTATACCTCCAGCCGGTGCCGGATGGTCTCCTCCCGGTCGTCGTCCCGCTGGAACAGCTCACCGCCGCAGTCGTCGCAGATGCTGGGCCGCGAGGGCGGGTCGAACGCGACGTGCCAGACCCGCCCGCACCGGCGGCAGGTGCGCCGCCCGGACAGGCGGCGGACCACCTCGTCGTCGTCCACCACAAGTTCCAGCACCACGTCAAGCCTGGTGTCCACGGCCGAGAGCATCTTCTCCAGCGTCTCGGCCTGGGGGACGTTTCGTGGGAATCCGTCCAGCAGGAAGCCGGCCCCGGTGTCGTCGTCGGCCAGCCGGTCGGTGACCATCGCGATGGTGACCTCGTCCGGCACCAGGTCGCCGCGTTCCATATAGGCCTGCGCGCGGCGGCCGAGGGCGGTGCCGTGACTGACGTTGTCGCGGAAGATATCGCCTGTCGAGATCTTCGGGATCGACAGGTGCGACGACAGGAACTGGGCCTGTGTCCCCTTGCCCGCGCCCGGGGGGCCCACGAGGACGGCACGCACTACCGCAGGAAACCCTCGTAATTGCGCTGCTGGAGCTGGCTCTCGATCTGCTTGACCGTGTCCAGCCCAACCCCGACCGCGATCAGGATGCTGGTGCCACCGAACGGGAAGTTCTGGCTGGCACCGACCAGGGCCAGCGCGATCATCGGGATGAGCGCGATGAAGCCGAGGTAGACCGAGCCGGGAGCGGTGAGCCGGGTCAGCACGTAGTTGAGATAGTCGGCGGTGGGGCGCCCGGGCCGGTAGCCCGGGATGAACCCGCCGTACTTCTTCATGTTGTCAGCGACTTCGGTGGGGTTGAAGGTGATCGCCACATAGAAGTAGGTGAAGAAGATGATCAGGACGAAGAACGTGAGCATGTAGATCTTCGAGTCGCCGCGCACCAGGTACGTGGAGACCCACCGGTACCAGCCTTGCGGGTGTGCCGGGTCGCCGAACACGCTGCCGAGCAGCTGCGGTATGTAGAGCAGTGAGGACGCGAAGATGACCGGGATGACACCGGCCTGGTTGACCTTCAATGGGATGTAGGTGGAGGTGCCGCCGTACATCTTGCGCCCGACCATGCGCTTGGCATACTGCACCGGAATACGGCGCTGGGCCTGTTCCATGAAGACCACGAAGGCGACGATGGCCAGGCCTACGGCCAGCACCACGCCGAACACGAACCCGTGCCGGCTCCGGTAGATGTTCAGCATCTCGCCCGGGACGACCGCGATGACCTGGGTGAAGATCAGCAGCGACATGCCGTTCCCGACCCCCCGGTCGGTGATCAGCTCGCCCAGCCACATGATCACGGCGGTGCCGGCGGTCATGGTGATCACCATCGTGCTGATGGTGAAGATGGACGAGTTCGGGATCAGCGTCGCGGTGCAGCCGACGCTGGCGAACAGGCCACCGGACCGGGCCAGCGCCACGATCGCGGTCGACTGGAGGATGGCCAGGCCGACGGTCAGGTACCGGGTGTACTGGGTGATCTTGGCCTGGCCGGCCTGCCCTTCCTGCCGGAGTGTCTCCAGCCGGGGGATGACCACGGCCAGCAGCTGCAGGATGATGCTGGCCGTGATGTAAGGCATGATCCCGAGCGCGAACACCGACAGCCGGAACAGGGCGCCGCCGCTGAACAGGTTGACGAGCGCGAAAACGCTCCCGCCGGTGGTGCTGGCCTTCCCCAGGCACTGGTTGACGGCCTTCTCCGAGATGCCCGGGACGGGCAGCGCCGCGCCCAGCCGGAAGACGGCGATGATGAAGATGGTGAAGAGCAGCTTCCGGCGCAGGTCCGGAGTCCGGAACGCGCGGAGGAACGCGGTCAGCATACGCCGTCCTCAGATCGATGGGGCAACGCCGGAATCCGGTGTGACCGCCGCAGTGTAACGCGCTCGCTGCACTGCGGCGGCCCGGCCGTGGCGCACGTGTGGTGGCCTGTGCTCACGTTCGGCGGCTTCCTTACAGTTGCGTGACGGTTCCCCCGGCCGCGGTGATCTTCTCCCTCGCGGTCGCGGAGAAGGCATGCGCGGTCACCCGCCACGCCGCCCCGGCCGCTCCGTTGCCCAGCACCTTGACCGGCTCACCGGCCCGCACGGCGCCCTTGGCGGCCAGGCTCTCCGGGGTGATATCGCCACCCTCGGGGTACAGCTCGGTGAGCCGGCCCGTGTTCACGACCTGGTAGACGGTCGTGAAGGCGGTGTTGGAGAAGCCCCTCAGCTTCGGCACCCGGCGGTGCAGCGGCATCTGCCCGCCCTCGAAGGCCTCCGGCACCCGGCCCCGCGCCTTGGTGCCCTTGGTGCCACGGCCGGCCGTCTTGCCCTTGGATGCCTCACCACGGCCCACCCGGGTGCGCGCGGTGCGCGCGCCCGGCGCTGGCCGCAGATGATGGATCTTCAGGCCCTTGCCCGCGCCCGCCATCGTCAGTCCACCTCCTCGACGGTGACCAGGTGGCGCACCGCCGCGATCATGCCCCGGAATTCGGGCCGGTCGTCCTTGATGACCACATCGCCGATCCGCTTGAGCCCGAGCGAGCGCAGCGACGCCCGCTGCTGGGCCGTGCCGCCGATCCGCGACCTGGTCTGGGTTACCTTCAGCTGTGCCATCGGCCGTCTCCGTCAGCTCGTGCCCGCCGGGGCACCGTTAGCGGCCGCCGCGCGGGCGCGCAGCATCGCCGCCGGCGCGACGTCCTCGATCGGGAGGCCACGCCGGGCCGCGATCTCCTCCGGGCGGTTGAGGCTCTTCAGCGCGGCCACCGTCGCGTGCACCACGTTGATCGGGTTGGAGGAGCCCAGCGACCGGGAGAGCACGTCGTGAATGCCCGCGCACTCCAGCACGGCCCGCACCGGCCCGCCCGCGATGACCCCGGTACCCGGGCTGGCCGGCTTGAGCAGCACAACGCCTGCGGCCTCCTCGCCCTGCACGGTATGCGGGATGGTGCCGCCGATCCGCGGCACCCGGAAGAAGTGCTTCTTGGCCGCTTCCACGCCCTTGGCGATCGCGGCAGGCACCTCCTTGGCCTTGCCGTAACCGACGCCGACCATGCCGTTGCCGTCACCGACCACGACCAGGGCGGTGAAGCTGAACCGCCGGCCGCCCTGCACCACCTTGGCGACGCGGTTAATGGTCACCACCCGCTCCAGGTAGGCAGTGCCCTTATCGGCTCCGCCGCGGCGGTCGTCCCGGCGCTCCCGCCGCTCGCCGCCAGCACCGCCGCCGCGGCGCGGAGTTGCTGCCATCAGATCGTCCTTCCGTCATGTGCCCGGGGGGAATGCCCCCCGGCATCCCCCGCGGCTGCGCCCGTCCGGGCGCGGGTCACAGGTGTCACAGGGCCAGCCCGCCTTCCCGGGCGCCGTCGGCCAGTGCCGCGATGCGCCCGTGGTAGGCATGGCCGCCGCGGTCGAACACCGCGGCGCTGACCCCGGCTTCAGCCGCCCGGCGGGCCAGCAGCTCGCCGACCTGCTTCGCCTTGGCCGTCTTGTCGCCGGCGGCGCCGCGGATGCCGCTGTCCAGGGTAGACGCCGACGCGAGCGTCCGGCCCGCGCTGTCGTCCACGAGCTGGGCGAAGATGTTCCGGGCGGACCGGGTGATGGCCAGCCGCGGGCGGGCCGTGGTACCGCTGACCTTCTTGCGGACCCGCAGGTGCCGCCGGGTCCGCGCGGCGGCCCGGGCGGACGTGTGCCCGCGTACCTTGGTCCTGCTAGCAGACATGTCCTACTTCCCAGCCTTCCCGACCTTGCGGCGGATCTGCTCGCCGGAGTACCGCACGCCCTTGCCCTTGTACGGGTCGGGCTTGCGGAGCTTGCGGATGTTCGCGGCGACCTCACCCACCTGCTGCTTGTCGATGCCCTCGACCACCAGCCGGGTGGGGGATTCCACCCGCAGCGTGATACCGGCCGGGGCGGTGACGGTGACCGGGTGGCTGTAGCCGAGCGAGAACTCCAGGTCGGCGCCCTTGGCCTGGACCCGGTAGCCGACCCCGACGATCTCCAGCGTCTTGCGGTAGCCCTCGGTCACCCCGGTCACCATGTTCGCGACCAGCGACCGGGACAGGCCGTGCAGGGCCCGTACCTGGCCCTCGTCGGTGGGCCGGGTGACGGTGATGACGCCGTCGCGGTGGCTGACCTCGATGGGCTCGGCCACCGTGAGCGACAGCTGTCCCTTGGGGCCGGTGACGGTGACCTCGCGGCCGTCGATGGTGATATCGACCCCGCTGGGGATGGTCACCGGCATGCGTCCGATCCGTGACATGGCCGTCTCCTCACCAGACGTAGGCGAGGACTTCCCCGCCTACGCCCCGCTTGACCGCCTGCCGGTCGGTCATCAGGCCACCGGAAGTGGAGATGATGGCGATGCCGAGCCCGCCCAGCACCCGCGGCAGGCTGTCCTTTTTCGCGTACACGCGCAGCCCGGGCTTCGACACCCGCTTGAGCCCGGCGATCGACCGCTCCCGGGCTGGCCCGTACTTGAGCGAGATCACGAGGTTCTTGCCAACCTCAGCGTCCTCCACCTGCCAGCCCGCGATGTAGCCCTCCCGCTGGAGGATCTCCGCGATATGGACCTTGATGGTGGAGTAGGGCATGCCCACCGTGTCGTGGTAGGCCGCGTTGGCGTTGCGCAGACGGGTCAGCATGTCTGCGATCGGGTCGGTCATGGTCATGGCCTGGTGGCCCTCCTCGCCGTGGTTTCCCTGCGGACCTGCGGCGTAGTCGGTGGGCGCCGGCGGCGCCCAGATCGGTTCGGTGCCCGGGTGGCCCGGGCGTGGTGCTGGGTTACCAGCTGGACTTGGTGATGCCAGGCAGTTCGCCGCGGTGGGCCATGGACCGGAAGCAGATCCGGCACAGCCCGAACCGGCGGTACACCGCCCGCGGGCGCCCGCACCGCGAGCACCTGCTGTACCCGCGCACCTTGAACTTCGGCGTGCGGTTGGCCTTGGCGATCAGCGCTTTCTTCGCCACTGGTCAGTTCTCCTTGAACGGGAAGCCAAGCCGACGCAGCAGCGAGCGGCCTTCGGCGTTGGTGGTGGCGGTCGTGACCACAGTCACGTCCATGCCGCGCTGGCGGTCCACCTGGTCAGGGTTGATCTCGTGGAACATGAGCTGCTCGGTGAGCCCGAACGTGTAGTTCCCGCGCCCGTCGAACTGCCGGTCGGACAGGCCGCGGAAGTCACGGATCCGGGGCAGCGCCAGCGTCAGCAGCCGGTCCAGGAACTCCCACATCCGGTCTCCGCGCAGGGTCACATGCGCGCCGATCGGCATCCCCTCACGGAGCTTGAACTGCGCGATCGACTTGCGGGCCCGGGCCACGGCCGGCTTCTGGCCGGTGATGATGGCCAGGTCCCGCACTGCGCCCTCGATCAGCTTGGCGTCCCGCGCAGCCTCACCGACGCCCATGTTCACCGCGATCTTGGACAGGCCCGGGATCTGCATGACATTGGCGTAGCCGAACTCCTCCCGCAGCGCGGGCGCGATCTCGCCGTGGTAGCGCTCCTTCAGCCGCGGCTGGGCCGGGGCGCGGGTGTCTGCTGTTGCGGTCATCAGATGTCCTTACCGCCCTGGCGGGAGATCCGGGTCTTGGTCCGGGTGCCGTCGCTCTCGGTGATCCGGTAGCCCGCCCGGGCCGCCTTCTTGCTGTCCGGGTCGATCAGCGCGACGTTGCTGACGTGGATCGGCGCCTCCTGGGTGACGATGCCGCCCTCCTTGGCGCCGCGCCGGCCCTGGTAGTTGACCTTCGTGTTCTTCCGGATGATGTTGACGCCGTGCACGAGCACCCGCTGCTGGTCCGGGTAGGCGGCGATGACCTGGCCCTCGCGGCCGCGGTCACGGCCGGCCAGCACGACCACCGTGTCGCCCTTCTTGATCTTCATGCTGCCCGGCTTGCGGGCGGGCTTGGCCTGCCTGGCCATCACAGCACCTCCGGCGCTAGCGAGATGATCCGCATGAACCGCTTCTCCCGCAGCTCCCGGCCGACCGGGCCGAAGATGCGGGTGCCGCGCGGGTCACCGCCGTCGCGGATGAGCACGGCTGCGTTCTCGTCGAAGCGGATGTAGGAGCCATCACCACGGCGGCGTTCCTTGCTGGTGCGCACCACCACGGCCTTCACCACGTCGCCCTTGCGCACGCCGGCCCCGGGCAGGGCGTCCTTCACCGTCGCCACGATGACGTCGCCGATGCCCGCATAGCGGCGGCCGGATCCACCGAGCACCCGGATGCACAAAAGCTCTTTGGCTCCGGTGTTGTCGGCGACTTTGAGCCGCGACTCCTGCTGGATCACGTCAACTCCTGCTTCCTGGCCCGGACTCCCGGACTGTGCTTACTTGGCCTTCTCAAGGATCGCGGCGACCCGCCAGCGCTTGGTCGCCGACAGCGGCCGGGTCTCCATCAGCCGGACGCGGTCGCCGACGCCACAGGCGTTCTCGCCGTCGTGTGCGGTGTACTTCTTGGTACGCCGGATGACCTTGCCGTACTTGGGGTGCTTCACCCGGTCCTCGACGACCACCACGACGGTCTTGTCCATCTTGTTGCTGACGACGTAGCCCTCGCGGACCTTGCGGTAGCCGCGGACGGGTGCGCCGCCTTGCACGTCACTCACTGTCCTGCGCCTCCTCGGCTTCTTCCGCCTCGTCGGCGAAGGTCACGATGCCGAGCTCGCGCTCGCGCTTCACCGTGTAGATGCGGGCGATCTCCTTGCGGACGGCGCGCAGCCGGCCATGGCTCTCCAGCTGGCCGGTGGCGGCCTGGAACCGGAGGTTGAACAACTCGGTCTTCGCCTCCGCCAGCTTGGTGTCGAGCTCTTCCTCGGTGGAGTTCCGCAGGTC
>Ga0318559_10000098_pt1 | contig 15266 bp, 15 predicted proteins | sample GRESIP065b5f21_FD_203664 | JGI IMG/M metagenome (GOLD analysis project Ga0318559, IMG submission 203664) | Tropical soil microbial communities from Luquillo Experimental Forest, Puerto Rico - GRE.SIPMG.065b5f21 | ecosystem: Environmental > Terrestrial > Soil > Tropical forest > Bulk soil... | reverse complement strand
ACGGTGTCGGTCGCCACCGGGGCGTCGCTGGCCACCGGGGCGTCGGCGCTCCTGGTGGGGCGGCTGATGCTTGCGGTGGGCTGGCTGATGCTAGCGCTGCCGGTGCCGCCGCCCCCGCAGCCCGTGGCCAGGAATCCGGCGGCGAGCACAGCTATCAGCAGGACTACAACCCGTCGAATGTTCATCACAGCATTGTGCCGAGCGGGACGACCGGGCGTCACCCGTTCGAGGGAGCTTGCCGCTCGGGCACGCTGTCCAGCGGATCCTCATCGGCCTGTGCGGTGAAGGAGGTGGCAACCCGTTGCTCTGGCCGCCGCACCTCCATCTGCGCGAGCCGTTCCAGCATGAGCCGGTCCGCCCGGGTCAGCGGCGGCTGGGTGACCGAGCGGGGCCACAGCCGGTAGCGCAGGACAACATTGATCTCGGCCGCCAGCATGGTGAGCTGCGCGCCGAGGTAGAGCCACGACAGCAGGGTGATCACGACCGCGAAGATGCCGTAGGTCGCGCTGGCCTTCTGCAGCCCGCGGGTGACATACCAGGTGCCGAGGAGCTGGAGCGTCTGCCACAGCACGGTGGCGCAGATGGCGCCGACCGCCACGTCCCGTGGCCGCAGCGGCTCCGCGGTGAGCACCATGAAGGCGAGCAGGAAGAGCGCAAGATTGAGCAGCACGGCGCCGGCCAGGGCGACCAGCCTGGCGGTCATCCCAGTCGCGACCGCGGTGGCGAACGCGGTCAGCGCGGTCGAGGCGATCACCGCCACCCCGAACAGGCCGATGATGCCGAACGTGCGGGCGTACCGCAGCCAGATATTTGGCCAGCGCACGAAGGGGATGTTCCACACGGTGTTCATCGCGTTCTGCATCGCGAACCCGATCCCGAGGCTGCCGTACAGGGTGCCGACGATGCCGATGATCAGTGCAGTGGTGTTGCCTTCCAGTGGGTGCACCTGGGAGCGGATCTGATCGCCGATGACCGGGAAGCTGCCGAGCGCGGAGTTGATGAGCTGGTCCCGTAGCGCTGGGTTGCCGGACAGCACAAAGCCGAGCACCGTGGCCAGCAGCAGCAGCAGCGGGAAGAGCGCGAACAGGCCATAGTAGGCGATCAGCGCCGCCTTGCCGCCCGCCTGGTCATTGCCGAACTTCTGCATCACCGCCCACGGGAACGCAATCACCGTGTGCCGCTGCTGGAACCGGTCAACGCGGCGGACCTGCCGCTCGATCCAGCCGACCTGCCGCATGGCCGCACCTCCGGCTACCGGGGTACCCGCACCACGCGGCGGAAACCAAGGTGGCACGTGGAAGTACCGACGGCGGCTGCCGGTCCGCCGTCGGATGGGCGTACTTAACAACGCCGAGGGCCTGCCTGGCCGCTCGGGCCTGGCTGGTCACCCAGCGCGGCGGAGCAAGCCCGCCCCGGCCTCGCTACCGGCGCCGGGCGACGCGGCGCGAGGTCCGGCGGGCCACCCTGCGGGCTCCGAACATCTCCTGCCTCCTTATTTCGGTGTGGGCCGTTTCGGTGGGGCCGTTTCGGTGCGGCCGGCCTGCTACGGCTTGCTGGCCGCGGCGGACGTTTCCATCGCGTGCTGACCCTGTGCCTCCTCGGCAGAAAGCAGCCCGATGGCCACCAGGTCCAGCGGGCTGATGAAGCCGTCGCTGATCCGGAAGCCGCCCGCCCGGAATATCGCATCCCGGAGCGGCACCGCCCAGTGGTGCTCGAGCAGGATGAGCGCGGCCGCGGAGTCGTTCGGGATGTCTTCGAGCACATCCCAGCCCTCCTCCTCGGTGAACACGTGTACCCCCCCGGCCGCGGCGACCTCCTCGGCGCCAGCTTGCGCGCCCGCCTCCATACCCTCCTCGCCCTCGAAGCCCAGGCCGATCAGCGCCCCGATCTTGCTGCCTAGCTCGATGGCCTCGTCCCTGCTGAGGTTGCTGAGGTGCTCCACCTCGAGGTTGCCCTCGGCGTCCTTGTAGACCGCGAGCGAGTCGATGACGCGTACCGTGTCGTTCTCGCGGAGCCGCTCCAGCTCGGCGATGACCTCACCGTGGAAGTTCGGGTGGTTGAACCCGAGCACGATCAGCTGCACTGGCCCTATTGCCATTTGCCCTGCCTCTTTCAGCTGACTGGCTTACCTGCTGACATCAGCAAGCATCTTAGGCGGGGCCGGTGGCCCGCATCACCCCGGGCAGGTGACCTGCCCGGTTCCGGCCGCTGGCGCAGCCCGCGCGCACCTCGCCCCCAGCCCAGTGCCAGCCCAGAGCGGAAGATCGCTATCACCCAGTGCGGGTGACGACACCAGGCCGGGCAGGGCATCATAAATGAGGCGCGCAGGGCACCAGATGCGCGGCAGGCAACTGATAAAGGAGTGGCCATGGTGGCCGACGACTACGGTGGCGAGCCAGCGCCCCCGGCCATGCTGACGGGGTCCTGGCAGGCGACCATGTTCCTGGGAGTGGTGACGCTGATCCTGGGGGTCATCGTCAGCTTCCATCCGACCGGATCGCTGAACGTGATCGCGGTCCTGCTCGGGATCCTGATGATCCTGTCCGGCATCTTCCACCTGATCCGGGTGTTCGATCCCCGGGAGCGGCACCGGGTCTGGCTGGGCATCGCTGGCCTGCTGTTCATCGTGATCGGCGTGGTGCTGATTCGCCATCTCCATCTCACCAGGGCACTGATCGGCCTGGTGATCGGGATTACCTGGATCGTGCAGGGCCTGACCGCGCTGATCGGGGGAATCTCCGGCGGCGTGCGGGAAGGCCGGGCATGGTGGATCACCTTCGGCGTGATCAGTCTCATCGCCGGCATTGTGGTGGCAGCCACTCCCGCCGATTCGGTGACCGTGCTCGCCGTCCTGCTCGGCATCTGGTTCATCATCATGGGGATCTTCGAGATCATCGGGGCGTTCTTGCTCAGGCACGCGCTCCGGGCCGCGGAAACGGCCAGCGCCTAGCAGAAGCTGGATGAGAGAGCAGGCGGTCGCCGCTTCAGCGTCGCGCCCGCCGCGGTACCGGCTCGATGCCGCGCCCGCCCGGCTGACCCCCGCGGAGCGGGCGGCCCGGGGCAAGGCAGCCCGGGCAGTGGCCCCCCGGGTCAGCCATGCGGTGTTCGACCCGTCATCGGACCGGCAACTCGGACATCTTCGATAAGGCCATCGCCAACTTCGCTGCCGACTACGCCGATCAGACCGAGCGTGATCACCAGGCCCTGGCCGACGCCGTCGCGGCCGGCCCGATCACCGACGAACGCGGCGTGTGAACCGCCGCCGCTCGCTGGCCGCGGCCGGGGTCAGGCACGCCGGTACCGGCTGGGCAGGATCGCCCCGATGAACCACAAAATGGGGAAGATGAAGCCGATCAGGCCGAGCACCCAGTGGCCCTTGCGGAACGACATGAGGGCCACCGTGAACAGCAGGACCAGATACAAGATCCCCAGCCCGAAACCCCAGAACCAGCCTGACATTGGCGCTCAGTCCATCCAGTCCGTGGCCGTCCGGGCCGGCCTGCGGCCGGGCGGCTCATTGCCAGGCGGCAGCTACCGCCCCGGTGCAGTGTCCTGGCCGGGCCGTGGTACAGGCATCACCCGCCATGGATGGTTAGCCGGGCGGTGGCAGCGGCCGGCTGTCCGGCCCCGGCCGGCGGCTGCCCGGTGACGGCCGGCGGCTGCCGGGCCCTGCCCGGCGCGCCCGCCCCGGAGCCCGGGAGGTCACGGCTGCCGCCTTCCCCGGCGGCGCGCGGCGGCGCGCCGGCACCACCGGCGGCACCTTCCCCGGCGGGCCAAACCCCTCAGCGGGTGCCCGGAAGGCCGCCACCAGCCGGGCCACCAGCGTGGCCAGGAACACCTGGCCTACCACTGCCTCCATTACCGCGATGGCCCGGCCGCCGCTGCCAGCAGCGGTGAAGTCCCCATAGCCGAGAGTGGTCAGCGTAGTGAAGCTGAAGTACTGGAACGTCTGCGTGTTCGCCGTCTCACCGTTGACGAAAAAGGGTGCCCCGGACAGGTGCGAGATCGCCGAGTAGATCGCGGCGAACATCAATCCGATGATCAGGTAGGCGCTGATGGCGCCGTAGATGCTCTGGATCGTCACGGTCGGCCGGGCCAGCACCCGCCGGACAATGATGAGCGCGGCCAGCAGCAGCATCAGCGCGCGCCAGAGCGCGGCCAGGCCAATCCCGGCATCAGTCCCGCTCAGCTGCCCCGCGGCAGCCACCAGCGTTCCGGTCACGGTGATCACGACCAGCACCACCCGCCACCGGTAAGTCAGGTGAGAGGTGCGCAGCGCGAGCAGCAGCGCTGCCAGGAAGAGCACCAGCTCGATGCTCTGGGCGATCTTGCTGAGGGTGAACGCGGACAGCAGATAGCTCGCGATCAGCACCAGCAGCAGCAGGCCGAACCGGCTGTGGGCATCAGGTGATCCCAGCGGGCCCGCGCCATCACGAAGGGCCCGCCGGGCTGAAGACACCGCCGTCATTGCCCACAGCCCGGATGCACCAGACGCTGGGGCGGCGGCGGGTCGCCCGTTGTCCGCGTTACGCGGGGCTCCCGCCGTGCAGGGCCTCCTGGAGTTCGGCCTCGCCCGCCTTGGAGAGCGAGGTTTTCAGCACCGTGCCGCCGTACTTGCTCATCGCCGCAACGGCCTTGTCCGGGGTCACCTTCTCCACCATCAGGAACAGCGCGGAGGTGCCGGGCTGCAGCATGCCGCGCACCTGATCCTGGAACTCGCGGTCGATGCCCGATTTGGTGATCTTGCCTATGAGCGCGCCCATGCCGGCCCCGACGGCCAGGCCAAAGACCGGGATGAAGAACAGCAGGCCGAACAGCAGGCCCCAGAACATCCCCCAGGTCGCACCCGCTCCTACCGGGTGGTGACTGGTGTGCACGTGGTACTTGCCGTCTGAGTCCCGCACGATCACCGCCATGGCATCGGGTTCGATGATGAGGTCACGCGCCAGCTGTCGTGCCTCCTCGGCGGCTTCCTCGGCAGTCGTCTCGTCGGGGTAGCCGATGGCGATCAGGTCCGACATGCGTCTCCTCTTTCGCTGGCAGGTGACCGGTCCGCCCAGTCCACCAAGCCGTGACCGGGCGCTGCCCCACCCACGGTGGGTGATCCGCTGCGGCCCGGGCCTCAGCCGCGCGTGCGGTCAGGCGGGGGGCTCGGTGTACCGCCGCTCCTCGTAAACCTGCGACCCGGCCCGCTCGCGGCGCCGGGCGATGAGGAACGCGATCGAGATACCGAGCGCGATCACCCCAGCGATCATCAAGATCACGCCGATGGCCTGCAGATCAACGTTCACGGGCTTCCAGGTGATGCCCCATTTGAGAATCGCGCCGATGATGATGAGCGCCATGCTGCCGCCGATTGTCACCGTGATTGCCACCTCCTCGCTCCCCATGCTCACCCGCCGCGGTCTGGAAATACCTCGCCCGGCACGGGTGACCCGACGGCTATAAGGTAGTCATGGCCAGCCAGTTCTTGCAGCCAGAACGGCCCGGTTCCGGCTGATGCGGCAGACCCAGCAAAACGGCCGGAATGCGGACCGTTCGTGCCAGGATCGGGGGTGTTTTATTAGGCTCACCAGAGTGCCCGCAGGCCTGCACCCTGCTGCCGGATCGCCGCCACAGCACGGCCTGGGTGACGATCCGGGGGCGGCTCGCACCCGGGCCGGCCTCGATGTTCCGATCGAGACCAAGCTGCATGCCCCAACGGCGCGCCCGGAGTGGATCGGACGATCCGCGCTCGTCGCCCAGCTGGCAGGCAGCACCGCCGGCCTGATCCTCATCGACGCGCCGGCCGGTTTCGGCAAGACGATCCTGGTCGCGCAGTGGCGGGCCAGTCTGGCCGGCCGCCGGCCGTTCGCCTGGGTGTCACTAGACAGCGGCGACAATGACCCCGGCAGGCTGTGGTGGTATGTGGTGACTGCCCTGCAGCGGGCCTGCCCCCAGATCGGCGGCGAAGCCATCCTGGCCGAACTCAGGGTGCAGGCGCCGGACTTCACCGGGCTGGTGCTGCCGATGCTCGCCAACGAGCTGGCCGCGCTGCCGGAGCCGGTGGTCCTGGTGCTGGACGATTACCACGTGATCAAGGACCGCGGCTGCCATGGCCAGATCGCGTTCCTGCTGTCCCATCTGCCGCCCACGGCACAGATTGTGCTCATCACCCGGGCTGATCCGGCACTGCCCCTGGCGCGCCTGCGGGCGGCCGGGCAGATGGCTGAAATACGGGCCCGTGAGCTGCGGTTCGCCGTCGGCGAGGCGGCCACGCTGGTGCCCGCGGTGTCTGGTGTCCAGCTCAGCGAGCCGGATCTGGCCGACCTGGTGGAACGGACTGAAGGCTGGCCGGCCGGGGTCTACCTGGCGGCACTCTCGCTCCGTGGCCACTCGTCCCCACACGCCTTCGTCCGCGAGTTCACCGGTGACAACCGGTTCATCTTCGACTTCCTGGCCGAGGAGGTGCTCAGCCGCCAGCCGGCTGAGGTCCAGCAGTTCCTGATGCGCACCTCGATCCTCGGCCGGTTCTGCGCCCCGCTGTGCGACGCGGTCACCGGCTCGGCGGGTGCCGCGGGCATCATTGAGCGGCTGGAACGGGAGAACCTGTTCATCGTGCCGCTGGACGAGACCCGGCACTGGTACCGCTATCACCACCTGCTCGCCCAGGTGCTGCGCGGGTATCTGGCCCGGACTGAACCGGCCATCGCACCCGAACTGCACCGCCGTGCCAGCGGCTGGCACGTCGAGCATGGGCCGGCCGGCGATGCGATCAGCCACGCGATCGCCGCTGGCGACCCGGACCTGGCCACCAACCTCATCGCCAGCCACTGGTTCGGCCATGCCGCCTCCGGCCGGGTGGCGACGGTGCACCGGTGGCTGCGGCTGCTCGGCGAGGATCAGATCGCCAGGCGGCCGCTGGCCGCGCACTGTGCGGCCTGGTCGGCGGCGCTGTCCAGCGAGCCCCAGACCGCGCAGCGCTGGCTCCCGGTCATTGCAGCCGGGCCGGATTCCGGGCCGCTGCCGGACGGGATGCGGTCGCTAACGTTCTCTGCGGCACTGCTGCAGGGCGTGTACGGATTCGACGGGCTGGACGCGATGCGGGAGTCGGCGGCGATCGCAGCCGGGCTGGAGCGTGATCCGGCTTCGCCGTGGTACGCCCTGGCCCAGGCGGCGCTCGGATTCAGCCTGTACCTGGCGGGTGAGCCGCAGCCGGCCCGGACCGCGCTGGAAGCGGCGGCGCACGCGCAGGCAGCGCCCATGCTGACGCAGATCGTGGCGCTGTCCACGCTGTCGCTGATCGCGGTCGGGCAGGGCAGCGTGCCCACGGCCCGCCGGCTGATGGAAACGGCGTACCGGACCGCGGAGGCTGACCAGTTCCGCCTGACCCCATCGGCGTCCATGGCCCATGTCGCCGCGGGCGCGGTGCAGGCCGCGGAAGGACACCTTGACGAGGCCCGCGGCGAGCTCATGCAGGCACTCAGCTACCGAGACCGGATACCGGGGACAAGCCCGTGGCCCACCCTGGAGGCGACCATCCAGCTGGCCCAGGTGCTGCTCGAGGCCGGGGACCGGGCCGGGGCCGCCAGCCTGATCAGCCAGGCGCGCGCGGTGCTCGCCGCCCTGCCGGACGGCACGGAAACACAGCAGGCCCGGCTGGCCGCGCTCGAGCACCGGCTGGTTGGGGGGCCGCGGCGGGATCTGCGACCGGCTGCCCCACTCACCGAACGCGAGATCGCGGTCCTGCACCTGCTCGGTGGCACCCTGTCGCTCCGCGAAATCGGGCAGGAACTGTTCGTGTCAGCGAACACGGTCAAGACCCACACCCAGGCCATCTACCGCAAGCTGGGCGTGTCCAGCCGGACTGAGGCGGTGGAGCAGGGCCGGGAACTGGGGATCTGACCCCGCCGCTGGCTGTCCGCGCGGCGGCGGCCACGGTCACCCGGGTGAACCGGGCCTGCAGGTGAGAACATCTCACCCGCTGCTTGTGTACAAAGGATTAACGTCGGCCGTCTGGGGGAGTCAGGCAAGGCGCTGGAGGCACGAACCCGCCAGGGAGGAAGCCTGATCATGACCCTCACGGTCCCCCGCCGCCGCTACCGGATCATCCTCCGGGGTGATTGCGCACGACTGCTGGCCGGCATTCTCGATGACGCCACCATCGAGTCAAGCCGGGGCTGGACCTGCGTCCTTGCCGCGGTCCGCGACGACTCTGAGCTCTATGGGCTGCTGGATCGCTTCGAGGAGTTCGCCCTGCATATTGTCAGCCTGAACGAGCTCGGCGCCGACGTGCTCCGCCCGCGGGCTGTGCCCGGCGGCGGACGGTGACCCGGCGTCCGCCCAGTGCGGTGGTCGCGGACTGGCTGGCCGGCCATGCCCCGGCGGCCGGCCGGCCAGCAAGCCCGGGCACGCCGGCCGCGAACATCGACGACTCCGGCCTGGACGCACGCACTCATGCGCTGGTCAGGCTGGCCGCCAGATAGCCGACGGCCAGTGCGGGCCTTCGTGCGACGAGCAGGTCGCGGCGGCGCTGGACGATGGGGTCACTGCGGACGAGAGCGCCGGTGTGCTGGTGGCGCTGCTGCCAGCGCTGGATCTGGCCCGCATCAGGGATGCGGCACCCAGTGTGCTTGCCGCCGTCGCGCGGGCATCGGCGGACAGCCAGTCGCGGCTCGCCTGACTCTTGACCGGCCGCGGCCGGTCAGAGCAGGCCCAGCTGCTTGGCCCGGCGGACCGCTTCCCCCCGGTGACCCACCGCAAGCTTGCGGTAGATGCTCTTGAGATGGGTCTTGACGGTGTTGACCGAGATATACATCTCGCTGGCGATCTCCGCGGTGCTCTCCATCGCCGACACGTGGGCAAGCACTTCCCGCTCACGATCGCTGAGCGGCTCGACGATGACGGGCGCCGCCTGCCCGGCTGCCGACCCCGCCTCGAACAGGCCGGAACCCACCAGATCCGGCTCCAGCAGGCGGCGGTAAGGAGCGGCCAGCTCGGGGTCACGCCGCAGCACCGGCCGCAGCCAGCCCCGCTCCATCACAAACGGCAGCCGCACCTGCTCTGGCATCGCCAGCCGCAGGGCATGCTCAAGAGACCGGCGCCCACGTGCCCGGTCTCCGGTCAGATAGCCCAGCTGCGCGTCTGCCAGCCGGGCCGCCAGCCGGGCACCATCGGGCGCGTCCCCGGCCGGTGCGTCGGCTAGCGCGCGGGCCGCGGCCTGCCGGTTCCCGGCGGCGAGCAGGGCGCGCGCCAGCCCGGCCGTAGCGTCCAGCGACGATTCCGGGCCAGCCTGCCTGGCCGCGGCGATCGCCGCCGGGAAGTCGCTGGCCGCGGTGCTGGCCCAGGCATCCATCAATGTCAGCTGGTGGGACAGCCAGGCGGGTGGCGACCAGTGCTGCCGGGCCCGGTCCACGCAGTCCCGCGCCGCCCGGGGGCGGCCTTCGGCCAGGCTGCGGCGGGCCATCACCAGGCAGGCCACCGCTTCCATCAGCCTGTTCGGCCGGCCCCGCAGCGCCTCGGCCGCCCGTTTTTCCCAGCGGCGGGCACGCGCCAGCTCGTTGCGCTCAAGGTAGACGGCGGCGAGTGCCAGTTCCGCCACCGGGCTGATGGGCCCGGCTAGCCGGCTGTCACCGTCATCCGGCCTGCCCAGTGCCTGCGCCGCCAGTTCCGTGGCGTGACCCAGCCGCCCGTGCAGCGCCTCGATCAGGGCGAGCTGGCCGAGGCAGGCGGCTCGCCCGCGGTCGCTCTCCGGCCCGTGCCCGGTGGCCGCACCCGCCTGCAGAATGGCCGCGGCCTCGTCGAACCGGCCCGCCCACAAGGCGACGGACCCGCGTCCGGCCAGCACCTGGGCCTCGATGGCCTGGCGCCGGTCAGGCTGGTCGCCCCCGGCCCGCTTGACCAGGTCATCGGCTTCCGCAGCGGCGGCCTCCGCCGCGCTGAAGTCGCCGGTCCGGCTGGCCACGGTGAGCCGGATCAGGGCGGCGGCGAGCCGGGATGGTGCCTGCTCAGCTGCTGGCCGCTGGCCGAGGATCCGTGCCGCGGCTGTCAGGAACGGCTCGCCCCTTCCGTCCGGGCCGCTGGCGAGATCCAGTGCGGCGGCGACCAGCAGTGGCTGCGGTTCGGTCCACCGCAGGTCGCGCGGCAGCTGCCGGAACCCGTCGGCCAGCGGCTCATTCCCGCGGGGCTCGATCAGCTGTTCCACGGCCAGCCCGTCGATCACCGTCTGGGTGGCCGTGAGCCAGTCGCCGGCCTGTGCCGCGTGCCGGACTGCGTCGACGATCAGGCCGTGCCGCCGGTACCAGCTGGCCGCCCGCAGGTGCAGGTCCGGCACCAGATCGGGGGTCTCCCGGCGCAGCTTCAGCCGCAGCACCGCCGCGAATAGCGAGTTGTAGCGATACCAGCCGCTGTCATCCCGCTGGACCAGCGTGTTGGCGCGGACCAGCTCGGGCAGCACGCCAGCGGCCTGCCCATCCCCGGCGAGCTCGTCCGCGACGCCCTCACTGATCCGGTCCAGGAGGCACGTTCGCAGCAGGAATTCCCGGGTGTGGTCGGGCTGGGCGTTCAGCACCTCCTCCACCAGGTACCCGGTGACGGCGCTGTCCTCGGTCACCAGGCCCTTGACGAACTGGTCTGGGTCGTCATGCCCGTCCATCGAGATCGCGGCCAGCCGCATGAGCGCGGCCCAGCCCTCCGCCCGCCGGGTCAGCCGTTCCAGCGACTCCGTGGACAGGTCAACCCGGTGCTGGGCCATGAGCAGCCGGGCTTCTGCGACGGTGAAGGCGAGGTCGCTGGCCCTGATCTCGGTCAGGTCGCCGGTGAGCCGGTACCGGTGCAGCGGCAGCAGCGGGTCCATCCGCGACGAGACAACCACGTGCAGGCCCGGCCCGGCGTGCCGCAGCACGTAAGCCAGCCCGTTCAGCACCCTGTCGTTGGTCAGCAGGTGGAGATCATCCAGGATCAGGGTCACCGGCGGGTCCTGCTCGGCCATCAGCACCGCCAGCCGGAGCAGGAATTCATGGTCGATCGAATAGCGGCGGGCCGTCGCGGACATGGTCTTCGGCACCGCCACCCCGGCCCGTCCGAGCGCGGCCAGGACATATGACCAGAACACCCGCGGCCGGTTGTCGAAGTCGTCGATGGTGACCCAGGCGAGCGGGCCGGTGGCCTGGCTGCCGCCCGCCCACAGCGCCAGCGCCATGGTCTTGCCCGCGCCGGGGGGGCCGGTGATGGTCGTGACCGGGGCCCGGGAACCGCGGGCGATGAGCCGGTCGAGCCGGGGCCGCGGGACGAGCCAGCCGGGCGTGCCGGGCACCGTTATCTTGGACACCAGCAACGGATCACCCGCCCACGCGGCCGGCTGGGGGGGACTGGCTAGGGGGACCTCCACCGCCTCCGCCACGAGCGGTACCGCCCTTTCTGGCCGGGTAGGTGGGCTAGCCCGCAGCGCCGCCTGACTGGGAATGGGCAAGCGCGGGTTAGCCCGTCGGCCTCCGAAGCAGGTTTCGCATTGGTGCGGGTGATTTGTCATCACCCACCCTCAATCTCACCAGGGTGATACGGCGGAGCCGGCACCGGGGTCCCGAATCACCCATCCGGAGTGGGGCGCAGGCGGGCGGGACGCCGCACGGTGGAACCACTATGGCCTTCTCCGAGACTGGTGGCCCAGCGGTGGCGTCCCTCTTCTATGAAATCCGGGTAGCGGGAGTCCTCCCGCCGGAAGCCCTTGTCGACTACGGGCGGCTCAGCTCAGCCGTTCAGCCTGTGGAAACCGTCGTGCATGGCCCGTTGCAGGATCAGGCGGCGCTGCATGGGCTGCTGGCCAGGCTGGAGACCTTCGGCGTGCAGATTCTGGAGGTGCGCCGGCTCCAGGATGACAGCAAGGACGCCGGATAGCAGCGGCCGGCTGTCACTCGGCACGGGTGATGCGCAACCACCGAGTCTGTGCCGCCGGCCGTGACCGGCCCGCGTTGCTGGCCGGTCAGCCGCTCAGCTGGCGCCCAGCCGGGGCGGGGGGCGGCGATGCGGGCGGGAACTCGCTCTTGCTGACACGCCGCCGGAAGACGTAGTAGGTCCAGGCCTGGTAGATGAGCACGACCGGCAGCAGGACGATGACGGCGACGGTCATGATCTTGAGCGAGTAGGAGGCCGATGCGGTGTTCTGGACGGTGAGGTTGTAGGCGGCTTTGGTGGAGGAGACCATCACGTTGGGGTACAGGCCGGTGAAGATCGCCACCAGGCACGAGGCGATGGTGACGGTGGTCGCGGTGAAGGCGAACCCGTCCCGGTGCTCGTAGACCAGCCATACCGCGGCCAGCACGGCCAGCACGGCCAGCAGTTCGACCGGGTTGAGGAAGAACCTGCCCGAGTAGGTCACGTGGGTCCAGATGACAAAGCCCACCACCGCGGCGGCGGTGACGGGGGCGATCCGGCGCGCTAGCTGCCGGGAACGTTCGTGCATGCCGTCGGTGGTCTTCAGGGTCAAGAACGTGGCGCCGTGCAGGGCGCAGACGGCGACCAGGGTGATCCCGGTGAACACCGGGTAGGGCTGCAGCAGGTCCCAGAACGTGCCCGTGTAGTTCTGCGCGGAGTTGATGGGCAGCCCGTGCAGCAGCCCGGCCAGCGCCACCCCGGTCAGCAGCGGGGCGGCCACGCTGCCCGCCGTCAGCAGCACATCCCAGGTGCGCCGCCAGCGGGCCGCGTCACGCTTGCCGCGGTATTCGAACGCCACGCCGCGGACGATCAGCGCGGCCAGCAGCAGCACCAGCGCGAGGTAGTAGGCGGAGAACATGGTGGCGTACCAGCCGGGGAACGCGGCGAACATGGCCGCCCCGGCCACGATGAGCCAGACCTCGTTGCCGTCCCACAGCGGGCCGATCGTGTTGATCGCGGCCCGCCGTTCCGCCTCGTCGGCGCCGACGGCACTGTGCAGCATGCCGACGCCGAAGTCGAACCCCTCCAGGATGAAGAAAACGGTCCACAGCACCGCGATGAGGATGAACCAGAACGGGATCAGGTGATTCATCGTGGCCCCTCAGTACAGGACGGCCGGAACGGGCTCGTCGGCGCCGGCCGGTTCGCGTGGAGGTGGCAGCTGCTCACGTGAATACCGCAGCATGAGCAGCAGGTCGACCGTGCCCAGCGTCCCGTACAGCAGGATGAACGCGATCAGGCTGATCCAGATCCAGGTCGTGCTGACCGTGGGCGAGATGCCGTTCTTGGTCAGCATGATGCCCTGCACGAGCCACGGCTGGCGGCCCGACTCGGTCAGCAGCCAGCCCGCGGTGTTCATCGCGAACGGCAGCACCGCCGCCCAGACCGCCGCCCACAGGAACAGCCGGGAAGTGACCAGCTTTTTCCGCTGGATCAGCCACAGTCCCCACGCGGCGATCAGGACGACCAACACGGCCAGGTAGGCCATCACCCGCATGCCCCAGTACTGGATGAATACGTTCGGCACGTAGTTCCCCGGCCCGTACTGCTGGCTGTACTGGTTCTGCAGCGGAGTCATCCCGATCACTTTGCCGTTCCAGGTGTTGGTGGCCAGCAGCGACAGCAGGTGCGGGATCTCGATGATCTGGGTCGGGGTGTGGTCGTTGTTGCCCCCGCCGATCTGGAACAGGCTGAACGAGCACGGCTGGCAGGTGGTCCACTGCGCCTCCGCCGCAGCGATCTTCATCGGCTGGTACCGGGCCTCGATCACCCCGAGTTCGTCCCCCACCAGCATGGTGAACAGGATTGCCGGGAGCAGCACGATCAGGCTCATCCGCGCTGACCTGATGAATACGTCCCGGTCCCCACCCCGGCGAAGCTGCCAGGCGGAGACCGCCAGCATCACCGCGGCGCCGGTGACCAGCGAGGCAAACAGAACTTTGGCATAGCCCCACACGAACACCGGGTTGGTGAACACCGCCCAGATGTCATTCAGCACCGGCTTGCCATTGACCAGCTGGTAGCCGACCGGATGCTGCATCCACGAGTTCGCCGCCATGATGAACGCCGCCGACAGCGCGCTGCCCAGCGACACCGCCCAGATCGTCGCCAGATGCACCCGGCGGGGCAGCTTGTCCCAGCCGAACAGCCACAGCCCCAGGAACGTGGACTCCAGGAAGAACGCGGCCAGCCCCTCCATCGCCAGCGGCGCGCCGAAAATGTTCCCCACCAGCCGGGAGTAGGCGCCCCAGTCCATCCCGAACTGGAACTCCTGCACCAGCCCGGTCACCACGCCGATCGCCACGTTGATCACCAGCAGCGTGCCGAAAAACCTGGTCAGCCGCAGGTATTCATCGTTCTGGCTGCGATGCCACGCGGTCTGCAGCAGCGCCGTCAGGAACGCCAGCCCGATCGTCACCGGCACAAAAAAGAAATGATTGATCGAGGTAAACGCGAACTGGAGGCGTGCCAGATCGACGTTCGTCATCCGGACCTCCCGGCCGGGCCAGCCGTCAGCCGGTCACCGGCGATGCATCCCAGCGCCGGGCTCACTGGTCGGCGGCCGCGTGGGCCTGCTTCCCGTTCTGCCAGGCACTGGCGCCCGCGGTCGCCGCCGCCCGGGCCCGCGCCCACTGCTGCCTGGCCTGCTGGCTCGGCGGTACCTCCATCTGGTCCACCCAGCGCCGGGTGGCCGCGAAGATATGTGCGCCACCGACCGCCAGGCCGGCGAGTACCAGCATGAGGCCGGCACCGGCAAGCACTCCGCCGGTGATCAGCGGGCCTGATCTGAGTTCAGGTAGGGACGTCCGTTCGGCATTGTCAGCCATGGCAAACCGTCCTCAGCGTGAGGCACCGATGGTTGTACCTTGCCCACGCCCGGGCCGGGCGGTCATCCTCCACCGGGGGTGATTAGCCGGGTGACCGGAGTATTCGCCGCCTCAGTCGCCGCTGAGCGAGTGCCGCTGCGGGGCGATCCCCGCGAGGCTGGCGGGAGTGAGCGGCATCGGGTGCAAGTGCCTGGCCCGGATGACCGCCAGCAACCGGGTCAGCTGCTGCCCCAGGCCGGGGACCCAGTGCAGCAGCACGATCTCGCCAGCGGTCAGTGGCCGTCCATCCCAGGTCCGGACCCCGTCGCTGTCCGCCGTGGCGCTCCAGCCCACCAGCATCTTCAGGCCGCCCCGGTAGGCAGCCGCCTGGACGGTGAGATCGACCGCCCCGTACGGGGGCCGTCCCAGCACCGGGTCGCGGCCCAGCCAGCGCCCGAGCGCCAGCCGGGCCTGGCCCCACTGGGCGGTGGCCTGGCCCAGCGAGAGCCGGGTGAGGTCGGGGTGGGACACGGTATGATCCCCGACCGT
>Ga0318559_10000091_pt1 | contig 15514 bp, 15 predicted proteins | sample GRESIP065b5f21_FD_203664 | JGI IMG/M metagenome (GOLD analysis project Ga0318559, IMG submission 203664) | Tropical soil microbial communities from Luquillo Experimental Forest, Puerto Rico - GRE.SIPMG.065b5f21 | ecosystem: Environmental > Terrestrial > Soil > Tropical forest > Bulk soil... | reverse complement strand
GGCCGGGGGAGTCGGCGCGAAGGGGAACCACGGCGTCCCCTGCTGGGGCGCGTCCGTAGCGCCCTGATCGGTGCCCGGGTCCGGTGCGCCGGGGTTGCCCCCCGCGCCGGGAGCCGACTGCCCGGCGCTGTCGCGCTCCGGCGAATCGTTCCCGTTTCCCTGACCTTCGGCCATCATCATCACCTCTGCCCGGAAGTAGCCCTGTGCCGCTTCGTATCGTCCCCAGGCACGGCAGCCACCGTGCCTGGCTAAGCCAACACCCAGTTAGCACCACGTCCCTGGACGGAAGCTGAAGGCCTGCTGAGGGTTCCTTCCGGCAATCGCCTGGCGAGTCGGCTTCTCGCTGGCACGCATTGACCGGCCACGGAGAACAACGCCGTCCCGGCGCCAGCCTGTTCCCGCAGCCAGGGGACCAGCGGTTACCGGCGCGCCGCGTTCGGAGTGGCGGTCCGGTCACGCATCCAGGCCGTGCTCGCGCACCGGGCCGGCCACGAGCCTGCGTACCGCACATTCTTCGAGCAGCAGTGGCAGCGCGCCCAGCGCCGCGGCGGCCGACCCGGGCGGGGAGGTGCAGTCGGAATCGTGCAACAGGACTGTGGCGCCCCCGGTCAGGTTCCCGCCGAGCGTCGCCCAGACCGAGCGGGGCGTGGCGCCGCGTGTCCACTCCCGGCCCCAGCAGGTCCACAGCACCGGGGTGAGCCCGAGCCGGCGGGCGGCGGCGAGCGCCCCGGCGCTCAGCACGCCGTAGGGCGGGCGGTAGAACCGCGGCCGCACGCCGGCCGCGGCCGCCACCGCGTCCCTGGCCCGGGCCAGGTCGTCGGCCACCGCGCGGGGCCCGCGGAGCACCGTGTACTGGTGCGCCCAGCCGTGCACGGCCACCTCGTGCCCCGCGGCGGCGATTTCCGCGGCCAGCCCCGGCGCGGAGGCCGCCATGGAGCCGAGCATGAAGAACGTGGCCCGCGCGCGCCAGGTGGCCAGGACCTCGAGGAACGCCGGGGTCCACGCCGGGTCCGGGCCGTCGTCGAAGGTGAGTGCCACATGGTCGGGCCGGCCCTGGCCAGACAGCCGGGGGAAGAACCGCCGCCGGATCGGGGCCAGCGCGGTCACGCCCGGTCCGGCGTGCGCGACGGCAACGCAGCCGGCCGCCACCGCCGCCGCGGCGAGCGCGGCCGGTGGCCGGGCCGGCGCCGGGACCACGCTGTCAGAGAACACCTGTCACTCCCGCCTCGTAGACTCTGGCCTGCCGCTTACCTTCCCAGGCGACACGCCATGGGAGGACCCAAACTACGCGGTATCTCAGCTGGAATGATGGCAAGGTCGGGACGATACCCGGAGAATGACCGGTTACCAGCGGCGGGCCGGCCGGGCCCCGCCAGAACTGAGCAAGGGGCCATGCGTTGGGAGTGCCAGCTGCACGTGTCGTTTTCCTTCCCGCCGACCAGGCGGAGATAGCCGCCGCTGTCGCAGAGATCCTGTCCAGCGGCGCGCTCACACTGGGTCCGTACAACGCGCGGTTCGAAGAAGCGTTCGCCGCCGCGCACGACGCCGCGCACGCCGTGGCGGTGTCCAGCGGGACCGCCGCGCTGAACATCGCGCTCCAGGTAGCGGGCGTGGCGGGCCGGGACGTGGTGGTGCCCGCGAACACCTTCTACGCCACCGCGGCCGGGGTGTTGCAGGCCGGCGGCCGGCCGGTCTTCGCCGACGTCGAACTGGGCACGCTCGCGCTCAGCCGGGACACCGTGGCGGCGGCGCTGACCCCGCGGACCGCCGCCGTCGTGCACGTCCACATCGGCGGGATGATCAGCCCGGACATCACCGGGGTGCGTGCGCTGTGCGACGAGCGCGGGATCGCGCTGGTCGAGGACGCCGCGCACGCGCACGGGTCCACGCTGGATGGCCAGTTCGCCGGTTCGTTCGGGGTGACCGCGGCGTTCTCCTTCTACCCGACGAAGGTGGTGACCAGCGGCGAAGGCGGCATGGTGGTGACCTCCTCGGAGTACGTGGCGCAGGAGGCGAAGATCTACCGCGACCAGGGCAAGGGCGCCTTCACCGCGAACCACCACGTGCGCCTGGGCTCGGCATGGCGGATGAGCGAACTGCACGCGGTGACCGGGCTGGTGCACCTGCGCCGGATGGCGGAGTTCATCGGCCGCCGCCGCGAGGTCGCGGCCGCCTACGACAAGGCCCTGGCCGGCCTGGACGGGTTCACCCCGTTGGCCGAGCGGCCCGGTAGCCGCGGCAACTTCTACAAGTACGTCGTGTTGCTGCCGCCCGGGGCCGACCGCGCCGCCGTCAAGCAGGACATGGCGCGCTTCGGTGTCAGGTTGTCGGGGGAGGTTTATGACCTGCCGTTGAACCAGCAGCCGGTGCTCGCGGAGTACGCTGGGCGGCCGTTGCCCGTTGCCGAGGAGATCGCGCGCCGGCACGTCTGCCTGCCGGTGCACTCGGACATGAGCGACGCGGAGGTGGACGAGGTGCTGACCGCCTTTGCCGCGGTGCACGAGACGCTCGCGGGCGGATAGCCCCGGGCCAGTAGCGGCTGCCCGGTGACCGGAGCGGGCAGCGCAGGGATCCGGTGCCAAGGACGGGCCGGTAGGCGCGCGAGAAAGGGCGGCCGTGCAGGTAGCGGTGACTGGAGGAGGCGGCTTCATCGGCTCCCACGTCGTGGACCGGCTGATACTGGCGGGCCACGACGTGCGGGTGATCGACGTGCAGCCGCGCTGGTGTAACCCGGGTGCGACATACCTGACGGTGGACGTGTTCGACGAGGCGGGCCTCGGCGCGGCCGTGGCCGGCTGCGCCGCGGTGTTCCACCTGGCCGGAGCGTCCAATGTCAACGAGGTGGCGGCGGACCCGGTCTGGGCGGTGCGGCTCAACGTGGAAGGCACCGCCCGGGTGCTCGAGGCGGCCCGCCAGCACGGTTGCGGCCGGGTGATCCTGGCGAGCACGGTCTGGGTGTACGGGGCGGCGCGGGGCACCGGGGAACTGGCCGAGGACTTCCCCGTCGACCTGCGCCGCGCCGGGCACGTGTACGTGTCGACCAAACTCGCGGCGGAACTGCTCGTGCACAGCTATCAGGAGATGTACGGCCAGGACTTCACCATCCTCCGGTACGGCATCCCCTATGGGCCGCGGATGCGCGAAGAACTGGTGGTCGCCCGGTTCGTCCAGGCGGTGCGGGAATCACGGCCGATCACCATCGCCGGCACCGGCGAGCAGCAGCGCAACTACGTGTACGTGGAAGACCTCGCCGACGCGCACGTCCGGGCGCTTGCCCCCGCGGCGGCGGGTCAGGTCCTGGCCCTGGAAGGAGGGACACCGGTATCCGTCCGCGAGATAGCCGATACCGTCATCGAACTTGTCGGGCGCGTACCGGTCCATTACGCCCCGGCCCGCGATGCCGACTACCAGGGGGTCAGCGTGTCCAACCGGGCCGCCAAGGAGCTGCTCGACTGGTCGCCGGAGACCCCGTTCGCGACCGGGGTACGGCGCTACCTGGACTGGCTCGGCTGGGCCGGGGACCCGCCCGCGAGTGACGCGCCCGCGCCATGAAGCGCGCGGTGCTGCTGTCCGGCTCGCTCGGCGCCGGCCACGATATGCAAGCCCGGGCGTGCGCGATGTCCCTCGCCGACCGGGGCTGGACGACCGACACCCTGGACGCGATGCAACTCCTCGGCCCGCGCGGCGGGTCGGCGGGGGAGGTGGCGTTCCGTGCCATGCTGGCGACGCCGGGGCTGTTCGACGCCTTCCATTTCGCCGCGCTACGCCCGGGGAGCCGGCTGGCGCTGCTCGCCGACGCCGGAGCGCGGCGGCAACTGGTCCCAAGGCTGCGCGACTACCTCGACCACAACCCCGCCGACCTCGCCATATCGGTGTTCGCCACGGCCGCGTCCGCGGTGAGCGTGCTCGCCGACCGGTACCCGGGGATGAAGCACGTGGTGCTGTGCACCGACGTCACGCCGCACCGGCTCTGGGTGCAGCCGGACGTGGACTTGTACCTGGTCACCTCGTCCGTGGCGGAGGCCGCGGTGCGCAGGTACCAGCCCAGGGCCCGGGTCCGGGTGGTCCAGTCGCCGGTCCGGCCCGGGTTCTACGACCCGCCCGCTCAGGAACGGGCCAGGATGGATCTCGGCCTTCCGGCGGAGGACCGCGCCGTCCTGCTCATGTCCGGGGCCTGGGGCCTGGGGCCGATCGCGCAGGCGGCGGCGGCGCTCGCCGACGCCGGGGTGCAGGTCCTGGCGGTCTCCGGGCGTAACGTCAAGCTGGAGAACCGGCTGCGCGCGGCCGCGCGGCACCGGCCCCGGCTGCACGTGTTCGGCTACACCGAGGAGGTTCCCGCGCTGATGGCCGCGGCGGACCTGGTCATCACCAGTTCGGGCGACACCTGCGCGGAGGCGCGCACGGTCGGCCGGCGCCTGCTCCTGCTCGACGTGGTGCAAGGCCACGGGCGCGACAACCTGCAGCACGAACTGGAACTAGGCGACGCCGACGTGGCCTCCTCGCGGCCGGCCGAGATGGTCCGCTGTGCCCTGGCCGCGCTGGACCGGGTGAAGCCGCCCTCGCCGGGCGCCGCGCGTTCCCCCGCGACCTGGGAGACCGCGTTCACCCTCGCCCTGGCCGACATCGGCCTCCGGTGAACCCTGGTACGTAGGCCAACCCTGATCCCGCCTCCCGCCTTGTCATCCGAAACGGCCCGTTCGGCGCCCGGTATCGCACGATTTGTGGAACCGGATGACAAGGCGGATCTGAGTGCGGGCTAGTGTGACGGCTTGGGTTACCCCGGAAGGGGGGGTGGGTGGCCGGTGGCGCCGGTGGCCTTTATAGCGGCCAGCATTATGCGGTTCAGGTAGGTCCGTTGGTTATCGAGGATTCGCAGGTCAGCGCCTAGCTTGGCGGTGGCGGCGGCGCGCGCCGCGTCATGGGCGCGCAGTACGGCCGCGACGTCGGCCTGCACGTTCTGCGCGTCCGGGGTGGCCCAATCCACCAGGCCAGAGACCACCCGATCTAGGCGGAACGAGGACAGCGACTCGTGCACCTGGTACCCGACCAAATCGTCAAGTTGCACGTTGTTCGCCGGGGAACAGTTCTGCGACCCGTAGGTGGCGATGCCGATCGCGATGCCGACATTGTGGCTGGTCCCGGCCTCGATCGCGCGCATTGCCGTGAGCGAGTCCCGGACGCCGCCCGCGCAGGACTGGATGTCGGTCGTTATGTCGGTGAGGAACCCATTGAGGTCGGTGGCGCGCTGTGACCGCGACGGGTGCACCGCGATGCCGACCAGCACGCCCGCCGCCAGCACCAGCAGCCCGGCCGCCAGCAGCCAGCGCGGCATCTTGCGCGTCGGCCAGGCGGTGTGCCGGATCGGGACGTACGGCGGGTCCGCGCGCGCCGGGGTCTGCATCGGCCCTCCTCAGCCTCGCCCGGTCATCAGACGAGCGCCGCTGGCCAGATCGGCCTCGGTGACCGCCCCGTAGACCCGTTTCACGATGACGTGCCGCGCGTTCAGGAAGAACGTCGCGGGCAGCCCGGGCAGGTTGTAGGCGATCGCAACCTTCATCGGCATGGGGTCCACCGCCACCGGGTACATCACGCCGCTGTGCCGGACGAAGGCCGTGGCCTTGGCCGCCGAGTCGTTGACGTCGATGCCGATGATCGCGACGCGGCCGCGCCCGGCCCGGTAGAACCGGGCGATCAGCGGCGTCTCCTTCTGGCACGGCTGGCACCAAGATGCGAAGAAGTTCACGATGACCGGGCGGCCCGCCATCGACTGAAGCGACAACTGCCTGCCCGGGTGGCCGAGCACGCCGAGGGTGAAGTTCTTCGCCCGGCCCAGGTTGTGCGACGCCGGAGCCCCGGATCCGACGGTGGCCCCGACCACGATGAGCGCCACGGCCGCGGCGGCGACGGCCGACGCGGCCACCACCACGCGGGTGCTGCGCAGCGCGCGGACCCGACCGCGCCAGCCCGGCATCGGTGTCACAACTCCTCCACGGTCGTCCGTCCCGCACCCGGCGGGCCGGGGTCGCCGGACGCGTAGGCCGGACGGCTGCCCGCGCCGAGGGCGTCGGACCGCGCCGCCCGCCTGGCGTCCGGCGTGCCCCGCGGTTGCGCGCCCGGCACCGCCGCCGCGGGTCCCGGGGCGGCCGGCCGGGCCACCGGCAAGACCAGCTCGAACACGCTGCCCTCGCCCGGGGCGCTGTGCACCCGCACCTCGCCGCCGTGCGCGCGGGCGACCGCCCGGACCAGGGCGAGGCCAAGACCCGTGCCCCGGGTGCCGCCGAGCTGCGACCCGGACCGGAACCGGTCGAAGATCCGGTCCAGCTCAGGGGGGAGGATCCCCTCACCGGCGTCCGCGACGATCATACGAGCGGTCTCGCCGTCGCGGCCGCGCACCACCTCCAGCCGGATCTCCTCGCCTTCGGCGGTGTGCCGTACCGCGTTCTCCAGCAGTGCGTCCACCGCCAGCACCAGCCGCTCCCGGTCGGCGGTGACCAGCACCGGATCCAGGCGCCCGAGCGACCAGCGGCGCCGCGCGGTGGGCATCCACTTGCGGAACGCCTCCATCGTGAACCGGTCCAGCGCGACCGGCTCGGGGCGCAGGAAGCCCGGGTCCTCGGACGCGGCGATCATCAGCAGCCGCTCGCCGAGGCGCCGGAGCCTGGTCAGCTCGCCCACGACCACCTCGATGTCCCGCGCCTCCGCGCGCCCGGCCAGGTCGCCGGCCAGCAGCTCGGCGTGGCCGAGCGCGATGGTGATCGGCGTCCGTAGCTGGTGCGAGGCGTCCTGGAGGAACCGCCGCTGGGTGGCGAGCAGCCGGGCGTTCTCCTCGCTGACCAGGTCGCGCTCGTTGTCGGCGGCCAGCCGTCGCTGCGCGTGCCAGACCATCATCCAGAACATGGCCGCCATGAGCGGGACCTCGTTCAGCTCGTCGGCGCTCTGGGCGCCGTGGAAGACGTCCCAGCCGATCGCCGTGAACGTGGTGATCATGACCACGGCGAGGACCCAGGCGGTCGGCTTGGTGGACCAGACCCTGAACCCGTAGAGCAGCGTCAAGCTGATCCAGATGAAATGGAACGGGACCGTTTCCCAGTGCGAGAACACCACGATCGCCACGAGGTTGACCACCGAGAACGCGGCCCATGCCACGTCCACCCAGGCGAGGTGCCCCGGGAACCGGGGGCGGTGCAGCGGCCAGCGCAGCCCCGGCGGGCGGTGCGGCCAGTGCGTGTGCCGTGGCCACGGCGGTAGCCAGCCGTGAGCGGCCTGCCGGGGAGGGGTGCCCTCAGGACGCAAGCCGGTATCCCTCACCGCGCACCGTCTCGATCAGCTCGAAGCCCAGCTTCGACCGGAGTCGGCGGACGCACACGTCCACCACGTTCGAGCCCGGGTCGAAGTCGAAGCCCCAGACCGAGGCGAGCAACTGGCCCTTGCCCACCGAATGACCCGCGTGCTCGATCAGCTCGCGCAGCAGCAGGAATTCCAGCCGGGTCAGCGCGACCGGCCCGTGGCCGATGTTGGCCTCCAGCCGGCCCACGTCCAGGATCAGGTCGCCCGCCTTGAGGACCTCGCCCCCGGAGTGCACCTCCTCGCGCAGCCTGACCCTGACCCGGGCCAGGAGTTCGGCCAGTGAGAACGGTTTGGTGAGGTAGTCCTGGGCGCCCAGTTCCAGGCAGTCGACCTTGGTGGTCACGTCGGCGAGGCAGGACAGCACCAGGATGGCCTGCTCCCGGCGTTCCCGAAGCACCTGGGCCAAGACGGCCCGCCCGTCGATGTCCGGCATGATCAGGTCCAGGATGACCAGGTCGTAGTCGCCGGCCAGGGCCAGCCGCAGCCCCTCGGTGCCGTTGCCCGCCGCGGCCACCCCGTAGCCGGCCGTCACCAGCGCGCGCGTGATGAAATCGCGGATCCTTGGCTCGTCCTCCACGAGCAGGATGCGCGGCCCCCCCTGGCCTGAAGCCTGCTCCGTCGTGTTCATGGGAGTCTCGTCATTTCGCCTTGCCCGTGTCCCTTGGTGCTGGCGGCCGGTCCGGCCGGTGACGGGGGGCGCGGGGTTGGGCTCCTTCCCTGAGGATCCATCGCTCGCTGGCGTTCGGTCAACCCACCGGCGTATCGGTCAAACAGCTTTGCGCAAACCTTTGCAGGTTTGCCACCAGGATGCTCTCACAATCGCCCGCCCCCGGGTGCCCCAGCGCCGGGCGGATCGGGCCAGGATCGGCTTCTGTCATGTTTAAGTAACTGAATATCAACCTTCCGTAATTAGGACAAGGGCCTAGCCGGGTGCCGGTAGCGGCCAGGATGCCATGATCATGACAATTTCGTCATTGAGTCGCTGTGGTGTTGCCGGCGGCCACGGATGCTCGGAAGATCAGGCTCGTAACAGGCATCCGGCCGGGGTCCCGGGGGCGACCGCTGTCGGCCCAGTTGCGTGCGCTAATGCGCTGCGCAGAAGTGAGGTGGTGACTGGTGTCTCTGCCGGTCCGCATCACGGCCCTGCTGGTCGCGTTCGTGGCCGTGGCCGCCGGTGTGGCGTTCATCGTCGTGCATTTCATACTTGGCAGCCCGCCCACCGTCACCTTCAACGCCTCCGGCGGGGTGACCAATGTGGTGCTTCAGGAGGACCCGCAGAACAACTCGCCCAGCCTGCCGCAGTGGGTGAGCTACTACGTCCAGGACCCGAAGACCGGGCACTGGGTGCACACGACGCTGTTCTCGGTGCCGGCGCACTCCACCGTGCACATGACCATCCTCGGCTACGACGGCTGCACGCCGCTGCGGAACAACTTCTGGAGCCAGATCCAGGGCACGATCGGCGGCACCGCGACCGTGAGCATCGTCAACAGCAAGGGCGCGGCCACGCCGACACGGCGGGTCTCGGTGATCGACTCCTGGGCGGGATGCACGATCGCGCACACGTTCGCGATCCCGTCCCTGCATGTGTTCGTTCCGATCGCCTCGCCGAACGCCAACGACTCGGCCAACAACCTGTGCGGCGTGTCGCCGTGCACGTCTGGCCCCCATTCGGTGATGACGTTCAGTTTCAAGGTGCCCACTAGCGGCACCTTCCGCTGGCAGTGCTTCGTCCCGTGCGGCGGCGGTTACCTCGACGGCAACGGCGGCCCGATGCAGACCATCGGCTACATGACCGGCAACATGGAGGTAAGAGCCTGATGGCCACCCCCGAGGCCCCTGCGGCCGGAGCCCAGGCCGATAGAAACCACGGGCTGCGGATCTTCTTGATCTGGCTGCCCCTGGCGGCGATCGCCGACCTGCTGATCTGGTTCGCGTGGAAGCCGCATATCCCGCCCGGCACCATGACCTCGTCGGCGGAGCACCAGCAGTTCGACATCGCGTTCATGGCCCTCCTGTGCGCGCCGGTCCTGCTGTTCGTGTGGACCTATTCCGCCTACGCGCTGGTCAACTGGCACTACCGGGCGGGCGACGAGGAGGACGGGCCGCCGATCCACGGCAATGCCAAGATCCAGGCCACCTGGATCGGCGCCACCGCGGTCATCGTGCTCGGCCTGTTCGTCTTCGGCACGGTCGAGCTGATCGTGCCGGCGGGCGCCGGCGCGGGGGAGGGCCCCGCGCCGATCTGGAAGCCCAACGTCTCGCACATGCTCGAGGTGCAGGTGATCGGCCAGCAGTGGGCCTTCACCTACCGCTACCCCCAATTCGGCGGCATGGAGAGCACCCAGCTTGTGCTGCCGGCCAACACGACCGTGGCGTTCAACGTCACCTCGATCGACGTCATCCACAGCTTCTGGGCCTACCAGCTCGGCGTGAAGGCCGACGCCAACCCCGGCGTGAACAACATCGCCTACACCACCACTAAAGATCAACTGGGCACCTTCATAGTGCGCTGCAACGAGCTGTGCGGCCTGTGGCACGGGGCCATGTTTAACAACGGCCACATCGTCTCGGCGCCGGCGTTCGCAACCTGGGCTCGGAGCGTGCAGCTCAAGGAGGCCCGCAACGGGATCCTCAGGGCGCTGCCGCCCTACTCCACCACCTACGACCCAACGGTGATCCCACAGCTCGGGAGTTCGCTGGTAAAGATCGTCGGTATCACGGGCTCGCCTGGCTACTACTACCCGCCGCAGGATCCGGTGACGCCGTGATCGGCTCCCGGCCGCGGCTGGCGGCTCCTCCCGAGATAACCGTGTCGACGTACCCGAAGAAGGGGTGACCGGATGGCCATCGAGATTCAGCCAGGCGCGGGCCGGATGCAGCCCGTCTCCGGTGGTCCCGAGAGTGCCCGCCCCTGGTGGATGAGGCCAGCGGTCCACACCGGCATCATCGGCGGGATTCTCGGCTACGTCCTCGGGCACTGGCTGGGCAACCTGCTGTCCAGCAACTACGGGCAGAACGCGCTGGCGGGAAACAACGACATCCCGATCGTCCTGGGCTATGTGCTCGGCACGGTCGGCTGGCTGGCCGGGCTCGGCGTGTTCAACGACCTCGGCCGGCTCATGCTCGGCAAGCCGCTGCGCGACGTCGAGCACGCTCCGGCCGGCGGGCTCGCCAAGTACTTCAGGTACACCCTGGACCACAAGGTCGTCGGCATCCAGTACCTGTTCGGCATGATCACCTACTTCCTGACCGGCGGGCTGTTCGCCATGGCGATCAGGACCGAGCTGCTTTCCCCGACGCACCACATCATGAGCGCGAGCTCCTACCTCATGGTGGTGGGCGAGCACGGCACCATGATGATGATGATGATGTCGTCGGTCGTGCTCGGGCCGTTCGGCCAGTACTTCGCGCCGCTCATGATCGGCTCGAAGCGGATGGCGTTCCCGCGGATCGAGGCGATCGGGTTCTGGCTCACCCCGGCCGCCTACATCATCTTGCTGTCGGGGGTCCTGTTCGGCGGCTTCCCCACCGGCTGGACCGGCTACGCCCCGCTGAGCGTGCAAGCCGGGCCGGGCATGGACACCTACGCGGTCGCGTTCGGCCTCATGGGGATCTCGATGATCCTGGCCGGCTTCAACATCATCGTGACCTACATCAACTACCGGGCGCCGGGCATGCGGTGGAGCCGGCTGCCGATGTTCGTCTGGTCCATGTTCACCGTCTCCTTCCTCCAGGTGCTGGCGGTGCCGGTGCTGGTGGCCGGGCTGTACATGATGATCACCGACCGGACCTTCCAGACCGCCTTCTTCGTGAACCAGCTCGGCGGGAGCAGCTACCTCTACCAGAACGTGTTCTGGTTCTTCGGCCATCCGGAGGTCTACATCCTGGCGCTGCCGGGGTTTGGCATCGTGTCCGAGATCATCCCGGTGTTCTGCCGCAAGCCGCTGTTCGGCTACCGGGTGGCCGCGGCGGGCATGATCGGCGTGGCGCTGCTGAGCTTCTTCGTCTGGCAGCACCACCTGTTCGACAGCGGGATCAACCCGGACATGCGCCCGCTGTTCATGCTGACCACGGAGCTGATCTCGATTCCCACCGGGTTCATCTACCTGGTGGCGCTCGGGACGTTCTGGAAGGCGAAGATCAGGTTCACCGTCCCGATGCTGTTCTGCCTGGCGATGTACTTCAACTTCCTGATCGGCGGCGTCTCCGGCGTGTTCCTGTCCGACGTCCCGGCGGACACCACCGAGCACGGCAGCTTCTTCGTGATGGCCCACTTCCACTACACGATCATGGGCGGGCTGATCTTCGCGTTCATGGCCGGGATCTACTACTGGCTGCCCAAGATGATGGGGATCAAGCTGAACGAACGGCTCGGCAGGATTCACTTCTGGACCATGTTCATCTTCTTCAACTCGACGTTCCTGCCGCTGTTCGCGGTCGGCCTGCTGGGCCAGCCGCGGCGGGTGTTTGAGTACGCGCTTAACCTGCAGCCGCTCAACGTCTGGGTGTCGGTTTCCGCCTTCTGCCTGGGCGGATCGTTGTTGATCTTCCTGTTCAACTTCATCATGTCCACGCTGGTCTGGCGCGAAAAGGAAGTCGGCAACCCATGGCACTCCCGCGGCCTGGAATGGCAGGTCTCCTCGCCGCCGCCACCCGAAAACTTCGAGCATATCCCGGTGATTCTCTCCGGGCCGTACGAGTACGGCGTCAAGGATGCGCCGCCGGTGGCTGACCTGAATCCGCCGCCCGGCGTCATCAGCGCCGCGTATGCGAGTTCGGGCGCAGGATTGGAGGCATAGCGATGGCCGCGGAAACCACGCCGCCAGCGTCTGGGCTGAGCCGCGAGACCGAGGAGGAGGGCTTCTACCACGAGGCCGGCCTCAACGCCGCGTGGACAGCATCGCGCCTGGCCATAGGCGGGCTCTGCTTCCTGTTCGGCTCGTTCATGTTCGCCTACTTCTACCTGCGCTCGCTCAACTCCTCCGGGAAGTGGCTGGGTCCTGGCTATCACCCGCCGTCCATCCTCATGGGCAGCGTGATTATGGCGTTGGTGCTGGTCAGCGCCGGGATCCACTACGCGGCGCTGCAACAGATCAAGGCGGGTAACAAGCAGCTGTGGGTGATCGGCGCGATGACCGCGCTGATCCTTGGCGTCGGGGCGGTCGTGCTCCAGATACTGGAACTGCTCTACCTCCCGTTCTGGCCGGGCAGTTCGGGCTTTTCCAGCGTGTTCGTCGGCTTCTACCCGGTGTTCATCGTGGTGGTGCTGGCGGCCATGATCTGGCTGGAGACGCTGCTCGCCCGGGCCCGCTTCATCCCGGCCATTTCCTTCGTGGAGCAGCCGCCCACCTACAAGGAGGCGTTCGCGGTCCAGCGCTTCCAGGCATCGCTGTCCGGGTTTGCCACGGTGTGGAACTTCCTGGCCGTGGTCGCGATAATTTTCTGGGTTCTCTTCTACGTAATGCCCTGAGGGAAGGAGCGGCCCGTCCGGATGGCACCCCAGCCGGCCGGCCACCACCGTCATGAACGTGGTTGTCTCGCATTGGTCGGCCAGCGCCGCGGTCCTGGCCGCGGTCGCCGCCGTGAGCGCCGTGCATCTGCGCGGGCTGCGCGGCGTGGCCGACGATGCGCGGCGGGGCGGGGACACGCCACCCGGCCTGGGCCGGGAGGTGGCGGCCTTCTACTGCGGGCTGTTCGTGGTGGCCCTCGCCCTCCTTTCCCCTATCGCATACTGGTCGGCGCATTACATCTGGGTCAGGTCGCTGCAGGATGTCCTGCTGGCGAACGTGGCTCCGGTGTTCCTTGTGCTCGGGGCGCCCTGGCTCGTGCTGCGCCGCGGTCTTCCACTCCGGTGGCCGCGCGCGCACGGGCCGGGGCGTAATCCCGCCCCGCGGCCCGAGCCAGAGCCGGGGCGGGCTGCCCGCCTGGCCCGGATGTCGGTGCTCACGGTCATCGCGTTCAACGTGGCCTGGTGCGGCTGGCACCTGCCGGCGCTGTACGATGGCGCGCTGCGGTACCCGGTCGTGTACGCCGCCGAGGTCGTGTCCTACCTTGGTCTGGGAGTGGCGTTCTGGCTGCAGCTCATCGGCTCCCGGCCGCTGAGCCCCGCGCTGGCGCCGCTGCGGCGGGTGGCGTTGGTGGCGGGCACGGTCATCGTGAGCACGGTGCTCGGCATGGTGCTCGTGTTTGGTTCGGGCTTGGCCTACCCCGGCTATGCCGGGCCGGGGCACCGCGTGCTAAGCGTGGTGTATGACCAGCAGACGGGCGGGGCGGTGTTGTGGATGCTCGTGCTCCCCGCCTACGTCACCGTCGGCGTGGCCCTCCTCATCAGGTGGCTGAAGGATGAGGAAGATCAAGCCCTGGCGAGCGGCCTGGACCGGTTGCTCAAGCCAGCCAAGCCGGCTTGGCCGTCCCGGCCCGGCCTGAGATGAAGTTGATGCGCAGCAGGAGGCTGGAGTGCATGGAACCCTGACGGTGTCGCCGACAGGTGACTGGACCTACGGCGCGGCCATCCTTACTTTCGTGTTCCCCATGCTCTTGTTCATCGCCGTGGCGGGGGCGCTGTACGTCCTCTACACCAAGCCGCATCTGGTACCCGGTCACCGGTACACGCTGCAGGTACGGTCCGTTGCGGGCACCGCGGCGCCGGAGACGGAGGCCGGCGGCCGGCCGACCGTCCCCCCGGCGGTGGACACCAGCGCGATCACGAGTCTCGAGCCACCGAAGAACGAGGGTTAGAGCGTGCCGGAAGTCTCCGCGGGCACCCTGCCTGCGGTGCCCATCGCGGGGCGCCGCAGCGTCAAGGCCGTGGCGTCCTCGCTGTTCGCCCTGACCAAGCCCAGGATCATCGAACTCTTGCTGGTCACGACGATCCCCACGATGCTGCTCGCGGACCGGGGGCTGCCGTCGGTCCGGATACTGCTGGTGACGCTGGCCGGCGGGGCGCTCGCCGCCGGGAGCGCGAACACGATCAACTGCTACATCGACCGTGATATCGACGCCGTGATGCGGCGGACCGCACGCCGCCCGCTGGCCCGCCCCGCGCCGATGGCCGTGGTCAAGCCGTTCGAGGCGCTCATCTTCGGTATCGTCCTCGGCGCGGCGTCCACGGTGCTCCTCGGCACGCTGGTCAACTGGCTGTCCGCGGTCCTGGCCGTCTCGGCCATCCTGTTCTACGTCTTCGTGTACACGATCGGGCTGAAGCGCCGGACCGCGTCCAACATCGTGATCGGCGGCGCCGCGGGCTGCTTCCCCGTCCTGGTCGGCTGGTCGGCTGTCACCGGCCGGGTGGGCCTGCCGGCGATCGTGTTGTTCGCGGTCATCTTCTTCTGGACACCACCGCACTTCTGGGCGCTGGCCATGAAGTTCCGTGACGATTACGCCGCGGCCAGCGTGCCCATGCTGCCGGTCGTCGCCCCCGCGTCCGTGGTGGCCCGCAAGATCCTCATCTACTCCTATGTCATGGTCGCCGCGACCCTGGCCCTCGCGCCCTACGCGGGGTGGCTGTACGCGGTCTGCGCGGCCGGCCTGGGCGCCTGGTTCCTCGCCGAGGCGCACCGGCTGCACGCGCGCGTGGCGCGGATGAGCGCGCCGGTTCCCGCCGCCGCGGGTGTCACGCCGGGCGCCCCGGGCCGCGAGGTGGACGAGGGGACCTGCGCCGGTATCGCGCGCCCCAGCGCCAACCACGCCTCGATGCGCCTGTTCCACCTGTCCATCGCCTACCTGACCCTGCTGTTCGCCGCGATCGCGGCCGTCTCCCTGCTCCCCTGGGGCCACTGGTAGCAACGGGCCCCGTTCGGCCCGGTGCCCGGGGCGCGCCGGGCCCAAAAACGTAAGGGGACGGTCGTCCTTTCTGAGGCCGCGGCGGGTGGCTTGTCGCGAGGTTGAGCGATCGGCGCGGTCATGCGGCGGGATCGGGGCCCGCCGGGAGCGAGGGCAGTGACGCCGCGTCATCCATCGGGATGCGGACGACCGCGCGCAGGCCGGGCGTCCCGCCTTCCAGGTACGCCGACCCGCCGTGATTGCGGGCGATGGCCCGGACGATGGCCAGGCCAAGCCCGGCACCGCCGGCCTGCGTCTCGTCTCGGCTGCGGGCGTCATCGAGCCGGACGAAGCGGTCGAAGGCCCGCTCGCGGTCGGGCGGCGGGATGCCCGGGCCGTCGTC
>Ga0318559_10000085_pt1 | contig 16026 bp, 16 predicted proteins | sample GRESIP065b5f21_FD_203664 | JGI IMG/M metagenome (GOLD analysis project Ga0318559, IMG submission 203664) | Tropical soil microbial communities from Luquillo Experimental Forest, Puerto Rico - GRE.SIPMG.065b5f21 | ecosystem: Environmental > Terrestrial > Soil > Tropical forest > Bulk soil... | reverse complement strand
AACTCGTCCCAGGTAGCGAACCCTTCCGGTGGCGGCGGCACGACATACCCCAGCACGTCGCACCAGAAATGGGCGACACGCTCTGGTTCTGCGCAGTCGAAGGTGACTTGGAACTGCTTGACCGGCGTCATCTGTCCACCATAGAGACGCATGCTGTGAGCGCCACAAGTTGACTAGCCTGTCGCCCGGTTTTCGGGCTGCACGCGGGCAGCGCAGTCGCGCGAAGATCGGGTAACGAACCACATCGTGGACTGGCCGTTGCCGGGGTGCCGCTGATGGCCGACACTTATCACCGGCCGGTCGCTGAGTCTGACGTTGCGGACGGCTCCAGCCGGCGGAAGAAGGTTGGCAATGCCCTGGCATGTCCGTGGCTTTCACGTCATCACCGCGGTCAGTGCGATCACCCTGGCAATGGGGGCGGCCGCGGCTGCTGGTGTCATGGCCGGGGCTACGCCTGCTGCCGGTTACCAGGTCGGCCCTATCACTGACGTCAGCAGCTGCGGCGGCAAGAACGCGGAGGTGGAGCAAGCGGTCGACCCGAAGCTGGGCTATGTCTATGAGGACTGGATGGGGTGCCGGGGAATCGCCGTCGCCCGGTCCACCGACGGCGGGCGCACCTGGGACGCGCCGGTCAACCTGCCCGATACCGTTGGCTCGAACAAGAACACCTGGGATCCGGCCATCGCGGTGGCGCCCAATGGCACCGTTTATGCCTCGTTCATGCTGTCCCGGGACGGCCAGTACTACCCGGTGGTGGATGCCTCGTCCGATCACGGGCTGACGTTCCCGCAGTCGTGGTCGCTGATCCCGCCGGATGCTAAGAACTGGGGAGACCGTGATTTCATCGCGGTCGGCCCGGACGGGACCGTGTACGTCACCTGGGACTACGGCCCGGAGCGTACCTCGATCACTTACCTCTGCGCCAAGGGCGGCAGCTGCGCGTTCGCCACCGGCGACGTCAACGTGGTCATGCAGAAGTCCACCGACGGCGGCAGGACCTGGAGCGCGATGTCAGATATCAGCCCCGGCTTCCCCGCTAGCGGCGGGGACAGTGCGCCGCTTGTGGTGGAACCGGACGGCCGGATAGACGTGCTCTACCAGGGCTACCAGATCACCAACCCCACGACCTACACGATGAACCCGGCCGACAGCTACTTCACGTCGTCAACGGACGGCGGGGCGACCTGGTCCACACCGGTGGCCGTGGACCCTCAGGCCGGCACGATGTCGCGAGCCGAATGGTGGATTGACGGTGACATCGGCATCGATGCGGCCGGCAACCTCTACGCCACCTGGGACACCCAGGGCACCAACCCCGCCGGGTCCGCCAGCGACATCGGGTGGCTGTCCTTCTCCACCGACCACGGCGCGCGCTGGTCGGCACCACATCAGGTGACGCAGGACAAGCTGAACGTGCCGCACATCATGGAGGTGACTGGTGGCGGCCGTGGCACCGCCTATGTGAGCTGGCTGTCCGACAGCAGCCCGGCTGGCTACGCGTTGTATTTGCGCGCCTTCTCCACCACCCGCGGGTGGCTATCCGGCCCGGCGCGGATCTCAGCCGGCTACGGCAGCAGCGCCGTCTGGCCCGGTGACACCACCGGCTTGTCCGCCCTTTCGCGCACTGACATCGTGGCCGGTTGGGGCAGCGACTACCCGGCCGTGAGCGGAAAGCAGGCCGAGATATACGCGGCCAGCATCACCCTTCCCTGAGCATGACCCGCCAGCCGATCGGCGAGCGCTGGATCTGTGAGCCGATCCGCGCCACCAGCGCGTCGGCGGCCGGTCAGTGACCACCGCAAGGCCCGTGCGCGAGTGGCGTCAGCCGGGCGTGATCACCAGCTCGGTGAGCAGGTGCTGGACCCGCTGGGCGATATCGTCGCGGATCGGGCGGACGGCTGCCAGATCGAGCCCGGCGGGGTCAGGGAGGTCCCAGTCGAGGTAGCGCTTGCCAGCGTAGATGGGGCAGGCGTCACCGCAGCCCATGGTGATCACCACGTCCGCGGCTTGCACCTTGTCGGCGGTCAGCGGTTTGGGGAACTCGCGGGAGATGTCGAGGCCGATCTCGGCCATGGCCTGGACGACCGCGGGGTTGAGCTGCTCGGCGGGCTGGGACCCAGCCGAGGTAACGTGCAAGCGCCCGGCTGCCTGGTGGTGAAGCAAGGCAGCGGCCATCTGGGAGCGCCCGGCGTTATGGGTGCAGACGAACAACACCTCTGGAATCCCGGCCACCACCAGCCTCCTTCCGGCTCAGCCCGCGAGCTGGGCAGGTTCTTCGACTTGGACCCGGCCCCGGCGGACTGGGTAGAGGATCACGGCCAGGAGCGTGCCGATCGCGCCGCCGACAAGCTGGGCGGCGATGAAAGCAGGTGCCGATGACGGGGCGATCCCGGCATAGGTGCTGGTGAGGGTCCGGCCGATGGTCACGGCAGGGTTGGCGAACGAGGTCGAGGCGGTGAACCAGTACGCCGCGCCGATCCAAGCACCAACCGCCCAGGCCACATGCTGGAGGCGGCCGGTCCGGGCCAAGGTGACGATGACAAACAGCAACCCGGCTGTGGCAACAACCTCGCTGAGAAGAATTGGTGCGCCACCCCGGTGATGCTGCGACGGGCTGAGTACCGGTTCGGCGAACATGGCATCGGCCAGCGCCGCTCCGCCAATGGCCCCGGCAACCTGGCAGGCCATGACGGCGGCGGCCTGGCCGAGGCCGTACCGGCGCGGGGTGCCGCGGCCCAGGAACCAGTCCGCGGCGGTGACCACCGGGTTGAAGTGCGCGCCCCCGGCCTGGATGAACACGACGATCAGCACAGCCAGGCCGATAGCGGTCACCAGTGAGTTGACCAGCAGCCGCAGCGCGCCGTCGGTGGTCAGCCGGGTGGCCGCGATGCCCGACCCGACGACGACCGCGGCCAGCAGCCCGGTGCCGGTGAATTCGGCCAGCAGCCGCCTGCCGACCGCAGGGTTCACGGGGTGGCGGGCTTGACGGCCCGGATGATCGCCGAATGCATCGCCGGCGCTGCCTCGTTGGTGAAGGTCACCGACGCCCCGGTGAACCCCGCAGCAGTGAGCCCATCCAGGTACTCCGTGCGCGACAGGGCACCGGCGATGCAGCCCACATAGGAGCCAGCGGCGGCGCGATCGGCCGGGGTCAGGTGATCTTCGGCCACCACGTCGGTGATGCCGATGCGTCCGCCGGGGACCAGGACCCGGAACATCTCCGCAAGCACGGCGGGCTTGTCGGTGGACAGGTTGATCACGCAGTTGGAGATCACCACGTCCACCGACGTATCCGGCAGCGGCAGGTCTTCGATCTCGCCCTTGCGGAACTCCACATTGGTGGCCCCGGCCTTGGCGGCGTTGGCTCGGGCCAGGGTCAGCATGTCATCGGTCATGTCTACGCCGTAGGCGAACCCGGAGGGGCCGACCCGGCGCGCGGACAGCAGCACGTCGATGCCGCCACCCGACCCAAGATCCAGGACCTTCTCACCTTGATGCAGGTCCGCGACCGCTAGTGGGTTCCCGCACCCCAGGCTGGCCAGCACTGCGTCCTCCGGCAGCCCGTCGGTCTCCCCCTCGCGGTACAACTGGCCGCCAAAGCAATCAGCCGAGTCCAGCGCGGCCGGCCCGGTGCCACAGCACGAATCGGTGGCAGCAGTCTCGCAACACGCAGCCGTCACACCAGGCCGCGGATTCAAGACCGCGCGGGCAGCCTCGGCATACCGGGCCCGGACCGCCTCACGCAGGCCAGTGCTCGCCTCATCACTCATCAGGACCACCTTGGGCATAGATGACTTTCGATGTCCACCTTGCCTCGAGAGATAGACAGATGTCAATGTCTGTCGCATACTGACCAGGTGGTGACCACCCGGGACCTCCAGGAACGGCCACTCCTACCGCTGGCCGAGGCGTGCTGCACCCCGCTGCTGCGCCAGCCAATCACCGCCAGCCAGGCCGCCGACCTCGCCCGGCTCCTTAAGGCACTGGCCGACCCGACCCGGCTAAGGCTGGTCTCCCTGGTCGCCGCGCACGAAAGCGGCGAGGCATGCGTTTGTGAGCTGACCGGACCACTTGGGCTGACCCAGCCAACTGTCTCCCACCACCTCAAGATCCTGGTCGAGGCCGGGATCTTCACCCGTGACAAGCGCGGCGTCTGGGCCTACTACGCACTCGTCCCGTCCGCCCTCGATGCACTGTCAGCAATACTCAGCACGACCAGCTAATGCGCGCCAGCCGCCGAAGGAGGATCGTGTGATGACTCGGGCGGTGTGGAATGGCGTGGTGCTGGCCGAGACCAGCCGGCCGGTGCTGCTGGAAGGGAACGTGTATTTCCCGCCTGCGGAGGTCCGGGGCGAGTACCTGGCCACAACGCGGGCATGGACGGTGTGCCCATGGAAGGGCGTGGCCCGGTATTACACCGTGCGCGCCGGCGGGCAGCTGAACAAGAACGCCGCCTGGTACTACCCGCATCCCAGCCCGCTCGCCCGCAAGATCAAGAACCATGTGGCCTTCCGGCACGGGGTCCGGGTAGAGCACGGGCCGGGGCCACTGGCAGCGCCGCTGGCCCCGGCACCGCCCCGCTAGCCTTGGCCAATGACCGACAGTGCCGGCTCACCGGCTCACATCACCCAGGCACCGCCGTCGCTGAGCACAATCGTGCGCGCGCTGCTGCGGGCAGTGGGCTCCACGGCCCTCTTGGTGGCCGTCTATTTTCTGCTGCCGCTGGACCGGACCGCCCACTGGGCAGCGTTCGCGATACTCGTGATCGGGCTGGCAGGGCTGATGGGGCTGGTTGCCCTCCAGGTGCGGTGGATCGTCGCGTCGCCATTCCCCGGCCTGCGGGCGCTGGAAGCGCTTGCCACCAGCGTGCCACTGTTCCTGCTGCTGTTCGCCAGCGCCTATGTAGTCATGGGCGCGCTGTCCGCGGGCAACTTCAGCCAGCCCATGACTCACACCAACGCGCTGTATTTCACCGTTACCGTGTTCGCCACCGTCGGCTTTGGCGACATCACCGCAAAGACCGAGGTGGCGCGGCTGGTGGTGACCGGGCAGATGATCATCGATCTCATCATCATTGGGCTCGGGGTCAGAGTGATCCTGGGTGCGGTCACACGCGGCCGGCAGCGGCGGCTGTCACCCGATACCGGCACCACGCAATCCAGTTCCTAGCCAGGGCCGCCGGGCGGCCGGCACCGCTAGCGCCCTCGACACGCCGGGGCCTGTGTCCGGTTTACCCCGCATGGGGACACAATGGGCCTGTGAGGGTCGTGGTGACCCGGATCGAGCCGGACGGCACGATGGTGCGCCGCGTGGTGGATACCACCTGGCGAGATGACGGCGTGCAGTGGGAAGGCCTGGCCCTGCGCGCCTTGGCCTTCCCGCCGCCGTACCGCCCGGTGCCTGGCGCCGCCCTCTACCAAGTCAACGTGGATGACCGCATGGTCCAGGTGAGCGAATACGACCTGGACGGGCCGCTGCGAGACCTGGTGACCGTGGTGCTGGCGAAGGGCGTTGAGCCCTGACTGCACGACGTGCGGCTGGATCAGGCCACCAGCGCTTGCCGTCACCTGGCGGACCGCGTTACCGGCCCGGCGGCTTCACGGCGAAGGGCAGCAGCTCCTCCCGCCCGGGGCCGATCACGCCGCAGCTTGCCTCCGGCACCTCCACCCAGGCACCGGGCAGGTCACCGATCGGCTCGGAAACCACCAGCCGCGCGTCGTCCGACATGCGCCGCAGGACCTCCCGGTCGGGATATATCTCCCGGAGCAGCCGCACGTCGCGGGTGAAGAACAGCGACCGCGACTTTCCCTCACTGGAGTAGCGGAACGCCCACAGGCTCTCGCCGTCGGTCGTGGCGATCGTGCCCTGGAACGGGTGCTCAATCCCCCGCTCCCGCCCGCACGCCTCCACGAAACCGATCGCGCGGGCCACAGCGTCCGGCGGGTCGTCCTGCAGGCCAAATGTGAGCGCCAGGTAGAACAGCACCTCGGTGTCGGTCTGGCCGGCGATCTCGGGGAACAGCGATGGCTCAACCGCCAGCACGAGATCGCGCTTGATAGTGGCGAACCCGCCGATGTACCCGTTGTGCATCCACAGCCAGCGGCCATGGCGGAACGGGTGGCAGTTGGTCTGCTGCACGGCTGAGCCGATAGCTGCCCGGACATGTGCGAAGAACAGCGGCGACGTCACATGAGCGGCAAGCTCGTGCAGGTTCTGGTCGTTCCAGGCGGGCTCGGTGCTGCGGAACACCCCCGGGATGGCCGCGGCGCCGTACCAGCCGATGCCAAATCCGTCCCCATTGGTGGTTTCCGCGCCCAGCTTGGAATGCAGACTCTGGTCGATCAGGGAGTGGACCGGGGTGTACAGCATGTCGGTCAGCAGGATGGGCGAACCGGTGTAAGCGAGCCACCGGCACATGGGGCACTCCTTTCGGTCGGGCGCAGGCCATGCTCATCAGGGCGCCGCTCACCGCGGGCGCCGGACGAGACCGGCCCTGGCCCGGACAGCCTGACCCGGCGGGCAGCCACCCGGTCGTTCTTCAGGACGGCCGTGAGTTCTGCCGCTGTCATGATGATCGCTTGCTTCCGCGGCAGGCGAAAGCTGGTGCCCACATTTCCCACCCGCGCCAGTTGCCGGCAAATGACAGATCACGATCGCCCGCATCCGGGGCGGGACAGCGGTACGCGGGCCTGGCTTCAGGATTGCGGGGAGCCGGGGTGCCAGGTCACCCCGATTGTGCCCTGGGCCGCCGCCTGCCCGCTTTGGCTGCCGCCGCGGCCACGAAGGACGTAGGCGAAGCCGACCGCGATGAGACCTCCTGCCAGCGGGCCGACGAGATATGCCCACCACGAGGTCCAGTCGCCAAGGACCAGCGCGGGCCCCAGCGACCGGGCGGGGTTCATCGAGGCCCCGCTGACCGGCGATCCCCACAGACCCGCCAGCGCGATGTAGCCGCCCACGCCGATGGCGGCTATCGGCCCGATTGCCTGGGCGCCCGAGGCGGTGCCCAGGATGACGCTCACCAGGCCGGTGGTCAGCACTAGCTCCCACAGCATTGCGGTGGTGGTGGAGATGCCGGGGCCGGGCAGGGTCAGGCCGGCGCTGCCCTGCTTGCCGATCAGCGCCCACAGCAGCAGCGTGGCCAGGATCGCGCCCACGAACTGGGCGACGATGTAGGCCGGCACCCGCCGCCAGGGGAAGTCACCCCGGGCCGCGAACGCGATACTCACCGCCGGGTTCAGGTGCGCACCCGAGACGGTGCCCATGAACAGGATGATCGCCATCACCATCAGCGCGGGCGCGACCACCCGGGCGCCATACGGCACCGCGTTGCCGCCGAAGCGGGCGTTGACCATGCCGCCGCCGACCGCCACCAGGACCAGGAAGAAAGTGCCCAGCAGTTCGGAGAACAGCCGCCGCCCTTCGTAGCTGTTGTCCCAGAAGTCGAACTCGCCGGCGACCGAGTTTGGCTGCCCCATGGACCGCAGGGACACCGCGGCATGGTGGATGGCCCGCTCCGGCTCAATGGTGGGGGGCCCGGCCGGTTCGGCTGGCTGGCCTGTCATCTGGTACCTGCCTCTCTCAGGGGACAGCTGCCGGTGCGCCCAGGATGCCGCGCCCGCGCCGCAACGGCACACCTAACAGTCGCCTGGGCCGGTTGGCATCGCATCCCCCGAGAAGAGTGAACGTCAGGCCTCGGGCAAGTGAACGGTTGGTGGGCACAGGCTCGCGATCAGCACCGGCGGGAAGAGCTGGACGACGTCGTTGCGCCTGCCTGTCCACGGAAATGTCCCGTGACCGAACATCAGCCGGGGCCGGCTGGGGCCTCTTCGCCGTTATCGGTAAGGCCGGCCAGTGTGCCGTACGCGCCGGACGGCTGGGGCATGTCGTCGATGGTGAAGGTGCGTTCGCGGCGCAGGTCGCGGGTGAAGGCGAACCACCAGCCGAGGACGGCGCCGATGCGGTTGCGGTAGCCGGTGAGGAAGCCGATGTGGATGAATAGCCAGACCCACCAGCCGGCAAAGCCGCCGAAGTTCAGTTTGAACGCGGAGACGACGGCTTTGCCGCGGGAGATGTAGGCGGCTGAGCCGAGGTCGTGGTAGCGGAATGGCTTGTCATAGGCCTGGCCGCGGGCCAGGTGGCCGATGCGGCGGCCGGCATACAGCCCGGTTTGCATGGCGACTTCGGCGACGCCGGGCAGCTTGTTCAGGCTCATCACGTCGCCGGTGACCATGATCTCCGGGTGGCCGGGGATGGAAAGGTCGGGGCCGACCTCGATCCGCCCGGCCCGGTCCTGGGTGGCGCCGGTGGCCTTGGCGACCGCCGCGGCCACCGGCGGTGCCTCCACGCCGGCGGTCCACAAGATGGTGCCCACCTGGTGCCGGGTGACGTTGCCATCGTGGTCCTTGACCTGCACGCTGGCGGCGTCCAGATGGGTGACGATCGAGCCCATGTGCAGTTCGACGCCGAGTTTTCCCAGGTCGCGGGCGGCCAGCGCGGACAGTTTGGGGCCGAACATGGCCAGCGGCGCCCGCCCGCCGTCGAACAGCAGCACCCGGGCGTCGCCGGGCTTGATGTGCCGGTACTCGCTGCGCAAGGTCTTGGTGGCGACCTCGCGGATCTGCCCGGCCAGCTCGACTCCGGTTGGCCCGGCGCCGACCAGGGCGAACGTGAGCCACCGGGCGCGTTCGGCTGGGTCGGTGGCCGATTCGGCCATCTCGAACGCACCGAACACCCGCCGCCGGATCTTCAGCGCGTCCTCGATCGATTTCATCCCGGGCGCGAACGCCGCGTACTCGTCGTGGCCGAAGTAGGACTGGCGGACCCCCGCGGCCACGATCAGGTAGTCATAGCCGAACTCGACCTCCTCGCCCAGCGGCCGCCGCGCGAGCACCTTCTTACCGGCAGCGTCGATGCCGGTCACCTCGGCCAGGAAGAATTCGACGTTGGCGCGTTTGCGGAGCAGCTCACGCAGCGGGCTGGCGATCTTCCCCTCCGACAGAATCCCGGTCGCGCACTGATACAGCAGCGGCGCGAACAGGTGATGCTCCGCCCGGTCGATCAGGATCACCTGGACCGGGGCCCCACTCAGCTGCCGGGCCGCGAACAGCCCCGCGAAACCACCCCCCACAATCACCACCCGGGGCCGGCTGTCCTGGTCGTTCACCGCGCGCGCAGCCTCCTTGTCCTGTCCGGGAGCCTCAGCCGGCCGGGTCGTGCCAGCGGTCGCGGTCGGGGAGCAGCCGGTCCGCTTCGCCGGGGCCCCAGCTGCCCTTGGCGTAGGGGTGCACCGGGGTGACGTCACCCAGGATGGGGTCGACGATCTTCCAGGCCTCCTCGACGGTGTCCTGCATGGCGAACAGCCACCGCTCGCCGTCCAGCGCCGCGCCGATCAGCCGGTCATACGGCCGCTGGTCGGACCCCGGCTGCTGGGCAAAGGTCAGTTCCTCGGCCTGTGGCTCCCACCCGGTGCCCGGCTTCTTCCCCGCCAGCGACAAGGTGACAGCGGTTTCTGGCCAGACCCGGAACCGCAGCTCGTTGCGGTGCGGCAGCGGCGCCAGGCCGAACAGATCCCGCGGCGGATGCTTGAACCGGACGGTCACCTCGGTCGCGGTCACCGCCATGCATTTGCCGGCCCGGATCAAGATCGGCACCCCCGCCCACCGCCAGGAGTCCGAGTCCAGCCGGACCGCCACATACGTTTCCACGGTCGACCTCGGGTCCACCCCGGCCACGTCGTGATAACCCTCATACTGGCCGCGGACACACCGCTCCGTGGTCAGCGGGGTCAGCGAGGCGACCAGCTGCGCCTTGGCCTGCCGCCAGTTCGCCAGGCCCTGCCCGGACGGCGGGTCGGCCATCACCGTCGCCAGCACCTGCAGCATGTGGTTCTGCACCACATCCCGGATCGCACCAGTCCGGTCATAAAACGACCCCCGGCTCGACACGTCAAACGCCTCGGCCATGGTGATCTGGATCGACTCCACAAACGTCCGGTTCAGCAGCGGCTCCACCACCGAGTTGGCGAACCGGCCGAACAGCACGTTCTCCACCGGCTCAAACGCCAGCCAGTCATCAACCCGGAAGATCGCCTCCTCACCGAAATACTCGTGCATGGTGTCGTTCAGCTTCCGGGAGGAGGCCAGGTCTTCGCCGAACGGCTTTTCCACCATCACCCGCGCGCCCTTCGCCCGGCCCGCGGTGGCGATCCCCTGCGCGATCCGGCCGAACAAAAACGGCGGCACCTCCAGGTAGAACAGCACCTGCTCCCCCGCACCGATCATCTCCGACATCGCCTGGTAGGTGGCATCGTCACCCAGATCCCCGTCCACATACCGCAGCAAGCCCAGCATCTTCACCGCCGCCGGGCTGCCCGGATCCATGTTGTTCAGCTTCAGCGACGCCACCGCGTAATCACGGAACTGCTCCAGCCCCCACCCGCTCTTGGCCACCCCGATCACCGGGACATTCAGCACACCCCGCTCGACCAGGCCGACCAGCGCCGGGTACGTCTCCAGCTTCGCCAGATCCCCGGTCGCCCCGAAGATCACCAGTGCGTCGACACGGTCCGACATGTCATTCCTCCTGCCTGGTTGCTCACAGCAGATCGCGTTCTCTGCCTGGTCGTCATCCCCCCATGGGGGTGACTGGCCGCGCGTACCCGGGACCTGCCCATCATGCCGGCATCGCCGCCCGGTGGGCCGGCACCGGGCGGGCGAGCGCGAAGCTCAGCCCGCCCATCAGCGCTGCGGCCGCTGCAGCGATCCCGAACAGGGTGGGCAGGCCCACTCCGGCGTCCACCAGCGGGCCGGTGCCGAACGCCGCGATGCCGTAGCCGGCCTGGTAACAGGCGATCACCCCGCCCGCCGCCGACGTGCCCATGGTGACCAGCTGCTCCTCGGCGAAGCTGATGGTAAGCGGCAGCAGCGCGGAGCAGCCGAGCCCGGCCAGCGCGAACGCCGCGATCCCGGCCACCGGGGCACCGGCCGGCAGCACGGCGATGACCACGAACGCGGCGGCCAGCAAGAACGGCAGCACGTGGTAGGCCCGCGGTGGCGGGAAGAGGCGCTGGATCACCGCGAACAGCACCCGGCCGGCGGTGACCATGGCCCAGAACGAGGTCAGGGCCAGCGATGCCTGGGTGGCCGATGCATGCAAGTTCTTGGTCATGTCGAGCTGGGACCAGTTCCCGTTCATGGTCTCGCAGATGCCATACAGCACCGCGAAACCGGCGAACACCCAGAACAGCGGCGGCATCCGGGCAGGGCGGCCAGGGCGGCCACTGGCCTGGCCACGCCCGGCAGCCTGCAGCGGCAGGCCGGTACAGACCGCGATCAGCACCGCCAGCAAGACCGACGACATGACCGGCAGGCCCCACCAGAATCCCAGGCCGACGAAGATGGCCACGAACACCGGGGCGAGCGCCGTGCCCAGCCCCAGCAGCGCGTTCAGCACCAGCACCGAACCGTCCACCCGGTCCGGGTGGAACGCGGATGTGAGCGCGTTGATGGCCGGCACGGTCAGGCCGAAACCGGCCCCCAGGCAAGCGGTGGCGGCCAGCAGCAGCCCATAGGCCAGGCTCTGCTGCCCGCTGAAGAACTGGCTGACGATCAGCAGCGCCATCGAGGCCAGGTCGGCCAGCAGGCCAGCGAGGAAGACCCGTTTGGTGCCGAAACGCTCAGCTAGCCGCGTTCCCAGCAGCGAGCCGGTGATTGCCATGGCCACCTGTGGCACGAACATGGCCCCGTACTGGGTGTTCGACAGGCCGTACTGGCTGGGCTCGGTGAAAATCGTGCTTGCCGCTGGGAAAGTGACCAGCGTGATGCCCTGGATCAGCCCGGCCCCGTTGACGGCGCTGATCTCAGCCCTGGTCGCCATGGCTGCCTGGGGTCAGGACGCGATCCGCTGCCGGATGTGCTCGCCCACCCGCAGGGCGTTGGCGATCGCAGTGAGCGCTGGGTTGACCGCGCCGATGCTCGGGAAGAAGCTCGTGTCCACCACGTAGAGGTTGTCCAGTTCGTGCGCCTTGCAGTTGGTGTCGAGCACCGAAGTGGCCGGGTCGGTGCCGAACCGGCAGGTGCCCGCCTGGTGCGCACAGCCCGCGATCGGGATGCTCAGGTTCATGTAGAAGTTCTTGCCAAGCACATGATGCTCGGCCATCCCGGTGTGGTTCATGATCTTCTTCAGCTCGTGATACAGCCGGGCGGCCTCGTCGTTGTTGGTCGCGGTGTAGGCGAGGTGGATGTTGCCATCGCCGTCGGTGGTCACCCGGTTGCCCGGCAGCGGCAGGTCTTCGGTGGTGAGCCAGAAGTCGACCGCGTGCTCGGCCACGTCGGACAGGGTCCATTCCGGGGAGAGCTTGGTGAGCTTGGGTTTCTCGCCGCGCATCGCCTCAGCGTTGGACTTGCCGATCATCTGGATGTTGCCGGCCGGGTACTGGTAGTCCTTGGTCGGCAGGTAGAAGTCGTTGATGCCCAGCGTCTTCTGGAAGACGGTGTCGTTCTTCTCCTTGGACAGGGCCACCACGGCCAGGGAGTTGTGGAACATGTAGTTGCGCCCCACCTGGTCCGAGCCGTTCGCCAGCCCATGCGGATGAACGTCGCTGGCGGAATTCAGCAGGATCCGGGCGCTGTTCGCGGCACCGGCGCACAGGGCCACCAGGTCGCCGGTGTAGACCTCAGTAGCACCGCCGCGGCTGACCACCACCCCGGTGACCGCCCGCCCGGAGCTGTCTGTCTCCAGCCGGTTCACCTGCGCCCCGGTGACCAGGGTGATGTTGGCCTGTCCGAGGACCGGCCGGACAGCGATGACCTCGGCGTCGGATTTGGCATGCACGAGGCAGGGGTACCCGTCGCACCAGGTGCAACGGATGCATTCGCTGCGTGGCCGGTCGGCTTCGTCCAGCAGTATCCCGCACGGGGCGTGGAACGGCTGGTAGCCGCCCTTAGCCAGGTCATCAGTAATCTGCTGGATCCTCGGCTCATGCGAGACCGCGGGCCAGGGGTAAGGCTTGCTGTGGTGGCCCTCGGTCGGGTCCTCACCGGTGTTGCCGTGCACCTGGTAGAGCTGCTCGGCCTGGCTGTACCACGGCTCGAAGTCGTCGTAGGACAGCGGCCAGGCGGGGGAGATCCCATCCATGTGCCGCAGCTCCCCGAAATCCTGCGGGCGCAGCCGGTACAGTGCCGCCCCGTACAGCTTGGTCGCGCCGCCGACGAAATAGTGGACCTGCGGCTGGAACGGCTGCCCGCCGTCGTCGAACCAGGTGTCCTTCGAGATGTACCGCCCATCCACGAACACCTGCTGCGCGTCCCAGTTGCCCGTCTCCCGGGGCAGGAAATCGCCCCGCTCCAGCAGCAGGACCCGCTTACCTGAACCAGCCAGCGCATGCGCGAGCGTCCCGCCCCCCGCGCCAGTCCCGATAATGATCACGTCATAATGCTCGGCCACGGATTCCCTCCTCGTGCCGCGCGGGCAGCTGCCCCCGATGGCGTCACTGGCGGGCCGGCCTGGGCCGGCCGGCCCATCGGCCAGCCCTTGTCCATGCTGAGCCGCCAGGCAGGGCATGTCACCACCCGCACCGGGGGAGATTCCTTCCCGGGGCACGCCGGCACAATCGGAACGGCCGGTTAACTTTCCGCCATCGGCTCACCACGCGCCGGGATGGGCCGCGGGGGCGGCCAGGCGCGGGTGAGCGACCTCACGCGCGGCCCGTGCGGCCGGCTGCCGGGCATACCGTGATCGTGCGCGGTGGGAGACACCTGCCGTCAGGCACGGCTGAAGGGCTGGCATGCCAGGCTCCACTTCATCGTTGCCGCGGCCGGAGGTCGTGGCCAGGCTCCGGGCGGCCGGGTGCGTGTTCGCCGAGGACGAGGCCGGCCTGCTCATCGCGGCGGCCAGGAACCCAGCCGAGCTGGCCCGGCTGGTGGACCAGCGGGCCGCCGGGATGCCGCTTGAGCAGGTGCTGGGCTGGGCGGAATTCTGCGGGCTGCGCATCGCGGTGGAGCCGGGCGTCTTCGCTCCCCGCCGCCGCACCGAATTCCTGGCCGGCCAGGCCATCGCGCTCGCCTGCCGGGACCGGGCATCGTTGCCGCCGGTGGTGGTGGATCTGTGCTGCGGATCGGGGGCGGTGGCGGCGGCGGTGGCTGCGGCGCTGCCGGGGGCCAGCGTGCATGCCGTCGACATCGATCCAGCTGCGGTGCGCTGCGCCCGGCGCAACCTCACCGCTGCTGAGGGCCAGGTCTACCAGGGCGACCTGTACCAGCCGCTGCCACCGGCGCTGCAGGGCCGGGTGGATGTGCTGATCGCGAACGCGCCCTACGTGCCGACCGCCGAGGTCGGGCTGCTGCCGGCGGAAGCGCGCAGCTACGAGCCGCGGACGGCCCTCGACGGCGGCGAGGATGGGCTGGCGATCCTGCGCCGGGTCGCCGCCGCCGCGCCGCGCTGGCTGGCGCCGGGCGGCCACCTGCTGGTGGAGACCAGCGCGCGGCAGGCAGCGCGGATGGCCGGGCTTGCCGCCGGGCATGGGCTGGTGCCGCGGGTGGTCAGTTCTCCAGAGCTCGCCGCGACCGTGATTATCGCGCGCCGGGCCGGGCGGCAGTCCGGCGGCCGGGCCGGGCGCTAGGGCGGTGGCCGCCCCAGCCTCGCACCGCGGCCCGGTCCTGGTCATCCCGGAAGATCCGCTGGAACTCCTCATCCGGGCCTTCGCCAGCGGTCAGCCAGCCGAGCATGGTCACGATCACCACCGGGACGAAGCAGAACCCGGCGACCGCCCAGATCAGCGCCACCGCGATCTCCTGGTCGGTGACCGCGCCCAGCCCGCTCCCGGCCGGGTCATACGCACTGAACAGCCCATGCGCAGAGAACCCGATCACGTAGGCGACTGCCCAGGTCGACCACATGGCCAGGACCGCGATCAGTGCCCGCTGTGGCCGGGGCAGCCGTGGCGCGATCGGGGGCGAGGCCACCAGTTCAAGCCAGAGCGCGATACCGGCCAGCAGCAGGGTCGCCGCCTCCGGCAGGATCAGCAGGGGATGCCGGGCCACCGCATCCACGACCGGAATCAGCCGCCAGCACAGGCAGACGGCGAAGAAGACCGCCAGCACCGCCACCGCCCGCATGATCGAGCGCCGGGCCCGCCGTTCCGCCGCCAGCCGGCTGGCCAGCCCGGACAGGTGCAGGAACCGCCAGGGCGCACCGAGCACCAGCAGCGCCGGCCCAGCCATCGCGAACACGGCGAACTGGATCGCCTCCGCGAATACGTACCGGTGGGCGAGGAGGACAAGCGGCGGCAGCAGGCACGCCAGTACCAGCACCAGCCCGGCCACGGCAAGCCACTGCCGCCCGCCGGGCGGCGCCGTCATGGCCTGCGAATCAGGGCCCGTGGTGGTCGCGCTCACCATGTTCTCCATTCCCGGCCAGGGCAGATAAGCATCACCCATGATGGACCATCGGCGGGGCAGTATTGCGCAGTCCCGGAATCTTCACCAGCCGGGCCGTTACCGGCATGATGATCACACCGGCTGCGTCGCGAACGGGCAGGCCCCGGCCCGGGCATTGGAGGTAGGCGAATGGAACTCAACCACGAGTTCACCGTGGCGGCTCCGATCGGCAGGGCCTGGGCGGTGCTCACCAACATCGAGGAAATAGCGCCTTGCATGCCCGGAGCCGAGCTCACCGAAGTGGACGGTGACACCTACCACGGCCTGGTCAAGATCAAGGTTGGTCCCATCACCGCCCAGTACCAGGGCACCGCCCTGCTTACCGAGAAGGATGAGTCGGCCCACCGGGTGGTGATGAAGGCGAGCGGGCGCGATGCGCGTGGCCAGGGGAACGCGGCGGCACTGGTGACAGCGACCATGACCGAGCAGGGGGACGGCACGCTGGTATCGATCATTACCGACCTCACAGTCAGTGGCCGGGTGGCCCAGTTCGGGCGCGGGGTCATGCATGACGTCAGCGCGAAGCTGCTGCAGCAGTTCGTGGACAACCTGGAAGCCGACGTGCTGGGCAAGCCCATCAGCGGTGCCC
>Ga0318559_10000052_pt1 | contig 18216 bp, 17 predicted proteins | sample GRESIP065b5f21_FD_203664 | JGI IMG/M metagenome (GOLD analysis project Ga0318559, IMG submission 203664) | Tropical soil microbial communities from Luquillo Experimental Forest, Puerto Rico - GRE.SIPMG.065b5f21 | ecosystem: Environmental > Terrestrial > Soil > Tropical forest > Bulk soil... | reverse complement strand
GCGCCGCCACCGGCGCCCTGCCCGGCACCGTTCTGCGGTCCGGACGGGACACCGAGACGGTGTCGGCTCATGGCTGAAACGGCGAACTCGGCGATGGACGAGTTCGACCCGGCCGAGCTGCAGGGCGGGCTGCTCATGCAAGTCGAAAACGTGCACGAGCGGCTCCGCCAGGCGCAGGCCCGGCACCGGGTGATGGTGGGGAATCCCTTCGCCGAGGTCCGCTCCGGGCAGATTGGCGACCTCGGGGTGACGGTGCTCGGGTACGACGAGTGCCAGACCGTGCTCACCCACCCGGACACCTTCTCGTCGTCGATCTACGACCAGATCATGGGCCCGGTCATGGGCCGCACCCTGCTCGAGCTCGAGGGGGCCGAGCATCGGGCCAGCCGGGCCCTGGTGTCGCCCTCGTTCCGCACGGCGTTGCTAGAGCGGTGGCGCAGCGAGCTGGTGGAGGTGGTGGTCCACGAGCTCATCGACCGGTTCGCGCCGCGCGGCCGAGCCGAGCTGTCCCGCGAGTTCACCTTCGCGTTTCCGGTCCAGGTCATCGCGCGCATCATGGGCCTGCCGCGGCAGGACTACCTGCGCTTTCAGCGGCTGTCGATCGAGTTGCTCAACGTGGTCTACGACTGGGATCGCGGCATCGCCGCCTCCGTCTCGCTGAAGTCCTACCTCACGGAGATCCTCGCCGAGCGGCGGCGCAACCCGCAGGACGACCTGATCAGCATGCTGGCGGAGTCGGAGATCGACGGCGCGCGCCTGACCGACGACGAGATCTTCGCGTTCCTGCTGCTGATCCTGCCCGCCGGCGTCGAGACGACCTACCGTGCCTCGGGCAACCTGCTGGTCGCCCTGCTCACCGAGCCCGCGCCGGCGACGATGCAGTGGGGGCACCTCCCGCTTGCGGGGGACGAAGCGATGAGGAGGAGCGGCGCAACTGCACCGCTGCTGGACGCGCTGCGGGCCGACCGCGGCATGCTCCGCGGCGCCTTCGAGGAGGCCCTGCGCTGGGAGCCGCCGATCACCACGGTGGTGCGCAGGGCGATCCGCGACTGCGAGCTCGGCGGGGTCGCGATCCCGGCGGGAACGAACGTCAGCGTCAGCGTCGCGGCCGCCAACCGGGACCCTGCGCGTTACCCGGACCCGGACCGGTTCGATCCCACCCGCAAGAACATCGCGCACCAGACATTCGGCGGCGGCCCGCACTTGTGCCTGGGCATGCACCTGGCACGGATGGAAGGGACGGTGGCCATCAACTCTCTGCTCGATCGTCTCCCCGACCTGCGGCTGGACCCGAGCGCCCCGGCGCCGCATGTCGTGGGAGTGGCGTTTCGCTCGCCGGCGGCGCTGCCGGTCGAGTTCACTCCCGTTTAGCGGCGCTGGTACTGCGGCTCGTAGGTCAGCTTGACGATCTTGGAAAAGGTCGTCACAGTGACGAGTTGCATTGCCGCCCTGGTGTCTTCGTGGAAGAACAATCCACCCGACCCAGCGATGACGGGATGGACGGACAGGTCGAGCACGTCGAGAAGCTGCGACTTCAACAGCGTCTGCGCGAGCAGGCCGTGCCCATAGATCAGCAGATCGCCGCCGTCGCGCTGCTTGAGCTTGCTGACTTCGGTTGTCACATCTCCCCTAACGATCACGGAGTTCGCCCATTCGGCCTCGCGCAGTGTTGAGGAGAACACGTACTTGGTGATCGAGTTGATTCGGTCCGCCCACGGGTGCGAGCGCCCGGGCCAGATCTTGGCGAACTCCTCGTACGTCGTCCGCCCCATCAGCATGGCGTCACAGGCCAGGAGTTGGCCTAGGCCGTCGCGGAAGCACGCGTCGTCGCGGTACTGGAAAAACCGCATCACCTCCGGCCCGGTGCACACCCCGTCGAGGGAAACCAGCGTGTGTTCGATGAGTTTTCGCATGAGACTGCCTGTCCGTTTGTAGGTGAGCCGGCGTCGTGCCGGCCGGTCGGTCACATGTGCAGACACCGGCGCACCACGGGATAGGGCGGTCCCAATTTTTCGATGCTGCGCCCACTTTGGCGACTTGCCGGTGTCATCACCAACATCGGCAGCCCGCCGTGCACCCACGATCAACCAAGGAGCAGAAACGATGACCACTTCCCTATTTCTCGATGGCAAGCACGCCGCGGTGTTCGGCGGCGGCGGCTCGATAGGTGCGGCGGTTGCCAAGGAACTCGCCGCCCAGGGCGCCGAGGTCTTTCTCGCCGGCCGCAGCGCCGCCAGCATGAACTTGGTCGCAAAGCAAATTGAGGATGCGGGCGGAGTCGCGCACGCACGTGTCGTGGACGCGCTTGACGCCTCGGCTGTCGACGCGTTCGTGGCTTCCGTTGTTCACGAAACAGGAAGTCTCGACATCGAATTCAACGCGACCGGGCCGCGCATAAGCGAGTACGGCAACGGTAAAGCCGCGCTGGACCTGACAATCGAGGAATTCCTGACGCCGGTGAACACGGTGCTGCGCTCGTCTTTTATCACCGCGCGAGCAGCTGCACGACAGATGCGCAAGCAGGGTTCCGGCGTGATTATCTTCGTGACGGGAAGCCCCGCGCGGCCGCACGACCCCGGCACGTCGGGTATCGGTGCCGCGTTCGGCGCCATCGAGAACCTCACCCGCAGCATGGCTCTCGAACTCGGCGCCGCAGGCGTCAGAGTTGTCTGCGTGCGCACCGCGGCGAATTCGGACAGCAGGACCATCCAGGACACGACCGACGCGATGGCCAAGCTGATGAGCATCACGCCGCAGCAGGCGGACGCCGCGCTGGCCCAGATGACGATGCTGAAGGTGTCGCCGCAAACCACGGACACGGCGAAGGCGGCCGGGTTCCTGGCGTCGGAGGCGGCGCGGATGATCACCGGAGCCGTCCTGAACGCATCGGCCGGTGCGGTGACCGACTAGTTGGCGCCTGGCGCACCGCCCAATTCGTGCCCCCGGCGGGGTCGATACCGGTGAATGCTGGGACATAGCGGCCGGCTCGGACGAAACGCGGAGGCAAACGATGACCGATGACTTGCTGGCGCGAGTACGAGCCGGGGATGGGCAGGCGTTCGCCGAGCTGGTCGACCCGTTCCGCCGCGAATTACAGGTGCACTGCTACCGGATGCTCGGGTCGGTGGAGGACGCAGAGGACGCGATGCAGGACACATTGGTAGCGGCCTGGCGCGGATTGGCCGCATTCGAGGAGCGCTCGTCGGTGCGCACGTGGCTGTACCGGGTGGCGACCAGTCGCTGTCTGAACGCGTTACGCACCGCCAGGCGGCGCCCACGGTCGGCCGTTCCGGCGCCCGACATCGAGCCGCCGGAGCCGTCGCGGCTCGCCGAGGTGACCTGGGTCGAGCCCTACCCCGACCAGCTCTTGGAAGGGATTCCGACGACCGCGCCGGGTCCTGAGGCGCGCTACGAAGCTGGCGAGGCGATCTCGCTGGCCTTCATCACTGCCGTCCAACTCCTACCGCCCCGGCAGCGCGCCGTGCTGATATTGCGCGATGTGCTCGGGTATTCGAGCCGCGAGGTGGCCGGGATGCTGCACGCCACGGAGCAGTCGATCGCCAGCGCGCTCAAGCGCGCCCGGGCCACCCTGCGGCGCGAGATCGGTGCGCCCGACAAATCGCCGCCACCGCCCACGCCGAACTCACCCGTCGAACAGCAACTTGTGGCCCGATTCACCCGCGCCTATGCCACCGGAGACATCGACGGCCTCGTCGGGTTGCTCACAGACGACGTTCTGCTGGCCATGCCGCCTCTTCCGCTGCTCTATCAGGGCCGAGAGTTGGCCGCTCGATTCCACACCGCGGTGACCTTCCGTCAAGGCCGCACCTATCGGTGCATCCCGACCAGGGCGAACGGCCAGCCCGCATTCGGGCTCTACATCGAGGATCCGCACGCGCGGGTCCTGCATGCCAACGGACTGATGGTGCTGACGCTGGCGGGCGACAAGATCTGCGCCATCACCCGATTCGACAACAGCGTGCTGCCCGGCTTCGGTCTGCCGCGCACGCTGCCTGACTCCTGAGCTACCGCCGGGCGAGCGCATGCCATGCCAAGTCGGCGATGGCCTCGTAGTAGCCGTCCTCGATGGCGTCGTCGGAGTAAAGAGCACGAATGTAGATTGGCGAGAGGACGATCTGCGTAGCGGCCAGTGTGTTCACGCCGTCGCGTAATTCGCCGCGCTCCCTGGCCCGGTCCATGACCGCGCGCACGACAGTGAAATGATCCCGCCATATCGCCAATCGGGTGTCTTTGTCGTGACGCCCACGCAGGTCCATCACCATCGCCCGCAGGAAGGCGCGGCCGATCTCCGTACTGATGTGATCCGTGATATTCCGAGTCAGCGCCAGTAGGTCTCCGCGCAACGAGCCGGTATCCGTTCCCAAGCGCAAGCTCTCGAACTCACCAAGAGCAGCATCAACGATGAGTCGTTGGCGATCGCCCCAGTAGCGGTAGATCGTCGCCGCATCGAGGTGATGGCGCTCCGCCAGGGCCTCGACGCTGAACCGCTCGACACCCCAACGAGACAACTCGTCGAGCACTGCCGCCATCACCCGCGCCTGGATATCCGCAGGGACGGCGCCCTGGGATTCGTCAGGTAATTGAGACGGCTGCATAGACGTTTCCTAACCGCCTAAAGATAACCCGTTTGGTTCACCAGCCGCACCGAAGATGCTCCGTCGGAATAGAACTCGGCGATGCTCAACGACGCCAGGTCGAGGTGCAGCCGGTACAGGATGCCCGGTCCGGCGTCCAAGGCCAGCCGCAGCAGCATCTTGATCGGCGTCACGTGCGACACCACCAGCACCGTCGCGCCCTCGTGTGTGGCGATGATCCGCTCACGCACACTCAGTACCCGGTCGAGCACCTCGTCGAAACTTTCACCGCCCGGCGGCGTGGTGCCGGTGTCACGCAACCAGCGACGGTGGAGGTCCGGATCCCGCTCGGCCGCTTGGGCAAACGTCAACCCCTCCCAGGCTCCGAAATCGGTCTCGATCAAGTCGTCGTCGACGGTGACGTCCAGGCCCAACGCCTTGGCGGCCGTGGCCGCGGTGTCGTAGGCCCGTTGCAGCGGGGAGGAGACCACCGCAGCAATCCCGCCGCGCTGCGCCAGATACCGCGCCGCGGCCGACCCCTGCTGCCGCCCAACTTCGGTCAGCGCCGGGTTGCCGCGCCCCGAATAGCGCCGCTCCACCGACAACTCCGTCTGCCCGTGCCGCAGCAACAGCAACCTGGTCGGCGTGCCGCGGGCGCCTGACCATCCGGGCCCCGTCTGGGATTGCTTCCCAACGGTTTCCGAGCTTTTCCTGGGCTCGGCAACCGGCGGTGCGGAAATCTCCGCGGCGTCATCGAGTCCGGCCGCGGCGTCCATCGCCTCGTTGGCCAACCGATCGGCGTGCGAGTTGCGAGCCCGCGGGACCCATGCGTAGCTGATCCGGTCGAACCGCGACGCCAGCTTCCGCGCCTCGGCGTGCAGCTCAATCAGGTCGGGGTGCTTGACCTTCCACCGCCCGGACATCTGTTCGACCACCAGCTTGGAATCCATGAAGACATCGGCCTCTGTGGCACCAAGTTTCAGGGCGTCGTCCAAACCCGCTATCAGGGCCCGGTATTCGGCGACGTTGTTCGTCGCGACGCCGATGGCCTGCTTGGTCTCGGCCAGCACGGTCGGGCGGTCCGCGCCGCGCACCACCGCGCCGTACCCGGCCGGCCCGGGATTGCCGCGCGACCCGCCGTCGGCCTCGATGACAACCTTCACCGCTCGAAACCCTTGACCCGCAACAGGATCGCTCCACACTCCGGGCAGCGCACCAGCTCGTCCTCGGCGGCGGCCGAGATACGCGAAAGTTCACCGCGGCCAATCTCGATCCGGCAGGCGCCGCACCGATGTCCGAGCAACGGCCCGGCACCCGGCCCTCCCCCGGCCCGCTGGCGCTCGTAAAGGGCGGACAGGGCGGGATCCAGTGACGCGGTCAGCGTGTCGCGTCGCGATGCGCCTTCCTGCCGGGCCTGATCGATCTCGGCGAGGGCGGCATCGAGATCCTGCTGGGCGCCGGCCAGGTCGGACTGCAGGGCGGCGACCGCCCGCTGCTCGGCATCCAGCTGGGCCTGCAGCTCCTCGCGGCGCTCCATCACTTCCAGCAGGGAATCTTCCAGGCTGGTTTGGCGGCGAACCAGGGTGTCCAGCTCGTTCTGCAGGTCCGACAGTTGCTTGGCGTCCGTCGCGCCCGACTTGAGCCACGACCGGTCGCGTTCTTCGCGCTGCCGCACCGCCTCGATCTCCGACTCGAACCGCGACACCTGAGCGTCCATGTCCTCAAGCGCAATTCGAACCGCGCCCAGCCGGTCGCTGGCGGCGTTGTATTCGTCCTGAACCCGCCGGTACGCGTCTTGCTGCGGCAAATGGGTGGCGCGATGCGCGATGCGCGACAGCTCCGCATCCAGCTTCGACAATTCGAGCAGCGACAGCTGCTGTGCTACTTCGGCTTTCATGACTCATCTCCCCTATTGCCGTCCCCGAGGTGCCCCATGTTCCACGGGTCGGTGCGGATAGTGCACACCCGCACGGGCAGCGCCGCACCGAAGCGAGATCTCAGCATTTCGGCGGCCTGTTCGCACCAAGGGAATTCGCTTGCCCAGTGCGCCACGTCGATCAGGGCCACATTCGAATCCCGGCGGTGTTCATCGGCCGGATGGTGCCGCAGGTCGGCCGTGACATACGCCTGCACGTCAGCGCGGGCCACTGCGGCCAGCAGCGAATCCCCGGCGCCGCCGCAGACGGCGACCCGCGACACGAGGCCGTCGGGGTCCCCCGTCGCGCGCACGCCCCAGGATGTCTGCGGCAACGCGGCGCCGACGCGGGATACGAAGCCGCGCAAGGGTTCCGGCTGGGCCAGCGTGCCGATGCGGCCCAACCCGGCATCGCCGGGCGGGGGCACCAGCGCGAAGATATCGAACGCGGGCTCTTCGTAGGGATGGGCGGCGCGCATCGCCGCCAACACGGCGCCCCGGGCACGCGCGGGCGCGACCACCTCGAACCGGTCTTCGGCCACCCGCTCGACACTGCCGACGCTGCCCACCGAGGGTGACGCCCCCTCGTGCGGCAGGAATTGCCCGATACCGCTGACGCTCCAGCTGCAGTGCGAGTACTCGCCGATGTGGCCGGCGCCGGCGTCAAACACGGCCTCCCGCACCGCCTCCGCGTTCTCGCGCGGCACGTAGACGACCCACTTGTCGAGATCGCCCGCGGCCGTTAGTGGCTCGAGCACGGCGTCGACGGTGAGGCCTAAGGCGTCGGCGAGCGCATCGGACACGCCCGGTGATGCCGAGTCGGCGTTGGTGTGCGCGGTGAACAGCGACCGCCCGGTTCGAATCAAGCGGTGCACCAACGCACCCTTCGGCGTGCTGGCCGCCACGGTATCGACCCCGCGCAACAGCAGCGGGTGATGAGCCAGCAGCAGCCCGGCGTCAGGCACTTCGTCGACGACGTCCGGCGTCGCATCGACGGCAACGGTCACCGAGGCCAGCACATCGTCGGGATCGCCGCACACCAACCCAACCGAATCCCACGACTGCGCAAGCCGCGGCGGGTACGCCTCGTCCAGCACCTCGATCACGTCGGCCAGCCGCACGCTCACCGGAGCACCTCGGCGATCGCGTCGACCAACACTGGCCACTCCGGGCGCACCGCCGCCCGCAGATACCGCCCGTCCAAGCCGACGAACGTATCACATCTGCGAACGGCAATTCCCTTGTCGTGCAGGGTGTTTCTTATCAGCGCGGCATTCGGCATGCGGAACAACACGAACGGAGCGCGGCCGTCGACGACGTCGGCGCCCACCGACGCCAGACCGGCCACCATCTCGGCGCGCAGCCCCGCCAACCGCACCGCACCGGCCGCCGCGTCGGCGACGGCCTCCGCATCGCAACAGGCCGCGATGGCCGTCAGTTGCAGCGTCCCCACCGGCCAGTGCGCGCGCCGAGCGGCCAACCGGGCCAACACCTCCGGGGAGCCCAGGGCGTAGCCCACCCGCAACCCGGCCAGCGCCCACGTCTTGGTCAGACTGCGCAGCACAAGCACATCGGGCAGCGAATCTCCGGCCAGCGACTCCGGCTCGCCGGGAAGCGAATCGGCGAACGCCTCGTCGACCACCAGGATCCGCCCGGGCCGGCGCAACGCGAGCAGCCGCTCGCGGGTGTGCAACACCGAGGTGGGGTTGGTCGGATTGCCGACCACGACAAGGTCGGCGTCGTCGGGCACGGTCACCCCGTCCAGTCCGAACGGCGGCTCGAGCACGACGTGATGCACGGGAACCCCGGCCGCGCTCAGCGCCACCGCCGGTTCGGTGAACGAGGGCGCAACGATCGCCGCCCGCGCCGGACGCAGGTTGGCCAACAAGGCGAACCCTTCCGCCGCCCCGGCCAGCGGCAGCACCTCTTCGCGGGTTCGGCCGTGTCGCTCGGCGACGGCGTCTCGCGCCCGGTGCACGTCTTCGGCGCTCGGGTAGCGCGCCAGGTCCGGCAGCCGCGCGGCCAGCCGCCGCATGAGCCATTCCGGAGGTCGCGCGTGGCGGACGTTGACGGCGAAATCCAGCATCCCGGGCGCGACGGCCTCATCGCCGTGATAGCGGGCCGCCGCAGGCGGGCTCGGGTTCAGAGTCGCCATCCGTGAAACACTAGTGGGCCGCTCTAGGCGCGCGGCAGGAACACCGTCGCACCTGGATGTTCCCATCAAGGACAATGGTGAGGTGACAGGCACTACCGCAGGCGGCGCGCAGCTGGTGATCTTCGATCTCGACGGCACGCTTACCGACTCCGCGGAAGGGATCGTGGCCAGCTTCCGCCATGCGCTCGCCGATATCGGCGCCCCGGTGCCCGACGGCGACCTGGCGGCTCAGATCGTCGGGCCGCCGATGGACGAGACGTTCCATTCGATGGAGCTCGGCGAGCATGCCGAGCGGGCGATCGCGGCCTTCCGCGCCGAGTACGGCACCCGGGGCTGGGCGATGAACACGCTGTTCGACGGGATCGAGCCGCTGCTGGCCGACCTGCGCGCCGCCGGTGTCCGGCTCGCCGTGGCGACCTCCAAGTTGGAACCGACGGCGCGCCGCGTCCTCGCCCATTTCGGGCTTGACGAGCATTTCGAGGTCATCGCCGGCGCGGCCCCTGACGGCGCGCGCAAAACCAAGGTCGAGGTGCTGGCTCACGCGCTGGAACAGCTGCAACCGCTGCCCGAACGCGTCCTCATGGTCGGCGACCGCAGCCACGACGTGGACGGCGCGGCCGCGCACGGCATCGACACCGTGGTCGTCGGCTGGGGCTACGGGCAGGCCGATTTCGCCGACGGGTTCAGCCCCACCGGGGTGACCCACGCCGCGACGATCGACGAGCTGCGGAGGGCGCTGGGTGTCTGAGCCGAACGAACCGCTGCACGTCACCTTCGTCTGCACCGGCAACATCTGCCGATCGCCGATGGCCGAGAAGATGTTCGCCGACCAACTGCGGCGGCGCGGTCTGGGCGACGTGGTCAGGGTGACCAGTGCGGGCACCGGCGACTGGCATATCGGCAGGTGCGCCGACGTCCGGGCGGCCCGGGTCCTGCACGCCCACGGCTACCCCACCGACCACTGCGCCGCGCAGCTCGACACCGAGCACCTGACGGCCGATCTCGTGGTGGCCCTCGGCCGCAACCATGTTCGGATGTTGCGTCACCTGGGCGTCGATGACAGCCGGATACGCATGCTGCGGTCATTCGACCCGCGCTCTGGTACCTATCCCCTCGACGTTGACGACCCGTACTACGGCGACGCGGAAGACTTCGAGGAGGTTTTCGCCGTCATCGAGGCCGCCTTGCCCGGTCTACATGACTGGGTCGACGAACGACTCGCACGAAACGGACACGGTTGATGCGTCGCCTGGCATTCCTGCTGCGGCCGGGCTGGATAGCGCTGGCGTTGGTGGTCATCGCGTTCACCTACCTGTGCTTCATGGTGCTCGCACCCTGGCAGCTCGGAAAGAACACCAGGACGTCACGCGAAAACCACCAAATCGAGCATTCCCTCAACACCCCGCCCGTGCCGCTGAAAACCCTTTTACCACAGCAGGATTCATCGGCCCCGGACGCGCAGTGGCGGCGGGTCACGGCGACCGGGCATTACCTGCCCGATGTCCAAGTGCTGGCCCGGCTGCGGGTGGTCGAGGGGGACCAAGCGTTCGAAGTGCTGGCACCGTTCGTCGTCGACGGCGGGCCAACCGTGCTTGTCGACAGAGGGTATGTGCGGCCCGAGCAGGGATCCCACGTCCCGCCGATCGCCCGCCCGCCGGCGGAGACGGTCACCATCACGGCACGGCTGCGAGACTCCGAACCCACCGTGCGCGACAAGGATCCGTTCACCAGAGACGATGTGCAGCAGGTGTATTCGATCAACACCGATCAGGTCGCGGCGTTGATGAAAGTCCCGCTGGCGGGATCCTATCTGCAATTGGTCGACGACCAGCCCGGCGGACTCGGCGTGATCGGTTTGCCGCATCTGGACGCCGGACCGTTCCTGTCCTACGGCATCCAGTGGATTTCGTTCGGCATCCTCGCGCCAATCGGGTTGGGCTACTTCGCCTACTCCGAGATCCGTCTCCGCCGACAGGAAAAGCGAGCAACGCCGGCGACCCCGGTGACGGTCGAGGAGAAACTCGCCGACCGCTACGGCCGCCGGCGGTAGGCCAGCGCGCGTTTGAGTGTGCGCTGACGGCGTTGAGTGTGCGCTGACGGCGAAAAAACGCCCATTTGCCCGCCCTACATGCACGCTCAAAGCGGTGAGCGCACACTCAACGCGATCGCCCCGGCGGCCGCCGCCTGCACCGCGCGCGACAGCGCGACCGCGCGACGCAGGTCGGTCACCGTAGGCTGTTCGCCGTCACCGAGAGTGGGCCGGATCTGCAGCTCATGGTGGTACTGGGTGGGGCCGCCGAGCCGAACACCCAGCGCCCCGGCGAAGGCCGCCTCGACGACGCCGGCGTTCGGGCTCGGATGCCGCCCGGCATCGCGGCGCCAGGCCCGCACTGCACCCGACGGCGAGCCGCCGACGAGAGGTGCGCACATCACCACCAGCGCCGCGGTCGCCCGGGCGGGGAAGAAGTTGGCCGCGTCATCCAATCGCGCTGCGGCCCAACCGAATCGGATATACCGTGCCGAACGGTGGCCGATCATCGAATCCAGCGTGTTGATGCCGCGGTAGGCCAGCACCGCGGGTACCCCGCCCGCCGTCGCCCACAGCAGCGACGCCACCTGCGCGTCGGAGGTGTTCTCCGCGACCGATTCGAGGGCCGCGCGTACCAGGCCCGCGCCGTCCAGGCGCTCCGGATCGCGACCGCACAGTGACGGCAGCAGCCGTCGCGCGCCGTCGACGTCGCCGCGCTCCAGCAGCCGCGACATTTGCAGGCCGGTGCGCGCCAATGATGTTCCGCCCAGGCACATCCAGGTGGCCGTGGCGGTGGACGCGACCGACCACAGCCGCCCCCGTCGTGTGGCGGCCGTGCCCAACAGGGTTACGGCGCCGACCATCAGGCCCACGTGCAGCGCGCCGGCTACCCTGCCGTCGCGGTAGGTGACCCGCTCCAACGCCGCGGCCGCCTGGCCGAACAGCGCCACCGGATGGCCCCGCTGCGGGTCGCGCAACGCGAGGTCGGCCAGGTAGCCGCCCAGCACGCCGGCGATCCGGGCCCGCCGTGTCGTCGCAAACACCCCCGCAGCGTCTCACACGTGGTCTACTCGATTACGTGAGGCGACATCCGCGATGAAGCGGCCCGCTACCCGGGTCGCCGACCTGCTGAACCCGGCGGCGACGTTGTTGCCTGCCGCAAACGTGATCATGCAGCTGTCCCTGCCGGGTGTCGGCTATGGCGTGCTGGAAAGCCCAGTGGACAGCGGCAACGTCTACAAGCATCCGTTCAAGCGGGCCCGCACCACCGGGACCTACCTGGCGGTCGCGACCGTCGGGACGGAATCCGACCGGGCGCTCATCCGCGGCGCGGTGGACGTCGCACACCGGCAGGTCCGATCGACGTCGTCGAGCCCGGTGTCCTACAACGCTTTTGACCCCAAGTTGCAGCTGTGGGTGGCTGCGTGTCTGTACCGCTATTTCGTTGACCAGCACGAGTTTTTGCACGGCACGCTGGACGACGCCAGCGCCGACGTCGTCTATCGCGATGCCAAGCGGTTGGGGACCACGCTGCAGGTGCCCGAGCACATGTGGCCGCCGGACCGGGCCGCGTTCGACGACTACTGGAAGCGCTCCCTCGACGAGCTGCGCATCGACCCGCCGGTGCGCGAGCATCTGCGGGGGGTGGCGTCGATGGCGTTTCTCCCGTGGCCGCTGCGAGCGCTGGCCGGGCCGTTCAACCTCTTCGCGACGACGGGATTCCTGGCCCCCGAATTCCGGGCGATGATGCAGCTGGACTGGTCGCGAGGCCAGCAGCGCCGGTTCGAGTGGCTGCTGTCCGCCCTGCGGGCGGCCGACCGGCTGATTCCCCAACGAGCCTGGATCCTCGGCTATCAGGTTTATCTGTGGGACATGCGCTTCCGCGCCCGACGAGGCTGGCGGATCGTCTAACGCTAAGGTCGGCCACATGACCTTCCCTGCGCTCAACCATGTCGCGGTCACGGTGCGCGACCTCGACGTCAGCGGCCCGTGGTACCGCCGGCTCTTGGGCGACCCGGTCGTCGACGAGCACACCGACGCGGGCTTCCACCATCTCGTATGGCTGCTGGGCGGCCGCACTTTATTCGGCATCCATCAGCACGACCGCGAGGCCCCCGACGAGAAATTCAGCGAGTTCCGCGTCGGCCTGGACCATGTGGGCTTCGGCTGCGCCAACCGCGCCGAACTGGAGCAGTGGGTCACGCGGCTGGGCGAACTGGGCATCGAGCACGGCGGCATCGTCGACGCGCCCTATGGCTCGGGGCTCAGCTTTCGCGACCCCGACGGCATCGCGCTGGAGTTCTTCGCGCGGCCGGGCTGACGCCCCCGCCGAGTTCACACTCGAGTCAGCGCACGGTCGCGAAAAATGCGCAGAGGTCCTCGACGAACAACTCCGGCTGTTCAAAAGCGGCGAAGTGCCCACCGCGCGGCATCTTTGTCCAGTGCGTGATGTTATAGATCGGCTCGCACCACGACCGCGGTGATTTCAACAGCTCCTTGGGGAAAGCGGCTACACCAGTGGGCAATTCGACACGGTCCATCTGCCCCCAGACCGTGAAGCTCTCCCAGTACAGGCGGGCCGAGGAAGCGCCGGCGCCGGGCACCCAGTACAGCATCACATTGTCGAGGAGCTCATCTCGGCTGAACGCATTCTCGGGGTGCCCATCGCAATCGGACCAGGCCCAGAACTTCTCGACGATCCACGCCAGTTGACCCGCGGGCGAATCGACCAGCCCGTAGCCCAACGTTTGCGGCCGGGTGGACTGCTGCTTGGAATAGCCGGTGCCCCACTTCCGGTGGTCGGCCAGCGCGGCCATGGCCGCCTTCTCCTCGTCAGTGGGGTTGTCGAGGTTGCCCGGCGCGCCGATCGGCATGTTCACATGGATGGCCGCGCAGTGGCGGCGGTTCCGGCCCATCTGCGTGGTCACGGCCGCGCCCCAGTCGCCGCCCTGGGCGCCGTAGCGGTCGTAGCCGAGGCGCAGCATGAGCGTTTCCCACGCCTCGGCGATCTTTTCGACACCCCATCCCGTGCGGCTGGGCTTGCCGGAAAAGCCGTACCCCGGAAGTGAGGGGCACACGACGTGAAAGGCGTCCTCGGCGCGTCCGCTCGTCGGATTGGTCAGCGGCTCAATCACCTTGTGAAACTCCACGATTGAGCCCGGCCAGCCGTGGGTGATCACCAGCGGGAAGGCGTCGTCGTGCGGCGACCGCTGGTGGATGAAATGGATGTCCAGCCCGTCGATTTCGGTGACGAACTGATCGAAGCGGTTGAGCGCGGCCTCACGAGAACGCCAGTCGTACTTGTTGGCCCAGTAATCGGCAAGGTCGCGGGTGTAGGCCAACGGTATGCCCTGGCTCCAGTCGTCGACGCATTCGGCTTCCGGCCAACGGGTGCGCGCCAAACGCGTTCGCAGATCCTCCAGGACGTCGTCGGGGACATCGATACGAAACGGCCTCACGGGTTGCTTGTTCACGCCCTGAGGTTGCCACACCGCCGGCCGCCCGGGTAAGCGGCCCGCGGGCGTAACGCCACTGCGAAAATCGGCTCGCGAATTCGCGGTGGCGTTACGCTCGCGGAGCCGAGCCGTCCGGCCAGCCGGGCGCGTACGCATGCCGGAACCGCAAATATTGGCGATTTCGCTGATGTTCGCTGTTACAGCTCACCGGATGCTGGCTAGCATGAGCGAAACGAGCTGGAGCAGCGTAGACATGGGCGAGCTTCCGACCGGCACGGTCACGTTGCTGCTCGCTGACGTCGAAGGTTCGACACGGTTGTGGGAGACCCAGCCCGATGCAATGAAGGCCGCCGTCGCGCGGCTCGACCGGACATTGGCCGACGCGGTCGCCGCCCACCGCGGCGTGCGACCCGTCGAGCAGGGCGAGGGCGACAGCTTCGTGATCGCGTTCGCCCGCGCCGCCGACGCGGTGGCCTGTGCGCTGACGTTGCAGCAAGCACCGCTGGCCCCGATCAAGCTGCGCATCGGCCTGCACACCGGCGACATCCAGCTGCGCGACGAGGGCAACTACATCGGCCCGACCATCAACCGCACCTCGCGGCTACGCGACCTCGCCCACGGGGGTCAAACGGTGTTGTCCGGTGCGACGGAACCGCTTGTCGTCGACCAACTCCCGCCGGATGTCTCGCTCACCGACCTCGGCACCCACGCGCTGCGCGATCTCCCCCGCCCCGAACGCGTCGTGCAACTCTGCCACCCCGATCTGCACAACGACTTCCCGCCATTGCGGACAGCCAATGCCGTTGCTGCCGAACGCCTTCCGGTGCAACTGACGAGTTTTGTGGGGCGCCAAGCCGAAATGAAAGGCATCCGCGAGGCGCTCGCCGACAACCGGCTCGTCACGCTGACCGGCGCGGGCGGCGCGGGCAAGACCCGCCTGGCCGTGCAGGTCGCCGCTGAACTAGCCACCGATTTCGCCGACGGTGTGTGGTACGTCGACCTGGCGCCGATCACCGATCCCGAGGTGGTGCCCGTGACGGTTGCACGCGCGCTCGGTCTTCTCGACCAACCCGGTGAACCGACGATCGACTTGCTGCGGCGGTCCATTCGCGATCGGCGGATGCTGATGCTGCTGGACAACTGCGAGCACCTGCTCGACGCCAGCGCCGATCTCATCACTGGCCTGCTGTCCGGGTGCCCGGCGTTGACCTTGCTGACCACCAGCCGCGAGCCGATCGGTGTGGCCGGTGAGGTGAGCTGGCGGGTGCCCTCCCTGTCGCTGACCGACGAGGCGATCGAGCTGTTCGCCGACCGCGCCCGCCGAACCAAGCCCGACTTCCGCGTCACCGCGGCCAACGCCGACACCGTGACCGAGATCTGCCGCAGGCTCGACGGCCTTCCGCTAGCCATCGAGCTCGCCGCCGCGCGAGTCCGCGCGCTATCCCCGACCGAGCTCCTCACCAGCCTGCACGACACGTTCCGCCTGCTCACCGGCGGAGCGCGCACCGCGGTCCGCCGCCAACAGACATTGCGCGCCTCGGTGGACTGGTCCCACGCACTGCTATCCGAGCCCGAGCAGGCGCTGTTCCGCCGGCTCGCGGTGTTTTACGGCGGGTTCGACATCGACGCCGCGCAGGCCGTTGGAGGCGGCGAACGCTATCAAGTGCTCGACCAGCTCACGCTGCTCGTCGACAAGTCGCTCGTGATCGCCGACGACAGCCCGCACGGCACGCGTTACCGGCTGCTAGAAACCGTCCGCCAGTACGCGCAGGAAAAACTCCACGAATCCCGCGAAGGCAACGATGTCCGCATACGGCACCGCGACCACTACACCGCGATGGCCGCTCTGCTCGGCGCGCAGGCAGACAGCGACCACCAACGGCGCATCGAACAGGCCGAAACCGAGCTTGACAATCTGCGAGCCGCTTTCGCGTGGAGCCGGGAGAGCTCAGATACCGAGTTGGCAATGGCGTTGGCGTCGGCGCTGCTGCCGCTGTGGCTGTCGCGGGGGCTAATGCAGGAAGGGCGGAACTGGCTCGTCGCCGTGCTCACCGATGCGGACAACGAAAACGTCGAGGCGTCGGCGGAGCGGGCCAAGGCGTCGGTGGTGAGAGTCGTCCTTGAGTCCTTCCGGGCCATGACCGTCGATCTCGACGACGCCGAGCGAACTCTGGCAGCGGCCCGCGAACTCGGCGACCCGGCGCTCGTGGCGCGGGCGCTGACCGCGTGCGGGTTGCGCGCCGCGGACGACCGCGAATCGTCCGTCGCTTACTTCGCCGAGGCGGCGGCCCTTGCCCGAGACAGCGGCGACTCATGGTGGCTAGGGCAGACGCTTGCTTTGGAGTCAATGTATGCACTGCTGTTCGGCGAACCGGTCGCAATACCGGTTGCCGCCGAGGAAGCCCTTCGGATCGCCGACAGCATCGGCGACAAGTTCGTATCCCGCCAGTGCCGCTACATTCTGGGCTGGGCGCAAGTTTTGCGCGGCGAGCTAACCGAGGGGCTCATTCAGCTTCGTGACGTCGATGAGGAGTGCACCGCGGCCCGCGACGCGATGTTCTCGATGATCACATCGTCGGTCCGAGCTATCACGCTTGCCTACCGGGGCCAGATCGACGCGGCTCGAACGGCGGCCGAAGTCGCCTTCCAACGCCTAACCAACCTCTTTGACGCCTACACGGGAATCGTCTACGCGGCGTCGGCTTTCGTGCAGCTGGCCGCTGGCGACGCATCCGGCGCGTGGCAGACCTATGAAGCAGCGCGTCAGTACACGGCGATGGACCCAATGCTGGCGCCAATGCACATCTGGGCGGCTTTGGCCCCGTTGGCATGCGGTGATCTCGCCGCAGCCCGGCGTTGGGCCGATGACGTCGTGTCCGCGACCAAGGGTTGGAGTCTGGCGGCGGCCTGGGCGTCACGAGCGCGCGTGGAGATCGCGCGGGGCGAATTCGACGCGGCCGAACGCGACGCCTACGAGGCGCTCGACTTGGCGGCCCGCCTGAAAGGTGACCTCATCGTTCCCGTTGCCCTGGACTGCCTCGCCATTACCGCGGCCGAAGCCGACAACCATCAGTTAGCGACGCGGCTGTTCGGGGCTGCGGACGCGGCCTACCGGCGCATGGGCATGGTGCGTTTCAAGGTTCTCGAAGCTGACGACGAACGCAAGATAGCGGCGCTGCGAGAAGTGTTGGGCGAGAATGATTTTGACGCAGCATGGGCCGAGGGTGCGGCACTGTCGCTCGGAGAGGCCGTCGCCTACGCGCAGCGCGGCCGCGGGGAACGCAAGCGGCCCAGCACCGGCTGGGAATCGCTGACCCGCGCCGAACTCGACGTCGTCAGGCTGGTTAGCGAAGGCCTGGGCAACAAAGAGGTCGCCGCGCGGCTGTTCGTCTCGCCCCGCACCGTGCAGGCACACCTCACGCACATCTACACAAAGCTTGGGCTGACCTCGCGGGTCCAACTGGCCCAGGAGGCCGCGCGCCACGGTTACTAACGCGCGAGCGTAACCCCACTGCGAAAATCGGAAAGTCGCAGTGACGTTACGCTCGCGAACGCGAGCCGAGTGGGCGCGGACGGTATCGAACCGCCGACCGCTGGTGTGTAAATCCGAGCCCGACGATCCAACGCGTTTCACGCGGTGCGATAGCGTCTTGAAATGCCCAGCTCAGCGGCTAGTTGGGTTCCACTCTGTCTCCGGATTGTCGGGCTGTGTCTGCCCGTCTTGGCACACTCTTGGCACAACGGGGGTTTGGTCGATCGGCACTCTGTCGCGTTTGTGTGGGCGGACTTGCCGTTTCGCCGCCGGCCGCTGGATCCACGTGCCTGTGGAGCTAAGGGACTCGAATTCCTGACCCCATACTGCCAGGACGAGGCGGAATGCTTGACCAGGCACGATAGGCCCCAAATAGATCCGCAGCGAACGTTGTTGGGCGAGCAATTGTCGTCACAGTACTTCATCCAAGCGGCCCAATAGCACCCCGCTTGGTCATCTGCCAGTTCTGCACCCTGGTTGTACCCCCGATGCGCAGTGATACCGACCTGCCGCGCATGCCGCGCATGCCGCGTGC
>Ga0318559_10000050_pt1 | contig 18278 bp, 11 predicted proteins | sample GRESIP065b5f21_FD_203664 | JGI IMG/M metagenome (GOLD analysis project Ga0318559, IMG submission 203664) | Tropical soil microbial communities from Luquillo Experimental Forest, Puerto Rico - GRE.SIPMG.065b5f21 | ecosystem: Environmental > Terrestrial > Soil > Tropical forest > Bulk soil... | reverse complement strand
GTGATGACGGCGGCACAATGGAGCGAGATTGCACAGGCAAGTCTTTCCACCCTGGTCATAGGGCACGGTGTGATCCTTGTCGCACTGCGTGGCCGGGCGCCTGCACCCGGGGAAGACGCAGGTGCCGTGCCGGCTCTCCACCAGGTGCCGGAGCGCAGGGGACGGCTGGTACGCCGCCGTCTGCCAGGCGTGGTCGCAGGCAGTTGCGGGAAGCAGGGTGATGGTAAAGGTCCAGCGGTCACCAGTGGGGTCAGCACGGGGTTGCGAACCTGGTCCGGCTCGGCTTCGTGAGGCCGGCCGATCCCCACGCCGACGATCTATCATCGGCCCCGCCCGGGCACAACCGTGAGCGACCGGGCTGCCCCGGGCGTCGGTAAAGGTGAGGCACCATCGGTTGCCCGCGCGGGAGGCGAGGGCGTAGGCCAGGTCGCGGGAGTCACTCGCGTCGAGCGGGCCGTGACCGCTCGCATTGCCGGGCGCATCGGACAAGCCGAGCCACGTGGCCAGCGGCATCGTGAGGTTGACGGCTCCGCCGAGACCAGGGGTGGGGTTCGCGGTCGCGGTCAGGCGGGCCGGGTTCGCGGCCGTGGCCGGGTCAAAGGGGCCCGCTGGAGCGGCCCCACCGGTATCCGCGGATTCGCGGGGCGCCGAGGGGTCCCCGGGCAACAGGGAGCCCACGGAGGTCCCGGTGAGCAGGGCAAGGAATGCTTCCGCGCGCAGGGTGTCCATCGTGCCCGGGACGCCGCCGGCCTTGAGTTGCTTGGCCACGGCGGTAAGGTTCCGATCCGCGGCCAGGACCGAAGCGGGAGGCAGGTCGCGGCCCGCCAGGGCGGCGGTTCCCGCATGTTCGTCCCAGCGTTCGACCCGGGCATCCTGCTGGGCGCGCTCCTTGCGGCGCCGTGCGGCGCTGGGATCGGCGGCCATCACCGCACGGCGCGTGGCGGCACGCAACTGCCCGGTGGTCTGGCCCGGCGCCGAATCGGCGACGAACTGCTCAACCGCTGCTGCGTGCTCGTCGTCGAGACCGGTGACCTCGTCGACGATCACCAGGACCCGGGGCAGGTCAATATCCCCGGCGGCGAGCGCCTGGCTGGTCCGCGGCAGGCGGCGCAGCGCGACAGCCAGGTCGAGTACCCGGTCCCCGGCGCGCCCGGTTAACGTCAGCGCGGCGGCGATCTCATCGTTGGCGTGGCAGGCGGCACCGGTCTCGCCGGCCTCCTCCTCGGCCATGCGACGGCGCCATAGATCCCCGATGGCGGCGAGTTCCATGGCGGCTGCCCAGGATGCCAGCCGCCGGGCGGCGCGCATGACCCCGACGAGTTCGTCATCGCTGATCCGGTCTAACCCGGCGGCCCAGGCGCCCGCGGCTAAGCCAGCCAGCGCGGGTCCCGGCGGCAGACGGTCGGCCACGCCACCCGCGGCGAAACCGTCGCCGTCGCCGCGTGCCCGGTCCCAGTAGCCGGCCTTCAGTACCTCCCGGCCCCCCGCCTCGCGGTCGGCTGCCTCGGCGCACTCAGACGCGGGGTCCTCACGGTCCTCCGGATCCCAGTCGGCCAGTTCCGCGTCTTCCGGTTCCCAGTCGGCCAGGTCTGCGTCCGCTTGTTCCGGCCAGTCCAGGGCCAGATCGTCAAGCATCTCAACTGTCACGGCGGGGAGGCGGTCCCGGGTCGCGGCGGTGAGTGGCACCCGTTCCCACCTCCGTTGACGGTCTGAATAGTTACCAGTTCATAAGCTTTAATTCGATAGTATCATCGATCACTGACACTTTGCCGGCCTCGGGTACGCTAGGCCGGCAGGCAATATGGATCCATGAGTCAGCAGTCCTGTTTGGTCACTCTGCAGCAGCCATCTTTGAGCACTCTGCAGGGGGTCCGGGTGCCGTCCGGCCGAGCGGCCCAGGTCGACCATGCGCGGGACCGGGCGTGAGCGTCCGGCCGTTGCGGTTGTTCGGGGACCCCGTGCTGCGCACGGCGTGCGATCCCGTCGTGCGTTTCGACGACGCCCTGGCCAGACTGGTGACCGATCTGCTGGACACGGTGGCCGAACCGGGCCGGGCCGGGCTTGCCGCCAACCAGATCGGGTCCGAGCTGGCCGTCTTCTCCTACAACGCGGACGGCGAACTCGGCTACCTGATCAACCCACGGGTGGTCGAATTGCGCGGCAGCCAGGAAGGGCCGGAGGGCTGCCTGTCCATCCCGGGTATCTCCGCCATCCGGTCGCGCGCGGACTATGCGGTGGTGTCGGGAGTGGACCTCGGCCAGGAGCCGATCGTGGTGACCGGCACCGGCGAACTGGCCCGCTGCCTGCAGCACGAAACCGACCACCTGCGCGGCAAGCTCTACATCGACGACCTCACCGGCACCGAGCGCCGGCGCGTCATGCGCCACCTCACCGCGCCGGCCTAGGCGCGGGCCGGCGGTCAACCTACCGCTGCCCTGACCCTCACCGAGCGTTCACCCCGGTCGCCTACCCTCGAATACGTGCCTGATTTGCCCCGCGTGCCGGACCTGCCCCAGCCGGACCTGCCCCAGCCGGACCGCCCCCACGCGGACCGCCCCCGGGCAGGCCAGCCCTCCGGGGCCGGATCCCGCCGCCCCATCCGCGGCGTGATCGTCGACTGGGGCGGGGTGATGACCAACCCGATCCGCGACATGGTGCAGGCCTGGCTGGACCGTGAGGACGTCGACCACGAGCATTACGCGGCGGTGATGCGCCCGTGGGTGACGGGTGCCTATGACCATAACGGGGACATCAACCCGATCCATGCCCTGGAACGCGGGGAGTGCACGACCGAGGAGTTTGAGCGGTTGCTGGCCGCGCGGATGGCCCGCCGAGACGGCGTCCAGGTGCTGGCCGAGGGTCTGCTGACCCGGATGTTCGCCGGGTCCGCCGCGGCCGACGTGATGTATGACGCGGTGCGCGCGATCCGGGCCGCCGGGCTGCGCACCGGGCTGCTGTCCAACTCCTGGGGGATGGCCGACTATCCGCGGCACCTGTTCCCCGGCATGTTCGACGTCGTGGTGATCTCCGGCGAGGTCGGCATGCGCAAACCCGAGGAGCGCATCTTCCGGCACGTGACCGGCCTGCTCGGGCTGGACCCGGCCGAGTGCGTGTTCGTGGACGACATCCAGGTCAACGTGGCGGCCGCCGAGGCGGTGGGCATGACCGCCATCCTGCACACCGACCCGATGGCGACGCTGGACCGCCTCGGCGGGCTGCTCGGCCTTCCGCTGACGGGCTGACCGACCCCCGCCGCTCCTCTACGCTGGGCGTTCGTGGGTGCCTACCCGGCCTCGTCCAGCCCCGGCCGCGCGGCGAACATGCGCGCGAACCGGCGCGTGGACACCAAGCCAGAACTCGCGCTGCGCAGCGCGCTGCACCGGCAGGGATACCGGTTCCGCAAGGACTACCGGCTTGATCTGGCCGCCGGGACCCGGGTCCGCCCCGATATCGCGTTCACCGCGCGCCGAGTGGCCGTCTTCGTGGACGGGTGCTTCTGGCATGCCTGTCCCGAGCATGGCCGCAACCCGGCGGTCAACGAGTGGTACTGGGCACCGAAACTCCGCCGCACCGTGGAGCGTGACCGGGCCGCCGACGCGGCGCTGACGGCGGCGGGGTGGCGGGTCGTGCGGATCTGGGAACACGTGCCGCTGGCCGACGCGATCGCGGCCGTCACGGCCGCGATCGGGGAGTTATCACCGGCGAAGTCCGTGCCACCGGCTGGTTGCGGTGGCAGACTCGGATCACCCCGGGGCCGGGCACCGCCTGCGCGCGTTCCGTCCACGTGGGACTGGACCACGGATATGCGCGTCTACCTGCCCGCGACGCTGCCAGGACTGGCCGGCCTGCTGCGTAAAGCGGAGATCGGCCCTGCGCCGTTGCGCGCCTTCGCGGTGACGCCTGCGCTGCGCGAGTGGTACGCGAGCGGCGACGAGGAAGAGCTCGAGTACGTGGCGATGATGCACGCGGCCCGCGCGTCGCTGCGGCTGTTGGAGGCCGACCCGGACGCACCGCGCCGCCGGGTGGTTCTCGCCGCGGACCTGCCTGAGCAACAGGTCGGCACCACCGCGGCCGGGTTCGACGAGCCGACCCTGGTCGACGTGCTGGCGCCGGTGCCGCTGGACCGGGTGGTGTCCGGGCTGATCGACGACGAGGTCGCGATGCCCGACGTCGCGCGGGCGGTGGCTGCGATGCCGGCCGCGGACTCCGGCGATGACGACGCCCGTTTCGTCGTGGACGGCGCCGAAGGCCACGAACTGCTCTGGTACGCCAGCCAGGAGTTGCCGCACCTGGCCGGCTGAGCGGGGACCAGGTGCGGCAAGCACCCCAATTATCCCGGGACCTTGTCGAGGAACCCGAGCACCCGGGTCAGTCGGCCATCGTCGCCGGCGACCGCGACGTCGAAACCGATGACCGCCGGCTCCGCGCCGTCGGGGGCGAGGCCCCAGGTGAACCGCGCCTGGCGGTGGTGGCTGTCCACCGGGCCGAGCAGCGTGAAGCTGAACCCGGGGAACTGCTGCTGGACGGCGGCGATCGTGGCGTCGATGGCGTCGTGCCCGACCGCCTCGGCGAGGGGGTCGGTGTAGCTCGCGCCCTGCGCCCAGACCTCGTCGATGAGCTTGCGGCGCAGCGCCGGGTCGGTCTGGTTCCAGCAGGCGATGTACCGCTCGATGACGTCTTGCACGGGAATTCTCCTTGCGTGTGCCGGTTGCGTTGACGGCTCGATGGTGCGGTGACCGGCAGTGGCCTGTCGATTACCTGGGAGGTAAGCAGACCTCATTACCTCGCGGGTAATCGCCGCGTGCCGGGGCGCGCACTACGCTCGCGAGCGTGAGCGTCGCCAGCACCCATTACCGGCCGCACCGGCCCGTCGGTGACCTGCTCCGCGAGTGGCGGCAGCGGCGCCGGATCAGCCAGCTTGACCTGGCCATCGAGGCCGACATCTCGGCCCGCCACCTGAGCTTTGTGGAGACCGGCCGGTCGAGGCCGACCAGCGCGATGATCCTGCGGCTGACCGAGCACCTGGACGTCCCGCTGCGCGACCGCAACACGCTGCTGTTGGCCGGCGGTTACGCCCCCGCCTACCCCGAGCATCCGCTGGACGGCCCGGAACTGGCGTCGGTCCGTGGTGCCTTGCGGAACGTGCTCAGCGGGCACGAGCCCTATCCGGCGCTCGTGGTCAACCGCTGGTGGGAACTTCTTGATTGCAATACGCCGGTCGGGGTGCTGACCGAGCCCGCCGCGCCGGATCTGCTCGCACCACCGGTGAACGTGCTCCGGCTCAGCCTGCATCCGGAAGGCATGGCGCCGCACATCGTCAACCTGGCGGAGTGGCGGGCGCACCTGCTGGCCCGGTTGCGGCGGCAACTGGCGGCCACCGGCGACGCCCGGCTCGCCGAGTTGTACGCCGAACTGAAGGGCTACCCCGGCGGCGAGCCGGAAGAAACGGGGCGCGCCGATGTCGTTGTGCCCCTGCGATACCGCCTCGGGGACACCGAACTGGCCCTGTTCAGCATGACCGCGGTGATCGGCACGCCGATGGACGTGACGATCGAGGAACTGGCGATCGAATCCTTCTACCCCGCGGACGAGGGCACCGCCAGGGTGCTGTGGGCGTTCCGGGGAGAACCAGGCTAGTTGATCCGTGACGTCGGCCCCGCACCGGCGGTGGGAGCTGTGGCCGGCCCGTGTCAACATGGGAGGGTCCGCCGATGATGCCGGGTAACGTCAGGGAGGCCGCTCATGGACGCCGTCACCACCGTGCCGCCGCCAGTCAACGAGCCGATCAGGCAGTACCCGCCGGGCAGCCCGGACCGGGTAGCCCTGGAAAGCAAGGTCAAGGAGCTGACCGGCGACCGGACCGAGCTGACCATGACCATCGGCGGCCGGGAGCGAACCGGCCGGGGTGAGCCCATCGACGTGGTCGCTCCGCACAACTACCGGCACGTGCTCGGCACCATGCGTGGCGCTACCGACGACGACGTGGCCGACGCGATCGACACGGCGCACGCGGCGGCGCCGGGCTGGCGGGCGATGTCCTTCGACGACCGGGCCGCGATCCTGCTGCGGGCCGCCGACCTGCTCAGCGGGCCATGGCGGGCGACCGTCAACGCGGCCACGATCGCGGGCCAGTCCAAGTCGGTGTACCAGGCTGAGATCGACGCCGCCTGCGAGCTGATCGACTTCTGGCGGTTCAACGTCCACTTCGCCCGGCAGCTGCTCGCCGAGCAGCCACAGTCCGCCCCGGGCATCTGGAACCGGATGGAGTACCGGCCGCTGGAGGGCTTCGTCCTGGCGATCACGCCGTTCAACTTCACCTCGATCGCGGGCAACCTGCCCACCGCGCCGGCCCTGCTGGGCAACGTCGTGGTATGGAAGCCCTCACCCACCCAGCAGCTCGCGGCGCACGTCACGATGCGCCTGCTCGAGGCCGCCGGGCTGCCTCCGGGGGTGATCAACCTGGTCACCGGGGACGGGCAGGCGGTGTCCACGGTGGCACTGCCGCACCGCGACCTGGCCGGCATCCACTTCACCGGGTCCACGGTGACCTTCCAGCACCTGTGGCGGACGGTCGGCGAGAACATCGGCGGTTACCGCAGCTACCCGCGCCTGGTCGGGGAGACCGGCGGCAAGGACTTCGTGGTCGCGCACCCCTCGGCCGACCCGGCGGTGCTGGCCACGGCGCTGATCCGGGGGGCGTTCGAGTACCAGGGGCAAAAGTGCTCCGCCGCCTCGCGCGCCTACCTGCCGCGCTCCCTGTGGGACGGCATGCGCGACGACTTCCTGGCCCAGGTCGAGTCGCTGACCATGGGCGACGTTGCCGCCGACCTGTCGCTGTTCCTGGGTGCGGTGATCGATGACCGCGCGTTCGCCAAGCACCGCCGGGCGCTGGAGCGGGCCAGGAGCCGGGAGGCGGTCCGGGTCCTGGTCGGCGGCGGGACCGACGATTCCGAGGGTTACTTCGTCCAGCCCACGGTGCTCGACTGCACCGACCCCGGGGACGAGGTGTTCACCACGGAGTACTTCGGGCCGATTCTCGCCGTCTACGTCTACGACGACTTGACCTTCCCCGACGTGCTGGCCCAGGCCGCCGACGTGGCACCCTACGCGCTGACCGGCTCGATCATCGCCAGGGACCGGGCGGCCATCGCGACGGCGACCGACGTGATGCGGTTCGCGGCCGGCAACTTCTACATCAACGACAAGCCGACCGGCGCGGTCGTGGGACAGCAGCCGTTCGGCGGTGCCCGCGCCAGCGGGACCAACGACAAGGCCGGCTCGATCTTCAACCTGACCCGCTGGGTCAACGCCCGCACGATCAAGGAGACGTTCGTCCCGCCGGTGGACTACCGCTACCCCCACATGGGGTGACCCCGAGTCCCGCGCGCCGGTGCGCGGCTGCACTAGCCTGGCACCGCTATGAGCGCGCAGCCCTCCGCGCCGCGGGACGTCCAGCACCGGCTTGTCCTGTGGAACATCGGATTGACATTGGTCGATGCGGCCCGGGTAGACCGGGCGGCCTACGCCGAAGCGTTCCGCGCCACCACCGGCCGCCCACTGGTCCAGCTGCCCCAGATGGCCGGGCGCACCGACTCGGAGATCTTCTTCGAGGCGCTCGCGGTGAACGCCACCGGGCCGCGGCCGGGTGACCCGGCGGGCGAGGAACTCCTCGGAGTGTTCGCCGCCCAGCTCGCGGCCGCCTACCGCGCCCGCCGCGACCTGATCACCACGCAGGGCCGGCTCATGCCGGGGGCGCGCGACGCCGTCGCGGGCGCATGGCGGCTGTCCGGCCTGGTGCAGACCGTGCTCACCGGGGCGATCAGGCCCAACGCGATCGAGGTGCTGCGCGCGTTCGACCTGGACCGGTACCTGGACACCGAGATCGGCGGCTACGGGTCCGAGGTCTACCCCAAGGGCGCGATGCTGCTGAACGCGCGGGGCCGGGCCGCGGAGAAGTACCGCGCGGACTTCACCGAGCACACGACGGTGTACATCGCCGATTCGACCCGGGACGTGGAGGCGGCAAGGATCGGCGGGGCCCGGTCGATCGGCGTCGCGAGCGGGCGGTCCGCGACGGGGGAACTGCGGGACGCGGGCGCCGACGCGGTGCTTGACGACCTGGCGGACACCGAGGCGGTGCTGGCGGCGGTGGACCGGCTGACCATCCCCGTCCGGTCGTGACCCGGCGATGACCGAGCCCGCGGCCGAACGGGTTCCGCTGCGGGTGATCGCCACCCAATGGCTGCGGCTGGGCTGCATCGGCTTCGGCGGCCCGCCCGCGCATATCGCGCTGCTGCGCAAGCTCGTCGTCGACGACCGGGGCTGGCTGGACCCCAGTGAGTTCGAAGACGGCGTCGCGGTGGTAAACCTGCTGCCGGGTCCCGCCTCCACCCAGCTAACGATCTACTGCGCCTGGCGGCTGCGCGGGACGGCGGGGGCTCTGATCGGCGGGGCGTGCTTCATCCTGCCCGGCCTGGTGGTGATCCTCGCCCTGGCCTCGGTGTTCCTGGCCGAACACCCGCCCGGCTTTGTCGCGGGCGCCGCCCTCGGGGCGGGCTCGGCGGTCCCCGTCGTGGCGCTGGCCGCCGCGCTGAGCCTGACCCTGTCGAGCTGGCGCCGCGCCGAGACGACGGGCGCCCGGGCCCGGTGGATCGGGTACCTGCTGGCCGGCGGCACGGCCGCCGCCCTGGTGGGGCCGTTTCTGGCCCTGGTGCTTGTCGGCTGCGGGCTGATCGAGGCCGCCATCCGGTCCCGGCCTCGGCCGACGCCGCCAGCGGTGCCGCCGCCCGATGCGTTCCTCCTGTCGCCGCTGGCCGCGGGGGCCGTCGTGGCCACCGGGGGGCTCGCCGCGCTGGCCTGGCTGGCGTTGAAGGTCGGCGCGCTCTCCTTCGGCGGTGGTTTCGTCATCATCCCGCTGATGCAGCACGACGCCGTGCAGACCTACCACTGGATGAGCGCGGGGCAGTTCCTGACCGCGGTGGCGCTCGGCCAGGTCACCCCGGGGCCCGTGGTGCAGACCGTGGCCGTGGTCGGGTACGCGGCCGCCGGGGTCGGCGGCGGGCTGCTCGCCTCGCTGGTCGCTTTCGCGCCCTCGTTTTGTTTCGTACTCGGCGGGGGCCGGTACTTCGACCGGCTCCGGCGCAGCGCCGCGGTGCAGGCCTTCCTGTCCGGTGCGGGCCCGGCCGCGATCGGCGCGATCGCCGGGTCGGCCATCCCGCTCGCCGCGTCCCTGGCGCACCTGTGGCAGGTCGCGGTGCTGGCCCTGGCCGGCGTCTGGCTCGTCGGGCTGCGCCGCGGCGTGGTCACCGCCATCCTCGGCTCCGCCGCCGCGGGCGTGCTGGTCTACCTGGCGGGCGGGCCGGTGTAATGAGACACGTCTGTGACCGTGGGCGGTGCCGCGCCGGGCCGCCGGGCCGAACGCCGTACGGCGCTAACCGGCGCGCCTTCGGCACGGCGCTAACCGGCGCGCCTTCGGCACGGCGCTAACCGGCGCGCCTTCGGCACGACGTCCCGCAGGGAGCCCATGTTGCACGGAGCCGTCCACTGGGCCGATGCTGGGGCCTATGCCGTCGGACAACGAGGTCGGGCTGGGATCGCTGGGTCGCGACTACGGCGAGGTGCTGTGGCAACCGGGTCCTGACGAGGTCGAACGGGCCCGAATCACCGGGTACCGCCGCTGGCTGGCCAGCGACCGGGGCGTGGACCTGGCAGGCGATACCGGTGCCGGCGCGTACCGGGCGTTGCACGCGTGGTCGGTCGCCGAGCCCTCCGCGTTCTGGGGCTCGTTGTGGGATTACTTCGGCGTCCTGGGCGAGCGCGGCGAAGGCCCCGTGCTCACCGGCGGGCCGATGCCCGACGTGTCCTGGTTTCCCGGCACCACGCTGAATTATGCGCAGAACGCCCTGCGGGTGGCGGCGACCGATCCCGCGCGGATCGCCGTCATCGCCCGGGACGAGGCGGGGAACCAGTCCGCCCTGACCTACGGCGAACTGGCCGCGGAGGTATCCAGGGTCAGGGCGGCCCTGTGCGCCCTGGGCGTGACCCGGGGGGACCGGGTCGCGGCGTACCTGCCCAACATCCCGGCGGCGATCATCGGCCTGCTCGCCACCGCCAGCCTCGGCGCGATCTGGTCGTCCTGCTCCCCGGACTTCGGCCCGGCCAGCGTGATCGACCGGTTCGCGCAGATCACCCCGAAGGTACTGTTCACCGTGGACCGGTATCGCTACGGCGGGCGGGAGTTCGACCGCAGGCAGGCGGTGACCGACGTCACCGGGGCGCTGCCCGGCCTGGCCGCGGTGATCGTGGTCGGCGGGCGGGGCGAGGACATCGGGCCGGCCCCGCGGACGCTAGCTTTTGAGTCGCTGCCCGGCGCCGCGCCGGCGGAACTCGAGTTCGAGGCCGTTTCGTTCGGTCATCCCTTGTGGGTTCTTTACTCCTCCGGTACCACCGGACTGCCGAAAGCTATCGTGCACAGCCACGGCGGTATCGTCCTCGAGCATCTCAAGGCGCTGTGCCTGCACCAGGACCTCGGCGCCGGTGATGTGTTCTTCTGGTACACCACCACCGGCTGGATGATGTGGAACTTCCTGGCCGGCGGGCTGCTGGCCGGGGTGAGCGTGGTGGCTTACGACGGCAGCGCCACCTACCCGAGAACCGGCGCGCTGTGGCAGATGGCGGGCGAGACCGGCGTGACCTACTTCGGCACCGGCGCGCCCTACCTGCTGGTCTGCGCCAAGGCCGACCTGGTGCCAGGGCGCGAGCACGACCTGTCCCAGGTGCGCGGCATCGGTTCCACCGGCTCGCCGCTGCCGCCGGAAGGCTTCCGCTGGGTCTACCGGCGGGTGGGCAGCGACCTGCTGCTGGGCTCGTACTCCGGCGGCACCGACGTGTGCACCGGGTTCGTCGGGCCCAGCCCGCTGTTGCCGGTCCGGGCGGGCGTGATCGCGGCGTCGTGCCTCGGCGCCAAGGTGGAGGCGTACGGGCCCGACGGCGCCCCGGTCACTGGGCGGGTGGGGGAGCTGGTGCTGACCGCGCCGATGCCGTCCATGCCCGTCGGCTTCTGGAACGACCCCACCGGTGAGCGTTACCGGGCCAGCTACTTCACCCCCTGGCCCGGGGTGTGGCGGCACGGCGACTGGATCACGATGCTGCCGGACGGCGGCTGCGTGATCTTCGGCCGGTCGGATGCCACGCTGAACCGCGGTGGCGTGCGCATGGGCACCAGTGAGTTCTACCGGGTGGTGGAACAGTTGCCCGAGGTGGCCGACAGCCTCGTCGTGGACACCGGGCAGCTGGGCGCCCACGGGCGGCTGATCCTGTACCTGGTCCTCACCGAGGGCGAGACACTTGATGACGACCTGACCGGCCGGATCAAGACGGCGCTGCGCACCGCGCTGTCCCCCCGGCACGTGCCCGATGAGATCTATCAGGTGCCGGGGATCCCGCGGACCTTGTCGGGCAAGAAGCTGGAGGTCCCGGTGCGCAAGATCCTGCTCGGCACGCCGGTCGCCGACGCCGCCGACCCGGACGCGCTAGCCAACCCGGAGGTTTTGGCGTGGTTCAGCAAGTGACCAAGGGCCGTAGCTTCGGCGAAGAGGGCGGGCTGCTCACCTACGGCGGCTACCTGCGTGTGCCGGAGCTGCTGGCGTTGCAGGTCCCGCAGTCCGACCCGCCGGCGCACGACGAGCTGCTGTTCATCACCGTGCACCAGGTGTACGAGCTGTGGTTCAAGCAGGTGCTCTACGAGCTGGAGGCCAGCCGCGACGCGATGACCGCGGGGGAGACCTGGCGGGCCAGGCACCTGCTCCGCCGGGTGCACACGATCGAGCGGCTGCTGGTCGCGCAGGTGGACATCCTGGAAACCATGACCCCGCAGGACTTCCTCGAGTTCCGGGAAGGGCTCGCGCCGGCCAGCGGCTTCCAGTCGGCCCAGTACCGTGAGCTGGAGTTCCTTTCGGGGGTCAAGGACAGCGCCTTCCTCGCCAGGTTCCGCGCCCTCACCGACGCCGAACGGCAGCGGCTGCACCGGCGCCTGGCCGAGCCCTCACTCTGGGATGCTTACCTGACCCTGCTGGCTTCCCGCGGGCTCGCCGTGTCCGACGACGCGGAGGTCCTCGCATCGCTGCGGACGGTCGCCCTGGATCGGGCCACCCACGACGATCTCTGGCAGCTCGCGGAGGCCTTGCTCACTCACGATGAACTGGCCGGGCTATGGAGGGCCAGGCACGTGCAGATGGTGGAACGCCAGATAGGGACGAAATCGGGTACCGGTGGCTCCACCGGGGCACCTTACCTGCGTAAGAGGGTGCCGTTGCGCTACTACCCGCTGCTTTGGGAACTGCGCGACCACCTGTAGCGGGCGGCCGCGGATTGGGGATCGAGATGGCGGAAGCACTGGACGCGTCCGGCCTGCTGGACGAGGCGGCCAAGCTGGCGGCGGCGCAGGCCGGGCCGGTTGAGGGCGGCGTCGGCGACCTGCGGAACTTCCTGAGTGCCTACTACCAGCACATGCCCGTCGATGAGCTGCTCACGGCCGGCCCGGGCCGGATGGCCGGGGTGGCCATGGAGCACGCGCGGCTGGCGGCCAAGCGCCCGCAGGGCCGTGCCCTGGTTCAGGTGAGCGCCGGTGGCATGTGCTCGGCGCTGGAGGCGTCGCGCGGGGCGGTGGACATCGTCACCGACGACATGCCGTTCCTCGTCGACTCGATCACCATGGAACTCACCAGGCACGGGCTGGACAGCTTCCACGTCATCCATCCGCAGCTGCTGGTCCGCCGCGACGTCAGCGGCACTCTGTGGGAGGTCGTCGGCCCGCTGCACCAGGCCAGGCTCGAGCACGACGAGATCGTCGAATCATGGACGCACATCGAGATCGACACCGCTTCCGGGGTGTCGCTGATCGAGCTGGAAAAGGACGTGCAGCGGGTGCTGCACGACGTGCGGGTGGCGGTGGAGGACTACCCGAAGATGACCGAGGCGGCCCTGCGGCTCGCCGACCGGCTGGAGACCGAAGGCCCCAAGGCGCCCGCCGAGACCCAGGCACTGCTGCACTGGCTGGCCGACAACCACTTCACCTTCCTCGGATACCGCGAGTACGACCTGGTGGAAGGGGAGCACGGGATGGCGCTCGTCCCGGTCCCCGGCACCGGCCTGGGCATCCTGCGCCACGACAAGAAGGGGTCGGCCTCGTTCGCCGCGCTTCCGCCCGAGGTGCGGGCGCGGGCCAAGGACCCGCAGCGGCTCATCCTCACCAAGGCCAACTCGCGCTCCACCGTGCACCGGCCCAGCTACCTCGACTACATCGCGATCAAGCGGGTGGACGCCACCGGCGAGGTGGTCGGCGAGTACCGCTTCCTCGGCCTGTACACCCACGACGCCTACCACGAGAGCATCGCCCGGATTCCGGTGCTGCGCCGCAAGCTGGCCGAGGTGCTGCAGCGCAGCGGGGCGGCGCCGGACAGCCACGACGCCAAGGACCTGACCGAGATCCTGGAGGCCTACCCGCGGGAGGAACTATTCCAGATCTCGGCGGACGAGCTGACCTCGATCGCGCTGGGCGTGCTGCACCTGCGGTCCCACCCGCGGCCCCGGCTGTTCCTGCGCAAGGACGTCTACGGCCGGTTCATGTCCTGTGTGGTATACCTGCCGCGGGACCGCTACACCACGAGGGTCCGGCTGCGCACGCAGGAGATCCTGCGCGAGGCGCTCAACGGGGAAACGGTCGAGTACAGCGCCACGGTGGGGGAGTCCCCGCTGGCCCGGCTGCTCGTGGTGGTGCGGGCCAAGCCGGGGACCGCCCTGGCCGACGTGGACACCGGCGACCTGGAAGCCAAGATCGTCGCCGCGGCACGGTCGTGGGATGAGGATCTGCACGCCGAGGCCGCGCGCAGGCTGGGTGACACCGAGGCGCGTGCCTTGCTGGCGCCCTACGTGGGCGCGATACCGGAGACGTACAAGACCGACGTGCCCGCCGCGTACGCGGTGAACGACCTGATCCGGATGCAGAGCCTGCTCGCCTCGGGCGAGTCCAGCGCCTTCGACCTGTGGGAGGCCGAGGGGTACGTGGGCGGCCAGCCCGTCGGCGGCGACGGGCACGGGGTCTGGCGGCTCACCATCTACCGGGTCGGCACGCCGATCACGCTCACCGATGTGCTGCCACGGCTCCAGCACATGGGCGTGGACGTGGTCGACGAGCACCCCTACGAGTTCGCGGGCCCGTCGGTACAGCCGTTCTGGATCTACGACTTCGGCCTGCGGCGGACCGGCGTAGGCGCGGCCGGGAACGAGCCGGTCACCGGGCAGTTCCCGGCGGTCGCCCCGGGAGCGTTGCAGCCAGCCGGGCTGGGGTCGGTCAAGGCGCTGTTCGAGGACGCGCTGATCGCGCTGTGGCAGCGCAAGATCGAAGACGACGGCTTCAACGCCCTGGTCCTCGACGCGCACCTGACCTGGCGCCAGGTCGTCGTGCTGCGTGCCTACGCCAAGTACCTGCGGCAGGCCGGGATCACGTTCAGCCAGCGCTACATCGAGCGGGTGCTCGCGTTCAACGTGCCGGTGACCCGGCTGCTGCTGCGGCTGTTCGAGTCCAGGTTCGACCCGGCGCGGGCGCAGGGCGCGGCCGAGCGGGGCGAGGCCATCGCGGAGGAGATCCGCGGGCTGCTCGACGAGGTGGAGATCCTCGACCACGACCGCATCCTGCGCTGCTACCTGGGGTTGATCCTGGCCACACTGCGCACAAACTATTTTCGCGATACGCCCTCCCCGGTGCCCGCTGACGCCATCGGCGATACGCCGTACCTGGTGCTCAAGCTGGACGCGGGCGCGGTGCCGGAACTGCCCGATCCGCGGCCGCATTTCGAGGCGTTCGTCTACTCGCCGCGGCTGGAAGCCGTGCACCTGCGGTTCGCCCCGGTGGCGCGGGGCGGGCTGCGCTGGTCCGACCGGCGGGAGGACTTCCGCACCGAGATCCTGGGGCTGGCCAAGGCCCAGGAGGTGAAGAACTCGGTCATCGTCCCGTCCGGGGCCAAGGGCGGGTTTGTCTGCAAGCAGCTGCCCGACCCGGCCGACCGCGAGGCCCACCAGGCCGAGGTGCTCGCCTGCTACAAGACGTTCATCGCCGCCATGCTGGACATCACCGACAACCTGCACGACGGCAAGGTGGTGCCGCCGTCGGGCGTGATCAGGCATGACGGGGACGACCCGTACCTGGTGGTGGCCGCGGACAAGGGGACCGCCACGTTCTCCGATACGGCCAACGAGATCTCCCAGGCCTACGGTTACTGGCTGGGCGACGCGTTCGCCTCCGGCGGGTCCGAGGGCTACGACCACAAGAAGATGGCGATCACCGCCCGCGGCGCGTGGGAGTCGGTCAAGTTCCACTTCGCCACGCTCGGCGTGGACGTGCAAAGCACCGAGTTCACCGTGGCCGGGATCGGTGACATGTCTGGCGATGTCTTCGGCAACGGGATGCTGCTGTCGCCGCACATCCTGCTGGTCGCCGCGTTCGACCACCGGCACATCTTCCTCGACCCCAGCCCCGGCGCCGCGGCGAGCTTCGCCGAACGGCAGCGGCTGTTCGCGTTGCCCCGTTCCTCGTGGGCCGACTACGACACCGCGCTGATCTCGGCGGGCGGCGGGGTGTGGCCGCGCTCGGCGAAGTCCGTTCCGGTGTCCCCGCAGGCCAGCCAGGTGCTCGGGCTCGGTGAGGCGACCCATGCGCTGCCACCGGATCAGCTCATCTCCGCCATCCTGGCGGCGCCGGTGGACCTGCTCTGGAACGGCGGCATCGGAACCTACGTCAAGGCGAGCAACCAGACCCACACCGACGCAGGGGACCGGGCCAACGACGCGGTCCGCATCGACGCCGCCCAGTTGCGGGCCAAGGTGGTCGCGGAGGGCGGCAACCTGGGCCTGACCCAGGCGGCGCGGATCGAGTACGCCATGGCCGGCGGGCTGGTCAACACCGACTTCATCGACAACTCGGCCGGCGTGGACACCTCAGACCACGAGGTCAACATCAAGATCCTGCTCCAGGCCAAGGTTGACCGCGGCGAGCTGACCGCCAGCGCCCGCGGCGAACTGCTGCACGCGATGACCGACGAGGTCGCCGCGTTGGTGCTGCGCCAGAATTACGCGCAGAACCGGACCCTGGCCGCCGCGGGCGCGCAGTCCGCGCAGATGCTGCACGTGCACTCCCGGTACCTGCGCAAGCTGGAACGGGAGCACCGGATCGGGCGGCGGCTGGACTCGCTGCCGGGGGACAAGGAGATCGCCGAGCGCCGGTCGGCGGGGCTAGGGCTGACCGTGCCCGAGTTCGCCGTGCTGCTGGCCCAGGCGAAGATCTCCGCGGTGCAGTCGGTGCTGGACTCCGCGGTGCCCGACGACCCGTTCCTCCGGTCGGTGCTGACGACCTACTTCCCCGTGCCGCTGCGGGCCGCCTACGCCAGCGAGATGGACCTGCACCCGCTGCGGCGGGAGATCGTGACCACGGTGGTCGTCAACGACATGGTGAACCAGGCGGGGACCACGTTCTTGTTCCGGATGAACGAGGAAACGGGCGCGTCGGTCCCCGACATCAGCCGGGCGTGGGTGGTCGCCCGGGAGGTTTACAACATGACCGGATTCTGGGCGCGGGTGGAGGAACTGGATGGCCAGGTGAGCGTGGCGACGCAGCTCTCCCTGCTGCTGGAGGGGCGCAAGCTCGTCGAGCGGGCGGTCCGCTGGCTGCTGCAGAACCAGCGGCCACAGTTCGACATCGAGGCCACCGTCGGCTTCTTCGCCGACGGCGTGCGCACGGTCGGCACGAGCCTGCCCACGCTGCTCAGCGGGCGGGACCTGGTCACGTTCACCGAACGGCAGGAAGCGGCAGTGGCCCGCGAGGTGCCGCCCGAGCTGGCCGAGCGGGTCGCCGCGATGGTGCCCGCCTACTCGGCGTTCGACATCGTGAACGTGGCCGCCAGCACCGGCAGCGACGTCACCGAAACCGCGGGCGTCTACTTCAACCTGGGCGGCCGGTTGCAGATCGCCCGGCTCAGGGACCAGATCGTCGCGCTGCCCCGCGACGACCGGTGGAACACCATGGCCCGCGGTACCCTCCGCGATGACCTGTACGCGGCGCACGCCGAGCTGACCTGTGACGTGCTGAAAGAGACCGGCCCGGGTACCCCGGACGAGCGGCTGGCCGAATGGGCCGACCGGAATGCGGAAGCCGTACAGCGCACCACGCGGATTCTCACCGAGATCTGGGAGACCGAGCGGTCCACGCTGGCCACGTTGTCGGTGGCGGTCCGGGCCGTCCGCAGCCTCGTGGCGTCCGGCATCCAGCCGGCGCATTCTTAGTGCTCGCTGTGGACAGGGCGCCGATCGTCCGGCAACCCTCGCGTCCTCGCGTAGGCTTTCCGCCATGACAGGTACCGACCCGGCAACTGAGATCTCGGAACTGTCGTCCAAGCTCAGCAACGTGGAAGCCGTCCTCAACCCGGACGCGATGGGGCGTGAGGCGGACCGGCTCAAGGAAGAGGCCGCCGATCCTGGGCTGTGGGGCGACCCGGAACGAGGTCAGGCCGTCACCCGCCGGCTTTCCTACCTGGAGGGCGAACTGGGCAGGCTTAGCCAGTTGCACCAACGGCTCGACGACACCCAGGTGATGTTCGAGCTGGCTGAAAGCGAGAACGATGAGCCTGCGCGCCAGGAAGCGACCCGCGACCTGGCCGCGCTGCGCAAGGAGATAGACCAGCTCGAGATCCGGACCCTGCTGTCCGGCGAGTACGACTCCCGGGACGCGCTGATCTCGATCAACGCGCAGGCGGGCGGGGCCGACGCCGCGGACTTCGCGCAGAACCTGCAGCGCATGTACCTGCGCTGGGCCGAGCGCCATGGGTACCCCACCCAGATCTACTACACCTCCTACGCGGAGGAAGCCGGGATCAAGTCCACCACGTTCGTGGTCAAGGCCCCGTACGCGTACGGCACGCTGCGCGGGGAGCACGGCACGCACCGGATGGTCCGCATCTCCAAGTACGACAACCAGGGCCGCCGCCAGACCTCGTTCGCGGGCGTGGACGTGATACCCGTCGTGGAGCAGGACGACCAGATCGACATCCCCGAGGACGAGATCCGGGTCGACGTCTACCGGTCCAGCGGGCCCGGTGGGCAGGGCGTGAACACGACCGACTCGGCCGTGCGGCTCACCCACCTGCCGACCGGGATCGTGGTCTCCTGCCAGAACGAGCGCAGCCAGATGCAGAACAAGGCCACCGCCATGGCGGTGCTCAAGGCCAAGC
>Ga0318559_10000045_pt1 | contig 18462 bp, 17 predicted proteins | sample GRESIP065b5f21_FD_203664 | JGI IMG/M metagenome (GOLD analysis project Ga0318559, IMG submission 203664) | Tropical soil microbial communities from Luquillo Experimental Forest, Puerto Rico - GRE.SIPMG.065b5f21 | ecosystem: Environmental > Terrestrial > Soil > Tropical forest > Bulk soil... | reverse complement strand
GCCGATGGGGCCGGGCACGCCAGCTGCGCCGGGCGGCGCCAGCACACCTGATTGGCCGGCCCAGCCACCCGGCCAGGCGCCCCCGGCCGGGCCGCCAGCGCCGCCCCCGGGCGGCCCGCCGACGTGGTGACCGGCGGCCACGGACCGTTCAGCCTCCCCCGCCTGCCCGCTGCCGCGATGACCGGCGGCCATGGCCGGCTCATCGGCCGGCAGGCAGCGCAGCGGCTGGCCCATGCCGAGCTGTCCAAGCCGATCTACCACCAGCACCTCTCGCTGGAGCAGCTCATCCTCCGCTTCCTGACGACCTTCCTCAGCCACCTCTTCGGCCGGGCCACGGCGGTGCCCGGTGGCTGGTGGGGGCTGGTGGCGCTGGCCGCCCTGGCGGTCATCGGCGTGGCCGGGGTGCTGGCCTGGACCGGGCCGGTCCGGCGGCGCCACCGGGGTTCGCGGCCGCTGACAGCGCCTGGCCAGGCGCGTACCGCCCGCGATCACCGGCAGGCGGCCGGACAGCTGGCGCAAGCGGGCGACTACGCAGGAGCGATCACGGAGGGGGTCCGGGCGATCGCCGCCGAGCTGGAAGAACGGGGTGCGCTGCCGCCGAGCACCGGCCGGACCGCGGACGAGTTCGCGGTGCAGGCCGGCCAGCTGCTGCCCGGCCAGGCCCGCGGCCTGGCCGCAGCCGCGGCCCTGTTCGACGAGGTCTGCTACGGCAGGCGGCCCGGCAGCCAGGCCGGTTACCAGCACATCCGGGAACTCGACGCGGCGGTGATCGCGGCCGCGCCCCGGGTCAGCCCGGCCGGCCAGCCCGCCGCGGGAATCCTGGCCGGGAGCGGGCTGTCGTGACCACGCTCACCCGCCCCGGGCCGACCCGTGCGGTCGCCCGCCCGGGCGGCCAGCCGGGCGGGCGGGGTGCATCCCGCTGGCGCCAGTGGCGGGCACCGGTCGCGCTGGTCGCGGTCATCCTGCTGGGCGGCCTGGTGATCGCCCTGCTGCAGCCCGCCGGCGTCTCCACCCGGCGGCTCGATCCAGGCAACCTGGGCGGCGATGGCACACACGCGCTCGCCGCGCTGCTGGCCGGGCAGGGCAGGCGGGTGACGACCGCCGGGACCGCCGCCAGCGCGCTGGCCCAGGCGCGGCGGGCGCACAGCGCGGTGATCGTCACCGATCCGGGGCTGCTTTCCGGCGGATCACTGGCCCGGCTCGCGGCGGCCCCGGCTGACCTGCTGATCGTGGCCCCCACCCGGGGTGTGCTGCGGACGCTGGCACCCGGGATTTCGCTGGCCGGCCTGGCCTCGGTGGCCAGCCGGCGGCCGGGCTGCGGCTGGCCGGGTGCCCGGCTGGCAGGCACCGCCGACACCGGGGGTGTGCTGCTGGCCTCGGCGCTCCGCGGCGCCTGGCTCTGCTATCCGGCAGCCGGGGCCGGTGCTGGCGGGACCCGGCCGGGCACTGAGCACGCCTCGCTGGTGCGCTTTGCCCGGCAAGGCCGGATCGTCACCGTGCTGGGCAGCGGTGCGCCGCTGACGAACAGCTACCTGGCCACGGACGGGAACGCTGCGCTTGCGCTGAACCTGCTGGCATCCGACATCCGCGTGGTCTGGCTGCTGCCCGCCCCGCTGGCACCGCCGGCAGGCAGCTCGGTGCCTGATCTGATCCCCGGCCCGATGTACCTGGTGCTGGCCGAACTCGCGGTCGCCGCGGTGCTGGCCGCGCTGTGGCGGATACGCCGGTTTGGCCCGCTGGTGGCCGAGCCGCTGCCGGTGGTGGTCCGCGCCAGCGAGACGGCGGAGGGGCACGGCCGGCTGTACCGCGCCCGGCGGGCACGGGGCCGGGCCGCCGCCGCGCTGCGATCCGCCACCCTGCTGCGGATCACCGCCCGGACCGGGCTGCCCGCCGGGACCTCGCCAGCGGCGGTCTGCCAGGATCTGGCCGGCCGAACCGGCCGCACTGCCGGTGAGATCCGGGACATGCTGTTCGGGCCGGATCCCGGGGATGACAGCGCACTGGTCCGGCTCGCAGCTGATCTTGACACGCTGGAAGGGCAGGTGCTCACGCGGTGACCACCGACTATCCGCCCGCCGCCGGGCCGGGCTCATCCGCAGCGGCCGGGACACCGCTGGCGCCGGAGGCCGCCGCCAGCACCGGGCTGAGGTCCGCGCTGGAGGCGGTCCGGACCGAAGTCGGCAAGGCGGTGGTCGGCCAGGATCCGGTCGTCACTGGGCTGGTGATCTGCCTGCTCTGCCGCGGCCACGTGCTGCTGGAAGGCGTTCCCGGGGTGGCCAAGACGCTGCTGGTCCGGGCCCTGGCCAGCGCGCTGTCCCTGCGCAGCACCCGAATCCAGTTCACCGCCGACCTCATGCCCGGCGACGTGACCGGCTCGCTGATCTACGACGCGAGGACGGCGGAGTTCCAGTTCCGGGAGGGCCCGGTCTTCACCAACCTGCTGCTGGCCGACGAGATCAACCGGACCCCGCCGAAAACCCAGGCGGCCCTGCTGGAGGCGATGGAGGAACGGCAGGTCTCGGTGGAGGGCACGCCGCGGCCGCTGCCTGAGCCGTTCCTGGTCGCGGCCACCCAGAACCCGATCGAGTATGAGGGGACCTACCCGCTGCCGGAGGCCCAGCTCGACCGGTTCCTGATCAAGCTGTCGGTGCCGGTCCCCGCCCGGGAGGCGGAGATCGCGGTGCTGGCCAGGCATGCCAGCGGGTTCGACCCCGGCGACCTGGCGGCGGCCGGGATCCGGCCGGTGGCGGGGCCGGCCGAGCTCGCCGCCGCCCGGGCGGCGATGGCCGCGGTCACCATCACGCCGGAGGTGACCGGGTACATCGTGGATCTGGCCCGGGCCACCCGGCAGTCCCCGTCGCTGCGGCTGGGGGTTTCCCCGCGTGGCGCGACCGCGCTGCAGGCGACCAGCCGCGCCTGGGCATGGCTGGCCGGCCGGGACTATGTGATCCCCGACGACGTGAAGGCACTGGCCCGGCCAACGCTGCGGCACCGGGTGCAGCTGCGGCCGGAAGCCGAGCTGGAAGGCGCGACGGCCGATGGCGTGCTGGACGCCGTCCTCGCCGCGGTGCCCGTGCCGCGATGACGCTGACCGGCCGGTCCGCGCTGGCCGCGCTGGCCGGGGTGCTGGTGATCCTGGCCGCCCGGGACGGGGTGGCACTGCTGGTGGTGAACGGGCTGCTGCTGGTGGCGATCGCGGCCGACGTGGCGCTGGCGGCCGGGACCCGGTCACTCCAGCTGACCCGGTCCGGCGAGACCAAGGTGCTGCTCGGGCAGAGCGCGCCGGTCACCCTCACGGTCGCCAACCGGCGGCGGCGGGCGCTGCGGGCCGACATCCGCGACGCCTGGCCGCCCAGTGCCGGCGCACAGCCGCACCATGTCCGGGTCCGCGTGCCGGCCACCGGCCAGGCCACGCTCACCACCACGCTGACCCCCACCCGGCGGGGCGACAAGCGGGCCGCGGTGGTGACCATCCGTTCGCTGGGGCCACTCGGGCTGGCCGCCCGCCAGGCCCGGCGGCCGGTGCCGTGGACGGTCCGGGTGCTGCCGCCGTTCGGCAGCCGCCGGCACCTGCCCGGGAAGCTGTCCCGGCTGCGCCAGCTCGATGGGCAGCACCAGGCGCTGCTGCGCGGGCAGGGCAGCGAGTTCGACTCGCTGCGCGAGTACGTGGTCGGCGACGATGTCAGGTCCATCGACTGGCGGGCCACCGCGCGGCGCCGCGAGGTCGTGGTGCGGACCTGGCGGCCCGAGCGCGACCGCCAGATCCTGATCGTGCTGGACACCGGCCGCACCTCGGCGGGCCGGGTGGCTGGCATCCCCCGGCTGGACACCGCGATGGACGCGGCGCTGCTGCTGACCGCGCTGGCCGTGCGGGCAGGCGACCGGATCGACTTCCTGGCGATGGACCGGCGGCTGCGGGCCAGGGTGGTGGGCGCGGCGCGGTCAGCGGTGCTGCCTGCCATCACCGACGCGATGGCCGCCATCGAGCCGGAACTGGTGGAGACCGATGCCGCCGCCCTGGCCAGCGCCGCGCTCACCACCGCCCGCCGGCGCAGCCTCATCGTGCTGCTGACCGATCTCAACCCGGCCGCGGTCGAGGAGGGCCTGCTGCCCCGGCTGCCGCTGCTGGCCGCGCGCAACCAGGTGCTGGTGGCCGCGGTCGCCGACCCGGCGCTGGCGGAGATGGCGGCCGGGCGGGCCGACGCCGGCCGGGTCTATGCGGCGGCCGCGGCCGAGCAGGCACGGGCGGGCAGGCAGCGGACCTCGGCACTGCTGCAGCGGCATGGCGCGCTGGTGGTGGACGCACCGCCCGACCGGCTGCCGCCGGTGCTCGCCGACGCCTACCTGGAACTCAAGGCAGCGGGCCGTCTCTAGCACCAACCCGGGACCCCAGCTGCGCCGCACTCCCCCAGCCACCCAGACGTGGCCGATTCGGTCGGTAACGGCCCCATCGCCTATGCCCACCGTCGGCCGGCCGCCAGCGCAGGGGTCAGCCGGAGACCGGGGCGGTGTCGGGCGCCTCCGCGATGTCCGCGGTCAGGCCGGCCGCGACCGCGCGGCGGCCCAATACCAGCACGTACGCCAGGAACGCCGCCTCGGCCACCCCGCCGATGGCGATCCGTGCCCAGGTGGGCAGCGGTGACGGGGTGACGAAGGCTTCGATCGCCCCGGAGACCAGCAGCACCACCACCAGTCCGAGCGCGATGGTGACCGCGGCCCGGCCCTCCTCGGCCAGGGCCTGGCCACGCGGCCGGGGACCAGGGTCGATCACGGCCCAGCCCAGCCGCAGGCCGGTCGCCGCGGCCAGGAAAACCGCCGACAGCTCCAGCATCCCATGCGGCGTGATCAGTGCGAAAAACAGCACCCCCCGGCCGTGGGAGATCATCAGGGCGCCGTCCACCCCGATGTTCGCGGCGTTCTCGAACAGGATCAGCAGCGTGGGCAGGCCCAGCGCAATCCCGAAGATGAGCGCAAGGGCCGCCGCCCACACGTTGTGCGTCCACACCTGCGCCGCAAACGCGGGCGCCGCATACTGCGAGTAGTAGCCCTGGAACCGATGGTTCACCAGCTGCCGGACGGCCGACGCGGGCAGCAGCGCGGCCTGCAGGGCCGGTGAGCGGGCCAGCCACCACCCCATGACCAGGGCGGCCGCCAGCGAGCCGGCCGCGGTGGCCAGCCACCACCAGCGGGCCCGGTAGGCCATCGCCGGGAAGGACACCAGCACGAACCGGCCCACCACGCCCCAGTCCGCCGCGTGCGCGCCGGTCACCGCCGCCCGGGCCCGGGCTACCCGGCTGGACAGGCCGGCGGCCAGGACCGGGTCGTGCGCGGCGGCCTGCACCGCCGACAGATGCGTTGTGGTCCGCTGGTAGAGCGCGACCAGTTCATCGATCTCCGGGCCGGTGAGCCGCCGCCGCCGTTTGACGAGTTCGTCCAGCCGCCGCCATTCCGGCTCATGCGCGGCCACAAAGGCGTCCACGTCCACGGCAGGAGACTACTGGCGTCCCTGCCATTAGCCTTAGCGCAAACGGCAGCAGGCTGGGAGCGAACGTGACGGATGTGGTTACCGGGGAGGCGGTCACCCTCGACGTGCCGTGCGCCCGGTTCCCCAGCCGCCTGGCGGCGCTGGGCATCGACCTGCTGATCCAGTTCACGCTGATGGTCATCCTGCTGGTGATCGTGACCGCGAGCACCTCCGCCGCCGGGCTGGATACGGCCGCCACTTCGGCCCTGGTGATCACCGTGATCGTGCTGTCGCTGATCGGCTACCCCATCCTCTGGGAGACCACCACCCGGGGCCGGTCGCCAGGCAAGTTCGCGCTCGGCCTGCGGGTGGTCGGTGACGATGGCGGCCCGGAACGCTTCCGGCAGGCGCTGGTCCGGGGGCTGGCCACCATCGTGGACTTCTGGCTGGTGCCGTTCATCGGCGTGCCCGCTCTCATCTGCTCCCTGCTGTCGGCCAGGGGCAAGCGGCTCGGCGATGTGTTCGCCGGCACGTTCGTCATCCAGCAGCGGCTGCCCGCCCGGCGGGGTGCGGCGGCGAGGCCACCGGTGATGCCGCCCGAACTGGCCGGCTGGGCGGCAGGACTGGAACTGTCTGGCCTCACCGACCACACAGCCGCGATGGCGCGCGGGTACCTCGGCCGCCTGCCCGAGCTCACCCCTGCTGCCCAGGCCGAGCTCGGCAGCCGGATCGCGGCGGCCGTACAGGCCCAGACCGCGCCGCCACCACCGCTCGGCACCCCGGTGCCGCCCTACCTGGCCGCGGTCCTGGCCGAACGTCACCGGCGGGAGAGCGCACGGCTGGTGACCGGGCCCGCGGTCCCGTCTTCGGCGGCCAGGCTGGGCCCGGGCGCGGCTGGCGCATGGGCCGCGGCCGGTGCCGCCTGGCCGGCTGGGCCCGGCGCGGCCGGGCAGGCAGGGGCCGGGGAGGAAGCCACGTCCGAGCCAGCCCAGCCGGCCCGCCCGCCGGGGCCGGGTACCGGGTTCATCCCGCCGCGGTGAGCTTGACTGTGCCCGTGAACCGGCGCCTGCCGCCGCCTCCGCCAGCCGACGGCGCCGCCCATGCCTGACACCGATCCGGCCGCCCGGACGGCGGCCGACTCCCCTGCGGTGGCAGCCCGCCCGGCCGGGCCAGCCGCATGTGGCACGGTGCCGCCGCCGCCGGCGCCTGGTGTCATGGCCGCGCCCGCCCTGGATCCCGCCGGGACCCCCTTGCCGGCCGGTCCCGTGCCGGCGCTGGATGCCGGGGTATCCCCGCTGGGCAGCGCCGCGCGGGCGGCCCGGCGCCGGTGGCTGCGGCTGGCGTCGGCGGTGCTCGCGGCTGGCGCGATCACCTGGGCCGTGGTGGCTGGCCGGCACACCCTGGGCGAGTCGGTGGCCGCGCTGGGCCAGCTCGACTTCCGCTGGTTCGTGCTGGCAGTGGGCTGCGAGGCCATCTCGCTGACCGCCTTCGGGCTGAGCCGGCGGCGGCTGCTGCGCGCGGACGGGCACCAGGCCGACTTCGGCTCGGTGATGGCGATCACCTACGCCGGGAACGCGCTGTCGATGTCGGTGCCGTTCGCGGGCGCGCAGCTGGCCGCGGTCTTCTCCTACCGGCAGTTCCGGCGCCGCGGCCTGGATCCGGCGCTCACCGGCTGGGCGCTCGGGGTGTCGGCCATCGCGTCCTCCACCGCGCTGGCGCTGGTGCTGGTCGCGGGCGCGCTCGCGGGCGGCACGCCGCTGGCCAGCGCGGCCGGCTTCGCCGGGGCCGCCATCTTCGTGCTGCCCGCGGTGATCGTGCTGCTGGCCCTGCGCTACCCGCGGGCGCGGGCGGTCATCAACCAGCTCCTGGCTGGTGCCGTACACCTGGCCCGGCGGGTGGTGCGCAAGCCGGGCGTCGACCCGGCCGCGCTGGAGGAGTTCCTCACCCGGCTCGCCAGCATCAAGCTCGGCTGGCTCAGCTACGCCGAAGTGTTCGGGCTGGCGGTGGTGAACTGGCTGGCCGACTGCGCCTGCCTCGCCTGCGCGATCCGGGCCACCGGCAGCCCGGTGCCCTGGCACGGCCTGCTGCTGGCGTACGGCGCCGGTGCGGTGGTCGGCAGCACCGGGGCCATGCCCGGCGGGTTCGGCCTGGTGGAGGTGACGGTCACCGCCGCCCTGGTGGCCACCGGCCTGAGCGCCTCCCGGGCGCTGACCGCGGTACTCGCCTACCGGCTGGTCAGCTTCTGGCTGATCCTCTTCGGCGGCGGGGTCACACTGCTGGTGCTGACCCGGATCCGGGAACACCGGGTGCGCCACTATCCGCGCCCGTTACCGCCGCCCGGGGCTGGTGTTACCGCCCCGCCCGCCACGAGTTCAGGTACTCCCGCTGGGCCGGGGTCAGCTCGTCGATCGCGGCGCCCAGCGACTCCAGGGTAAGTCGGGCGATCTCCTCCTCGATCCCCGGCGGCACCGCGTGCACCCCCGGGCCCAGCCCGGGCTGGCCGGCCGCGAGCCAGCCAAGCACCAGCGCCTGGCCGGCGAAGGACACGTCCATCACCTGTGGCGGGCTCCCCTCGGCCGCTACCAGGTTCACCACCCTGCCCTCGGCCAGCAGCAACAGCCGCCGGCCGTCGGCCAGCAGGTACTCGTCGGTATGCGGGCGCACCTCACGGGTGATCTTGACCGCCTCGGCAGCCAGCGCCCGGGTGTCGATCTCGACGTCGAAGTGGCCCGCGTTGGCGAGGATGGCACCGTCCCGCAGGACCGGCAGCAGGTCGGCGCCGATCACGTCGCGGGACCCGGTGGCGGTGATCAGCACCTCCCCGGCCGGTGCCGCCACCGCCATGGGCAGCACATCGAAGCCGGCCAGCACCGCATCCAGCGCCCGCACCGGATCCACCTCGGTGACGATCACCCGGGCGCCCAGCCCGCGGGCGGCGTCGGCGATCCCGCGCCCGCAGGCACCGTACCCGGCCACTACCACCGCCCGCCCGGCGAGCAGGGTGTTGGTGGCCCGGAGCACGCCATCGATCACCGACTGGCCAGTGCCGCGGGTGTTGTCGAACAGCTGCTTGGTGACGGTGGTGTCGGTGGCCACCATCGGGAAGGCGAGCGCGCCCTCCTCGGCCATCCGGTGCAGCCGGATGACCCCGGTGGCGGTGGACTCGCAGCCGCCGCGGACCCCGGAGAGCAGTTCCGGGCGCTGCGCGTGCAGCGTGTTGACCAGGTCGCCGCCATCATCCACGACCAGGTCAGGCTGGCTGTCCAGGGCCCGGTGGATGTGCTCGCCGTAGCCTGCCGGGTCCACCCCGGCCCGGGCGAACACGGTCGCCGCGCCGGTGGCGGCGAGCGCCGCGGCCACGTCGTCCTGGGTGGACAGCGGGTTGGAGGCGGCCAGGAAGACCCGCGCCCCGCCGGCCCGCAGCGCGGTCACCAGGCCCGCGGTCTCGGCCGTGACATGCAGGCAGGCGGCCACGGTGCAGCCAGTGAACGGCTGGGCCTGCCCGAACCGGCGGGCCAGCAGCCGCAGCACCGGCATGCCCCGCTGCGCCCATTCGATCCGGGCCCGCCCGGCTTCGGACAGGCCCGGATCGGCGATGTCGGAGGCCGGTTCGCCCGGGCTGGCGGTCATGGGTCAGTAGCGGTAGTGCTCTGGCTTGTACGGGCCTTCGACCGGCACCCCCAGGTAGCTGGCCTGCTCCTTCGTCAGCTCGGTCAGCCGGGCTCCGAGGGCGGGCAGGTGCAGCCGGGCCACCTTCTCGTCCAGGTGCTTGGACAGTGTGTGCACCCCGACCGGATAGGCAGCCGGGTCGGAGAACAGTTCGACCTGGGCCATGACCTGGTTCGTGAATGAATTTGACATCACGAAACTGGGGTGGCCAGTCGCGTTGCCCAAGTTGAGCAGCCGTCCCTCAGACAGCACGATCACGGCGTGCCCGTCAGCGAACCACCACTCGTCTACCTGGGGCTTGATGTTTTCCCGCCGGATGCCGGCCAGCCGGGCCAGCCCGGCCATGTCGATCTCGTTGTCGAAATGGCCGATGTTGCCGACGATCGCCTGGTGCTTCATCGCTTCCATGTGCTCGGCGGTGATGACGTCCCGGTTGCCGGTGGCGGTGATGAAGATGTCGGCGGTGGCCAGCACGTCGTCCAGGGTGGCGACCTGGTAGCCATCCATCGCCGCCTGCAGTGCGCAGATCGGGTCGATCTCGGTGATGACCACCCGGGCACCCTGGCCGCGCAGCGACTCGGCGCAGCCCTTGCCCACGTCGCCGTACCCGCAGACGACGGCGACCTTGCCACCGATCAGCACGTCGGTGGCGCGCTTGATGCCGTCGATGAGCGAATGCCGGCAGCCGTACCTGTTGTCGAACTTGGACTTGGTGACCGAGTCGTTCACGTTGATGGCGGGGAAGAGCAGGGTGCCCTCCCTGGCCATGTCATAGAGGCGGTGCACGCCGGTGGTGGTCTCCTCGGTGACCCCGATGATGCCCGCACCCATCCGGGTGAACCGGCCCGGGCCGGCGGCCAGGCTGGCGCGCAGCAGGTCCAGGATGACGGCGAGTTCGGCCGGGTCATCCGGGCCAGCCGACGGGACCGCGCCTGCCTGCTCATATGCGGCGCCCTTGTGCACCAGTAGCGTGGCGTCCCCGCCATCATCCAGGATCATGTTCGGCCCGTCGGCACCCGGCCAGGTCAGCGCCTGGTCAGTGCACCACCAGTACTCGGCCAGTGTCTCGCCCTTCCACGCGAACACCGGTATGCCCCGCGGGCTGCCGGGGGTGCCGTCCGGCCCGACCGCCACCGCGGCGGCAGCGTGGTCCTGGGTGGAGAAGATGTTGCAGCTGGCCCAGCGCACCTGGGCACCCAGCGCGACCAGCGTCTCGATCAGGACCGCCGTCTGGATGGTCATGTGCAGCGACCCGGTGATCCTGGCCCCGCGCAGCGGCTGGCCGGGCGCGTACTCCTCGCGCACCGCCATCAGGCCAGGCATCTCGTGCTCGGCCAGCCTGATCTCCTTGCGCCCGAAATCGGCGAGGGAAAGGTCGGCAACCTTAAACGGAAGGGATTCGGCTGGCATGTCCACTCCTGGTGCGGCGCTGCTGATGAGACTGGTGGGCCCGGCCCCGCCCGGCGGCGGCGCCCGCGGCACCTCCGACCGTACGGGAAGAGAAGCCCGCCGTGCACGCCAGCGGCGATGTTTCTGACACAAAAATGTTAGATTTGCGGTATGAGGATCACCGAGGCCGCGCAGCGGCTGGGCACCTCGGCCCGGATGCTGCGCTACCGGGACCTGCTCGGCCTGCTGCCACCGGTGCGCGAGCCAGGCCCGGGCAGGCGGATGGCCGCCGCCGTGCCGCCCGCGGCACGGCCAGCGGCCGGCCGGGCGGCAGCCGGTGACGGCGCCCGGCGGCCTGCGCCCCGGCACCGCCGGTTCACCGAGGACGACCTGGCGGCGGCCGCCCTGGCGCTGGGTATCGAGCGGCGGCATGACATCAGCCCGGCCGCGCTCGCGTTCGGCTTGCGGGTGCTGACCGAGCCCACAGTCCGGGCCGATGTCGCCGAACTCGGCCGCCGGGTCGGCCGCATTCCCCCGCTGCCGGCCCGCGCGCTGGAGTTCGAGAAGGAGCGGGCGCTGCGCCTGCTCAGCCTGGGCCCGGCCGCCCGGCCGGGCCCCGGTCAGTCCGCCGGGCGGCGGGCCGCCCGGATCGCCGGGTCGGTGGTGTCGGCCCGGGACGACTCGTACAGGTCGGGCTCGAGGTAGATGATCTCGGCGATGGGCACGGCGGCGCGGATCCGGCGTTCGGCCGCATCGATGCCGGCCGCGATTGTGCTGGCCTGGTCGGACCCGCGGACCGCGATCTTGGCGGCGACCAGGAGGGTTTCCGGGCCGATGTGCAGGGTGCGGAGGTGGATCACCCGCTGCACCTCCGGCCCGGCCGCCAGCGCGGCGACGATCGCCTGTTCCACCTCGGCGCTGGCGGCTTCGCCGATGAGCAGGCTCTTGGTCTCGACCGCCAGCACGACGGCGACAGCGGCCAGCAGCAGGCCGATCGCCAGCGAGCCGAGTCCGTCCCATAGCCCGTTGCCGGTGACCACGGTCAGCGTCACACCGGCGGTGGCGAACGCCAGGCCGGCCAGCGCGGCCGAGTCCTCCAGCAGGACGGTCGGCAGTTCGGGCGCCTTGGCGCGGCGGATGAACGCCAGCCAGCCGTGCCTGCCCCGGAACTGCCGGGACTGACGGACGGCCGTCCGCAGCGACAGGCTCTCCAGCACGATCGCGACCGCCAGCACACCGAATGCCACCGCGGGCGACCTGATCGGCGCCGGATGGGTGACCTTGTGGATGCCCTCGTAGATGGAGAACGCGGCCCCGCCGGTCAGCAGCACCACCGCCACCAGGAAGGCATAGAAGTACCGCTCCCTGCCATACCCGAACGGATGCTCCTCGGTCTGGCCGCGGGCGGCCCGGTTGCGCCCCAGCAGGAGCAGCATCTGGTTGCCGCAGTCGGCGACCGAATGCACCGCCTCGGCCAGCAGCGAGGCGGAACCGGTGATGGCGTAGGCGGCGAACTTGGTGGCCGCGATGCCCAGGTTGGCACCGAGGGCGGCCAGCACCGCCCGCAGGCCGGCGCCACCGTGACCTGCGGACTCAGGATCCGCTGGCGCTGGCTGCGGGCCCGGCCGGCTGGTCATACCCTGGCTCCTTGGCCATCTGCTAGGCGATCCGTGCCTTCAGTTCGGCGATCGTGGCCACCGGGCCCGGGTCGATGCCCTGGGCGATGGCCAGGTACACCGTGGCGTAGTCGATCAGCTGGACCAGGCTGGCCAGCCGCTCCAGCGGGCCGCCGCCGGCGGCGGCCAGCTCGGTAACCTCGATGCCGCGCCCTGCCGCCAGCCGCGCCGACTCTTCCCGCCGCCGGGCGACCTGTGGATGCTCATGGCTGTCCCGCAGCAGCACCAGCCGCAGCGGGACCGGCGGGAGGCTGGTGGCCGCCCCGTCCGGGCCGCCGGCGAACCGGCCATCGAACGTGACCACCTGGTTATGGTTGGCTTCTGGCAGCATGCCGTGCACCGCCGGGTATTTCGCGTTCTCGTTGAGCTGGCAGGCGAACCGGTAGGCGGCCACCCCGGCCAGCGGGGAAGTGCCCCAGATCATCGGCAGCGTGCCCGCGAGGTCCAGCGCGAGCAGCTTGGCGGGGTTGACGAACGTCTCACTGCCGGGGCGGCACAGGTGGGAGATCCGCTCCAGTTCTGCTGCCGCTGCCTCATAGTCACTGGCAGGGACGTCGATCAGCCCGAGCCGGCTGGCCACCACCACCAGCGGCACCGACAGCGCCCACAGCGTGGACCGCGGCATGCCGGCCGACTGGACGCCGATGAACGGCGCGTGAGCCTGCTTGGCAAGCTCGGCCAGTGCCGAGTCCCGGCCACCGACCCCGATCAGCCCGCAGCCGCGCCGGACCGCCTCGGCCGACGCGGCCAGCGTCTCCTCGGTCGCGCCGGAGCACGACACGGCGATCACCAGGTCGGCCGCGCCCACCCAGGCTGGCAGCTGGTAGTCATGCACGGCAGCGACCTGCACCGGGCAGCCGGGCCCGCTGACTGCCGCCAGGATGTCGCCGGCCACGCCCGATCCGCCCATGCCGGTGACCACGATGGCCCGGGGCCGGCCAGCGTCGGCGATCTGGCCCAGGTCCACCTCCTGGGTGGCCAGCACCGCGGTCCGCACCTGCGCGGCGGACGAGGCGACCTGGCGGAGCATGTCGGCCGGGTCTGCCTCGGCCAGCCGGCCGGGGCTGTCCATGCGCTCCTGGGCGTCCAGAGTCACCCTGCCTCCCGGGGGCGGCGTGCCTCGTCTACCAGCAGCACCGGGATGTCGTCGCGCACCGGGTAGGCCAGGCCGCACGAGTCACTGGTGCACACCAGCTCGCTGGCCTGCTCATCGGCCCGCAGCGGAGCGTGGCAGGCTGGGCAGGCCAGCAGGTCAAGCAGCCATTCGTCGATTTTCACTGCCTCTCCCAGTCCTCTGGAGCTACCCGGTCCCGCCACGAACGATGCCCAGCACCTCGTCCCGGATGGCGGCCAGGGTAGCCGTGTCGGCCGCCTCGGCGTTGAGCCGGAGCAGCGGTTCAGTGTTGGACGGGCGGAGATTGAACCACCACCCGCTGCCCTGCACGGTCAGGCCGTCCAGGTCGTCCATGGTGATGCCGGGCCGGCTGGCGAACGCCTGCCGGACTGCCCGGGTGGCCAGATCCTGGTCGCGGACCTCGCTGTTGATCTCGCCGGTGGCATGGTAGCGGCCGTAGCTCGCCAGCAGGTCTGACAGCGGCCGGTCCTGGGATCCCAGCGCCGCGATCACATGCAGCGCGGCCAGCATGCCCGAGTCGGCGAACCAGAAATCCCGGAAGTAGAAGTGACCCGAGTGCTCGCCGCCGAACACCGCGCCCGTCTCCGCCATCCGGGCCTTGATGAACGAATGCCCGACCCGCGTCCGCACCGGGGTGCCGCTGTGCTCGGTGATGATCTCGGGCACCGCGTGCGAGGTGATCAGATTGTGGATGACCACCGCACCCGGTTCCCTGGCCAGCTCCCTGACCGCGATCAGCGCGGTCAGCACCGATGGCGAGACCACCGCCGCGCGCTCGTCCACCACGAAGCAGCGGTCCGCGTCACCGTCGAAGGCCAGGCCCAGGTCGGCACCCGACTCGACCACCGCCCGCTGCAGGTCGCGCAGGTTAGCGGGGTCGATCGGGTTGGCCTCATGATTCGGGAAGGTGCCGTCCAGTTCGAAGTACAGCGGCACCACCCGCACCGGCAGCCCTGCGAGCACCTCCGGCACGGTATGGCCGGCCATGCCGTTGCCGGCGTCCACCGCCACCGTCAGCGGGCGGATCCCCGACAGATCGACCAGCGACTGCAGGTAGGCGGCGTACCCGGGGAGCAGGTCGCGGGCGGTAATGGTGCCGGGCGGCCCGGCCGCGGCGGGAACACCCGCAGCGGTCATCTCCCGCAGTTCGGCCAGGCCGGAATCCGCACCGACCGGCCGCGCCCCGGCGCGGCACAGCTTGATTCCGTTGTACTTCGACGGGTTGTGGCTGGCGGTCACCATCGCCCCGGGCAGGTCCAGGCTGCCGCTGGCGTAGTACAGCAGGTCCGTCGAACCGAGCCCCGCCGCGATCACGTCCGCACCCTGGCCGCTGGCGCCCCGGGCAAAGGCGTCGGCCAGCGCCGGCGAGGACGTGCGCATGTCATGCGCCGTCACCACCGCCGCGGCCCCGGTCAGCCGCACGAAGGCGGCCCCGACCGCTTCCGCGACCCGCTCGTCGAGTTCGTCCGGAACGACACCGCGGATGTCGTAAGCCTTGAAGATCTTCGCGTACTGCCCCACGTCGGCCTAGCCTCCCGGTCATTGTCAGTGGCGCCGCCGGCCAGCGCATCGCGGCCCGGCCTGGCCGCGATGCACGGACACCGAGCCTACCGGTCCCCCGCGCCGCCGACGGTGGCCCGGGACACGCTGGTGACCGGGGATCCCCGCAGTGGCCTGGGCTTAGCGAATATGCCGTTGACCATCAGGCGCCGGTTCTGATGGGGCGCCGGCGCGGACTCCTGGGCGTGGGCGGGCAGAGCGCGCCGTCCCCCTGGTAGCCGCTGGCCGGCCGCTAGGGCTGCCCGGCCTGGTTCTGCGGGGATGAGCGGAGCACCCGCAGATGACCGCGGCGGCCGACTTCGACGCCCTGGCCGATCGGTTCCAGCCCGTCCGGCAGCGCGGCCTCCCTGACCGCGTTGGCCAGCGCCTCCAGGTCGTCGGTATCGGTGGTGACCTCGTCATCCTGCCCGGCGGGCAGCCGGACCACATCCCAGCCACGGGGGACCGTGAGCCTGCCAGCGTGGGCGGCGCACAGATCGTAGCAATGGGGCTCCTGGTAGACCGCCAGCGGCCCGAGCACAGCGGTCGAGTCGCGGTACACGTAGGTCAGGGTGTACAGGGCGGGTTGCCGGCAGGCGGGCTTAGAGCACCGCCGGGATGTCATTGGCGCGCCCCGACCTGGCCCGGCGCAGCGCCAGACGGCGCCATCCCGGCCGGATCGCGCGGCCACCCTGGGGCAGGTTCGCGCGAAGGGCTCACACCGGCAGACCGTACTCATCCTGGCACCAGAACGCCATCACCCCGGGCTCTCTGCGGGCTCGTGTCTTGGCGGCGGCGGCGGGCGGCGGCGGTGTGGCCGGCCAGCGCAAAGGCTGGGGCGCTGCCGGCCGGGCCGGGTTACCCTCGGGGACGTGGACAGCGGCACCGGGAACGGCCCGGAGCGGGCCCGGCGGATCCGGCGGCGGGACCGGCATGGCCGGGGCCTCCGGGGCGTGCTCGCCCCACCTGGCGTGCCGCTGCACCGCAGCCGGGCACACCGGTTCGACGAGCTGGTGCTGCAGGCCGTGGCCCGGCTGGAGCCGCGCTGGGAAGCGCATCTGGCGGACGTGGAGTTCGCGGTGGAGGAGATCCCGCCGGTGGACGTGCTGGGACCCGGGCCAGTACCGCTGGCCCGGCTGGAGGCCAGCCCGGCCCGGGGGGCGCCGGCGGCTGGCCGTGGTGACAGCGCGGCTGGCCGGCGGCCAGCGCGGATCGTGGTATACCGGCGGCCACTGCTGGCGCGCGCCGAGAGCGACGAGGACCTGGGAGAGCTGATCTTCGAGGTGGTCGTGGAGGAGTTCGCCCGGCTGCTCGGGCTGGACCCGGAAGATGTGGATCCGGGTTACCCGGCCGAGGACTGACCCGCCGCGGGCCGGGCACCCCGCCCGGCCTGCGGCTCACGGCACAGTGGTGATAGGCACGTTCCGCACCTGCGGCAGCGGCACCTTGGTCAGGACGCTGGCCACCGGCAGCATGTCCTGGATGCGGCCGCCGGTGCCGCTGCGGATGACCACCCGCCCGACGTAGAGCGGGCCGGAGCCGGCCAGTGGTGTGATCACTACCGCGAAGGCCGAGGCGCGCCCGGAACCGCCGCCCTTGCCCAGCACCTCGACCAGGCTGTGACCAGCGGCGACCTGGACGATCTGGGTCTTGCCGGTGCCACCGATCTCGGTCAGCCGGGCCCGGGCCGCCGCGCCGGGCGCCGACAGCACCAGCTGGGAGTCGGTGCCGCCACCAGCGCGGTTATACGCGACCACGCCCTGCTGCTGGAGCGGCAGGACGGCCGCGGTGAAGGCACCGGGGGCCCCGGACGAGCCGCCGGTCACCATGGCCGAGGCGGTGATCGGGACGTTCGACGTAAGTTTGAGCGCGGCCGGCACCCCCGACAGCGACGGCAGATCGATCGAAACGGCCGCGCCGCCGGGGATGTCCAGGCCGGTGCCGCCGGTGGGCTGGTAGGAGCCCCTGGCCGTGACCGCGGTCAGTTCCAGGTGCGCGTCCCGGGTGCCGGGCACGGCCACGAACACCTGCCGGGTCCCGGCCGTGGCGGGCAGCCCGGGCAGCACCACCCGGTCGGCGGGTCGCTGGGCGATCGGCAGCCAGCCGCCACTGCCACCGGTGCTGGTGGCCTCATCAACGGCCGCGACCACCTGCCCGACACTGGTCCGCACATGCAGCGCCACCACCCGGGAGCCGTGCAGGACTGTGGCCAGGGACTGCACGACCATGCTGCGTGGCGGCACGGTGATGCCGGTGTCGGTGCTGCCCTGCAGGGGGCCGGCGTCGGTGGAGGCCTCCACGTTCACGTCGGCCGACTGACGGCCCGCGTTGAGCAGGTGCAGGTCGATCCGGGCGGCGGTGTGCTGGCCAGGCCCGACGAACCAGAAGTCGGTGCCAGGGCTGGCGCACCGGCCGGCGGGCACCCCGGTGGCACTGACCTGTTCCACTTCCAGCCCTCGTGCCATCGAACCGGACGCCTGCACAACCACCCCGCCGGGCACGGTAACGGTCTGGATCTGCGGCCCGGAGACAGCCGGCTTGTGCCGGGCGGCGGAGCTGGCCCTGACCGGCGCAAGCGCCAGCTGCCCTGGCTGGCTCACGCTGGGCAGTTGCCTGCCGCCAGCCAGCTGCACCAGCTGGGCCTGCCCGGGACCAGCGGTGGCCGGCGCGGCGATGAGGGCGACATCACCGGCGGCCTGGCCGCCAAGCGACGGGCAGCCGCTGACGGCCGAGGTGGCCGCCACGGCCGCCGGCGGCAGCTGAGGCCGGCCATCCCCCAGGGTGACGGTGTGCCTGAGGGTGGTCAGCCCATACACCGCACCCACCGCCACCAGCACGGCCAGCGGTGCGGCAACCCGGTTCACGCTGAGCCCGGTCACTGGTCCACATCCCGCGCATTCGACCAGTCAGCGTGCCCGCCGTCTCCGGTGCCGGCAGCGGGATAGCCATCCATCGGCCGGCGGCGGCGGCGTGGCAGCGGCGGCAGTGGGGAGAGCAGCCCGTCCTCAGCGGGCGGCTGGCCCCGGGCCACACCCGCGCCGGTCACCTCACTCTGCTGCGATCCGCGCCGGGCGGACGCTGAGCTAGCGGAGGCGGACCGGCCGCCCCGCCCTGGCCACCCGAGCCGGCCCCTCCGCCTGCCCCGCCGCGGAGCCGGCGCGTCCGCTGGCCGGTCGCCGGCGCTGTGGTCCGGGGCCGGCTGACCGCCGTACTGGGGGTCGGGGGCGTACTCCGGCCGGCCTCGCCCGGTGTCCGCACCGTAACCCGGCGGCCGCTGGCCGGTGTCGGGGTCATAACCCGCGCGGCCAGCGGCCGGGCCCGGGCCGGTGTCATAGGCCGGCCGCGCGTGGCCGCCATCGGTGTAATAGCCTGGCCGCTCCTGTCCGCCATCGGTGTCATAGCCCGGCCGGCCTCGGCCCCGGTCAGGGTCGTAGCCCGCCCGTCCACCACCGGTGTCGTGAACAGCCCAGTCACCACCGGTGTCGTGAACAGCCTGGCCACCGCCGATGTCATGCTCCGGCCCGCGCCAGCCCGGCCCAGTGTCAGCCCCCGCCCGGTCCCGCCCGGCGTCGGTGTCATATGCAGGCCGG
>Ga0318559_10000043_pt1 | contig 18510 bp, 16 predicted proteins | sample GRESIP065b5f21_FD_203664 | JGI IMG/M metagenome (GOLD analysis project Ga0318559, IMG submission 203664) | Tropical soil microbial communities from Luquillo Experimental Forest, Puerto Rico - GRE.SIPMG.065b5f21 | ecosystem: Environmental > Terrestrial > Soil > Tropical forest > Bulk soil... | reverse complement strand
GCATCATCGAGAACTATCCGGAACTGCGGCATGAGCTGGAGGCTGCCGGCGTGGAGTTCGCCAGCGACACCGATACCGAGGTGGCGGTGCACCTGGTGGCGCAGGCATACCACCACGGCGAGACCGCGGGCGATTTCCCCGCCTCGGTGCGCGCAGTGCTGCGCCGGTTGGAGGGCCACTTCACCCTGGTGTTCGCCAACGCCGACGAGCCGGGCACCATCGTTGCCGCCCGCCGCTCCACACCGCTGGTGATCGGGATCGGCGACGGCGAGATGTTCGTCGGCTCCGACGTGGCGGCGTTCATCGAACACACCCGCGACGCCGTCGAACTCGGCCAGGACCAGGCCGTGGTGATCACCGCGGAGGGCTACCTCATCACCGACTTCGACGGCAATGAGGACGTCGATTACGCCGAGTTTCACATCGACTGGGACCTGGCCGCCGCCGAGAAGGGCGGCTACGAGTACTTCATGCTCAAGGAGATCGCCGAGCAGCCGACCGCGGTGGCCGACACCCTGATCGGGCACTTCGTCAACGGCCGGATCGTCCTCGACGAACAGCGGCTGTCCGATCAGGAACTTCGCGAGATCGACAAGGTGTTCGTCGTCGCCTGCGGCACCGCATACCATTCCGGGCTGCTCGCCAAGTACGCGATCGAGCACTGGACCCGGCTGCCGGTGGAGGTCGAGCTGGCCAGCGAATTCCGTTACCGCGACCCGGTTCTGGACCGCAGCACGTTGGTCGTCGCCATCTCGCAGTCCGGTGAGACGGCGGACACCCTGGAAGCGGTCCGGCACGCCAAGGAACAGAAGGCCAAGGTGCTGGCGATCTGCAACACCAACGGCTCGCAGATCCCGCGCGAGTGCGACGCGGTGCTGTACACCCGCGCCGGCCCGGAGATCGGCGTGGCCTCGACGAAGACCTTTCTGGCGCAGGTAGCCGCCAACTACCTGGTCGGCTTGGCGCTGGCGCAGGCCCGCGGCACCAAGTACACCGACGAGGTCCGGCGTGAGTATCAGGAGCTGGAGGCGATGCCGGACGTGGTGGCCAGGGTGCTCGCGACGGTCGAGCCGATGGCCGCCCTGGGGCGCCGCTTCGCCCAAGCGTCGACCGTGCTGTTCTTGGGTCGCCATGTCGGCTACCCGGTGGCGCTGGAAGGCGCGCTGAAACTCAAGGAACTGGCCTACATGCACGCCGAGGGGTTCGCCGCGGGCGAGCTCAAGCACGGCCCGATCGCGTTGATCGAAGACGGTCTGCCGGTCATCGTCGTGATGCCCTCGCCCAAGGGGGCGGCGACGCTGCACGCCAAGCTGCTGTCCAACATCCGCGAGATCCAGACCCGCGGCGCGGTCACCATCGTGATCGCCGAGGAGGGCGACGACACCGTGCGTCCCTACGCCGATCACCTGTTCGAAATCCCCTCGGTATCAACACTTTTGCAGCCGCTGCTGTCCACCATCCCGCTGCAGGTGTTCGCCGCGTCGGTCGCGCAGGCCCGCGGTTACGACGTCGACAAGCCACGAAACCTCGCCAAGTCCGTCACCGTGGAGTAACCGGGTGTGACCGCTCGCGTGAAACTGGGCGTCGTCGGTGTCGTGGTCTTCATCACGGCATATGTCGCCTCAATTGTGCTGTTTATCAGCGACGGTATGGGCCACCCGCATCAGGTCACTGAAACTCCGGCGTCGAGTGGTGGGACTACGGTGACCGCCGATGTCGAAGACATTCGGTCGGACAACAGCTTGCTTGTCGCCAACTACACCGTTTCACCAGGACCTGAGCTGCTGGACCCTGTGACCCACATTCTCAAAGAAGACCTGAGTTTCATGGTCACGTCCGCGGTAACTGCCAGCAGGCGCACGTGGCCGAAGGGCACACTGCCCGATGTTTTTCAGGTTTCGTTGCCCCTTACCGGCGATGTCGCGGATTGGCCCTTCGATCGCTACCAATCGGGCCCAATCACCGCCCATCTCGTCTCCGGCGGCGGGCAAAACACGGTAGTCCACGCGGTGAGACTGGTCGACCGCCTGCTGGGCTGGAAAATCAACGTGGCCCGCGTCAATGAAACCGATGCGCTGGGAGCGTATCGGGTGGATTTGCACCGATCGTCAACGACCGTGGCGTTCGGCGTCGTCATCCTCGGCGTTCTTGTCGCGCTTGCCGGCGCAGCCCTATTCGTCGCGGTTCAGACGGCGCGGGACCGACGAAAATTCCAGCCGCCGATGACGACGTGGTACGCCGCGATGCTCTTTGCCGTGATGCCGCTGCGAAATGCGCTTCCCGACTCGCCTCCATTCGGAAGCTGGATCGACGTCACGATCGTTCTCTGGGTGATCGTCGTGTTGGTGATCTCGATGCTGATCTACATCTCCTGCTGGTGGCGGCATCTGAGGCCCGACGGCGGAATGCCAACTGTGCGGAGCTGGACCGGGTGGCGCTGGAAGGCGCGCTGAAACACCGTGGAATAGGTAGCGCCGCTTCGAACGTATGGCCGCGGCCAGGCACGCGTTGAACTACATTCCCCGTGAGAGGGCGTTCGCGCAGAACTGGCTCGGATGGCCACATCGAATAGAGGCGGATGCATGCGATCGGCGGTCAAAAGATTCGGCATTTTAGGTCTCATCGCGGTGATTGTCGGCACCTACGCCGCGTTGGTTGGGCTCTATGAGGACAGCGTTGAGGGAGTTCCGCCCGGCAACCTAAGTGACAGCGCGCAGGCGGTCGCCGAGACTACCGCGACGTTGACCGTGGAAGAGATGCAGCCGAACTACAGCGCGGTCCTAGCCAACCTGGCTGTTTCACCCGGATCTGAACTGTTGGATCCGCTAACCCACCGTCTCAAGGAAAACCTCGCCGTGAGGGTCAGATCCGCGGCCGCGCCTACTCGCCGCGAATACACAAAGGGCATGCTTCCCGGGGTTTTCCGGTCCCGCTGACCCTCGCGGGTCACGTCGAACGTTGGCCCTTCGATAACTACAGTTCGGGGCCGATCGAGGTCCAACTCTTCCGTGGCGACGGTCAGAGCCCACCCGAACTCGTGCCTGTGACATTCATCGACCACCTGTCCGCGTTCAAGGTCTCGGCGAGCAAAGTCAGCGATCAAGTGTGTTACCGACTGAGCGTGCGGCGGGCGCTAAGCACCGCGCTGTTCGCCGTCGTCATTTGCGGCGTGCTGATCGCGATTGCCGGCCTGGGCTTATTCGTCGCGGTTCAGACGCTGCGCGACCGGCGAAAGTTTCAGCCGCCGATGACGACGTGGTATGCGGCGCTGCTCTTTGCGGTGGTACCGCTGCGAAACGCACTTCCCGGCGCGCCCGCATTCGGGGCGTGGATTGATGTCACGGTCGTGCTCTGGGTGATTGTCGCGTTGGTGATAGCGATGGCGCTCTACATGGCCTGCTGGTGGCGCCATCTGCGGCCTGACGTTGTTGCTACGCCGGTGAATCCGGCCCCGTCACCATCGGGCTGACGCCCACGCAGGGAATCTGGCAGGGTACGCGCGCACCCGGATCAGTCATTGACTCCGATCGCCTGACCGAAATCCTTTCGGTGTCAACCCTTTTGCAATCGCTGCTGCGCCCGCGGTTACGACCTCGATAAGCGACGAACTCTCGCCAAGTCCATAACCGCCGAATAGGCAGGGGCCGCTTTGACCGGAGGGCCGGGTGGCCGTCGAGTGGCTGATCGATGGCCGACGCTGTTAGCCGAAGTTGTACGGCGCAGCGCCGGGCATGCAAAAGTTGACGTTGTGGCGAACGCGTCGGTGCGGACACGGCTGCGAGGGATCTGGCTCGCGGTGTGGCATTTCGTCATCAGCGCGCCGTTGACCTACACCTGGCTGCTTGCGCTGGCAATCACGACGCTCATCCAGATCTTCGCGCCCGGGCGGCAATTGCATCATTGGTTGCTGCACCACTCCACCAACATTCGCGCGCTGGGAACCGATCCGCTAGATGTGCTGTTTTCCAGCCTGCTGTGGATCGACGGCAAGAACCTGGAACCATACCTGCTGCTGTTCACCCTGTTCCTCGCGCCCGCCGAGCACTGGCTCGGCCAGCTGCGTTGGCTCACTGTGGGATTGACCGCCCACATCCTGGCCACCTACATCAGCGAGGGCATCCTCTACTTCGTGATCGAGGAACACGAGGCGTCGGAGAGGCTGGTGAAGGCCAACGACATCGGGGTCAGCTATTTCCTCGTCGGCGTAATGGCCGTGCTGGCTTATCACATCGCGCGACCGTGGCGCTGGGGCTACCTCGGCGTGCTATTCCTCATCTTCGGCGTTCCGCTGCTGAAAATGGACCGCCACGAACTGGACTTCACCGCGATCGGTCACTTCGCCGCGATCCTCATCGGGCTCTGCTTCTATCCGATGGCGCGAGAGCGCAAGCGACCGCCGTGGAATCCAGCGAGACTCAAGACCGCTTTCCGGCGGCCCCGTTCTCGCGAGGTGTCAACCTGAGCCTGTACACCCCGGCATGGAATGCTTGCGGGGGTGCGGCACTACTACTCCGTAGACGCGATCCGCGACGCCGAGGCGCCGCTGCTGGCCAGCCTTCCCGACGGCGCTTTGATGCGACGCGCGGCCTTCGGGCTGGCCACGCAGATCGTCGGGGAACTGACCGCGCGCGCCGGCGGGGTTTCCGGCCGCCGCGTGTGCGCGGTCGTCGGCTCGGGTGACAACGGCGGTGACGCGCTGTGGGCGGCGACGTTCCTGCGCCGTCGCGGCGCGGCCGCCGACGCGGTGCTGCTCAAACCGGACCACACCCATCGCAAGGGACTGGCGGCATTCCGGGAAGTCGGCGGCCGGATCGTCGAAAGCATCTCGCCGACAACCGATCTCGTCATCGATGGGGTGGTCGGCATCTCCGGCTCCGGTCCACTGCGACCCGCGGCGGCCGAGTTGTTCGCCGCGGTCGACGAAGCGGATATCCCGGTGGTCGCCGTCGACATCCCCAGCGGCATCGACGTGGCGACCGGGGCGATCACCGGCCCCGCGGTGCACGCCGCGCTTACCGTCACCTTCGGCGGGCTCAAACCGGTGCATGCGCTCGCCGACTGCGGCCGCGTGAAGCTGATCGACATCGGGCTCGACCTGCCGGACACCGACATGCTGGGTTTCGAGGCCGACGATGTCGCCGCTCGCTGGCCGGTGCCCGGCCCCCACGACGACAAGTACACCCAGGGCGTGACGGGCGTGATGGCGGGCTCGTCGACATATCCGGGTGCGGCGGTGCTGTGCACCGGCGCCGCCGTCGCCGCCCACTCCGGCATGGTCCGTTACGCCGGCAGCGCGCACAGCGAGGTGCTCGCGCATTGGCCCGAGGTCATCGCCTCGCCCACCCCGGCGTCGGCCGGGCGGGTGCAGGCCTGGGTCATCGGGCCGGGACTAGGCACCGACGAGGCCGGGGCCGCGGCGTTGTGGTTCGCGCTGGAGACCGATCTCCCGGTGATCGTGGACGCCGACGGACTGACCATCCTGGCCGCCCACCCCGAGCTGGTGATCAACCGCGACGCACCGACGGTGCTGACCCCGCATGCGGGTGAATTCGCCCGGCTGGCCGGGTACCCGCCCGGGGACGACCGGGTTGGCGCGTGTCGCAAGCTGGCCGATACGTTCGGCGCGACCGTGCTGCTCAAGGGGAATGTCACCGTCGTCGCCGACCCCGGCGGCCCGGTTTATCTCAATCCGGCCGGCCAGTCCTGGGCGGCGACTGCCGGCTCCGGCGACGTGCTGTCCGGGATGATCGGCGCGCTGCTGGCGTCCCGGTTGCCGGCCGCCGAGGCGGCCGCTGCCGCGGCTTTCGTGCACGCGCGCGCCGCGGCGCTGTCGGCCGCCGACCCGGGCCCTGGTGAGGCGCCGACATCGTCGTCACGGATGGTCCCGCATATCCGGGCCGCCCTGGCCGCCCTATAGCCACCACTTCGTAATTAACGAGAAAGGATCCACCATGTCCCGCAGCCACCCGTCCGTGCCCGCGCATGCGATCGCTCCCGCCTACACCGGCCGGCTGTTCACCGCGCCGGTGCCCGCGCTGCGGCTACCCGAGGAGTCGATGGATCCCGATGCGGCGTACCGGTTTATCCACGACGAGCTGATGCTCGACGGCAGTTCGCGGCTGAACCTGGCCACCTTCGTCACCACCTGGATGGATCCCGAGGCCGGGAAGCTGATGGCCGAGACGTTCGACAAGAACATGATCGACAAGGACGAATATCCGGCCACCGCGGCGATCGAGCAGCGATGCGTGTGCATGGTGGCCGACCTGTTCCACGCCGAAGACCTGAAGGACGACGATCCGTCGAGCGCCTGCGGCGTGTCCACCATCGGCTCCAGCGAGGCGGTGATGCTGGGCGGCCTGGCCATGAAATGGCGCTGGCGGCAACGCGTCGGTAAGGGCTGGGAGAAGCGCACACCCAACCTGGTGATGGGCTCCAACGTCCAGGTGGTCTGGGAGAAGTTCTGCCGCTACTTCGACGTCGAACCCCGCTATCTGCCGATGGAGGAGGGACGCTACGTCATCACCCCCGAGCAAGTGGTCGAGGCTGTCGACGAGAACACCATCGGCGTGGTGGCGATCGTGGGCACCACCTACACAGGAGAACTCGAGCCCGTCGCTGAGATCTGCGGGGCGCTGAACAAACTGGCCGCCGACAAGGGCCTGGACATTCCGGTGCACGTCGACGCCGCCAGCGGGGGCTTTGTGGTGCCGTTCCTGCACCCGGAGCTGAAGTGGGATTTCCGGCTGCCCCGGGTGGTGTCGATCAACGTCAGCGGCCACAAGTACGGGCTGACGTACCCGGGTATCGGATTCGTCGTGTGGCGCAGCAAGGAGTACCTGCCCGACGAGCTGGTTTTCCGGGTCAACTACCTGGGTGGCGACATGCCGACGTTCACGCTCAACTTTTCCCGCGCGGGCAACCAGGTGGTCGGCCAGTACTACAACTTCCTTCGGCTGGGCCGCGATGGCTACACCAAGGTCATGCAGGCCCTGTCTCTGACGGCGCGGTGGCTGGGTGAGCAGCTGAGCGAAGGCGAGCATTGCGAGCTGATCTCGGACGGTTCGGCGATTCCGGTGGTCAGCTTCCGGCTCGCCCGCGACTGCGGGTACACCGAGTTCGACCTCTCCCACGAGCTGCGGGGCTACGGGTGGCAGGTGCCCGCCTACACCATGCCCGACAACGCCACCCACATATCTGTCCTGCGCATTGTCGTTCGCGAAGGACTGTCCGCCGACTTGGCCCGGGCGCTGCACGACGACACGCGAACCGCGCTGGCCTCCCTGGACAAGATCAGGCCCGGCGGGCACTACGACGCCGAGCACTTCGCGCACTGACGGCCCAGCTATCTCGGTGCGCCGATAGGTGGTGAAGCGCAAAATCGGGTGGGAGGCGTTTTGGGCATTGGCTGGGGTACAGCACTGCCTGCGTGAGAGGAGACGCGCGTGAGCAGCGAGGCCAGCGAGGGCAAGGACGCGGTCCAGGAAGTCAATTGGCCCGGGACCGTTTGCGCGTCGGCAGATATCACGGAACTCGAGGAGGTGCATCTCGTCGAGCTGGCGCTGGAGTCCTATAGCGCCGAGATACATCCCGCCCACGACCAGATCGATGTGAAGACCTTCGGCGCCGGATTCGACCTCACCAGGCGCGCGACCGCGCCGAAGCTGAGGGTGGGCCGGGACAAGTGGTTCAACCTGCTGTGGCTGATTCCCATCGGCTTCGCGTTTTTGGTCGCGGCGGTGGCAATCGGCAAGGGCCTGCACAACATGCCGGCGGTGCAGGCGTTCATGCAGCGCTATCCCGGCACCGACAGCCGAGGAATCACTCCCGGTATGCACGTCTGGGAGGGGTGGACGCACTTTTTCAACTTGTTCCTGATGACCTTCATCATCCGGTCCGGGATTCAGATCTTGTGTGACCATCCGCGGTTGTACTTCAGCCGCAACTGCACGCCGGGGAAGGACGAGTGGCTGCGGGTGGGACCGCCGGTGCCGCAGGGTTACTGGACCGCCAACGACGACACCGTCGCCTTGCCCAGCCAGTTCGGGTTGCCCGGGTTTCGGCACTCCATCGGACTGGCCCGCTGGTGGCATCTCGGCGCCGACGTGCTGTGGCTGCTCAACGGGCTGGTCTTCTACGCGCTGCTGTTCACCACCGGGCAGTGGCGTCACCTTGTGCCGACCAGCTGGGATGTCTTCCCGAACGCCGCGTCGGTAGCGATTCAGTACCTGTCGCTTGACTGGCCGACCAACGACAACGGGTGGGTCGCATACAACGGTTTGCAGTTGCTGGCGTACTTCACGGTTGTTTTCATCGCGGCGCCGGCGGCGCTGATCACCGGGTTGGGGATGTCACCGGCGCTGTCGATGCGTCTCACCGTGATCAGCAAGCGGTTGAGCATTCAAGCCGCGCGCTCGCTGCACTTCCTGGTGCTGGTGTTCTTCCTTTTCTTCATCGTCGTGCACGTCACGCTGGTCTTCGCCACCGAAGCGTTGCGCAACCTCAACCACATATTCGCCGCACGCGACGACAACAGCTGGGTGGGCTTTGCCGCCTTTGCCGCGGCCATGGTGGTGACGGCGGTCGGCTGGGTGGCGGCCACCCCATTCACCATCCGACACCCCCGCGTCGTGCAGCGGGTCGGAGATGCCCTGATCGGGCCCCTGCAACGCCTGCTGGAACGGATGGATCCGGAACCGGGCGCCTTCACCGAACGGGACATCTCGCCCTATTTCTGGCACAACGGCCGCCTACCGGACACCGTCGAATACAAAGAGCTGGAGAAGAACGGTTTTCGCGATTGGCGCCTTCGGGTCTCCGGTCTCGTCGAAAATCCAAGAGAGTTCTCACTCGACGAGTTGAAGGCGCTGCCCTACCACGACCAGATCACACAGCACTTCTGCATTCAGGCATGGTCGGGCGTCGCCAAATGGGGCGGGGTGTCGATGCAGACCATCATGGACATCGTCAAACCGCTGCCTCAGGCGAAATGGGTGGCGTTCTATTCGATGGGCCTCGGCGCCACCGGCGGCATCTACTACAACGTGCATCCCATCGAACAGATGAGCCACCATCTGACCATGCTGGCCTACCAGATGAACGACGAACCGCTGAGCTACGGTCATGGGTCACCGTTGCGGCTGCGCAACGAATTGCAGCATGGCTTCAAGCAAGTGAAGTGGATCAAAGGCATCGAGTTCCTGACCCACTATTCCGAAATCGGTAGCGGTTACGGGGGCTATAGCGAGGACCACAAGTACTTCGGGCGCCACCAGACGATCTGAACGGCTAGGCGCTCGGCACGAGCGAGAGAGCTCCGCGATGGCGTGCGGTCCTGCGCCTCTTGGTACTTGCCACCAAGCCTGCTACCGCGCGTTCGACTCCGCGGGCAAGTTCATCGACCTCTGGCGCCCCGTCGAAGTCGGCCAAGATGCCGAAGAACAGGTCGTCGGCGTAACTGAGCATCGCGACACCCGTGCGCAGCTGCATCGCGATCGGCGGAACCGGCAAGACGCTCATCACCCTTCGGCCCATGATCTGCAGTGGTTCACTCGGCCCCGGCACATTGGTAGCGAGGGTCACGACGCTGCGCTGCGGTAGCTGGGTCAATAGCCGCACTGCCCATGCCGTCAAGGCGAACGGGACGGCGTTGGCCACCGAGATGAACGCGCTCCCGGCTTGCCGCTGCCCCGTCGACTTCGTCCGCGTTAGCCGGGAATGGACCAACTGCAACCGCCGGACCCGATCGGCCTCTTCGACGGGTAGGTACGGAAGCATTACCGAGACCCGGTTGTCGGTCTTGCCCAACGCCTCCGGCGATCGGATCGACACCGGCACGAGTGTGCGCAAGGCCTCGGGCAGCGGCTGCTCACCCCTGCGAATCAAGATCGACCGATAACTTTCGGTGAGGGCGGCCAACGCCACGTCGTTGACGGTGACGTCGAACGCCCGGCATATCCGCCGAACATCATCTAGCGCAACTCGGGCCGCGCTGTAACGACGCAGACCGGTGATGGGCCCATTGAGTGATGAGCGAGCGGCCGGGCGCAGTAAGCCGGCCGCCAGTTCGGCACCGCCTCGAACCGCGCGAGCGGCGGCGGCGGTCACGGCGGTCGACGTGCCCCATAGCTCACTCACCAAGTTGATCGGATTGGGCACGGACAGCGTCGGCCGCAATCCGCCTGACTTGGATTCACTTTGGGGTTCTTTCGCGGCGCGGATGCGGCTGGCGAAGCTGTCGCCAACGCCGCCGTCGGCGAGACCGGCCAGCATGTGAGCGGTCGCTATGCCATCTGCGATGCAATGGTGGACCTTCATCAGCATTGCCCACCGGTCATCGGTGAGGCCCTCGATGACCCAGATCTCCCACAGCGGGCGATCCCGGTCCAGCCGCCACGACATCGCGTCCGCGACCAGACGGAACAACTCTTTTTCGTCGCCTGGATGCGGCAGTGCGCGACGCCGGATGTGGCGGGCGATGTCGAAGTCGGTGTCGTCGACCCAGGCGGGTGCGCCCAGATTGAACGGGCGTACCTGCAGTCGCTGCGCAAAGCGCGGGCAAACGCTGATCCGTTCGGCGAGCGTTGACGCCAACGTGTCGTAGTCGGGAACCGGACCCTCCAAGATGGCGAGTCCGCCGATCGCCAGGCTGACATGGCGATCAGAGTCTTCTGCGCCCAGGAAGCCCGCATCAAGAGTTGTCAGGTGCTCCATGATCAAGATCTCCTAGCTATGTGTAACCTTCAGTATCATTTTCCGCCTCGTGGAGCGCTGGACGGAGGGGCCAAAGGTCCCTAACTGCGCGTTACCTAGGGCACAGGTGTGGACACGATCTCTAATAAAACGAATAATTATCCTTTAAATGAAGGTGGTGCTATATCGGCCAGAAAGGGTCGCAGGTGCAAGGGAGCAAGCGCGGTCCGCGTAATCGGCAGCGGGATCGGGTGCTTCGGTTCGTCCGTGAACACGGCGGAGCGATTGACGCGCCCGAACTCGCGGCGTGCATGGGCTTGCACGTGACCACCGTCCGTTTCCACCTGGACGCGTTGTGCGACGAGGGCACCGTCGCCCGGAGCCGGATCGCGCGCAGGGGTGTCGGTCGTCCCCGTACCGGCTACATCGCGGTCCGGGACCGGCTGGACTATCAGAGCCTCGCTGAAGTCCTGGCGCCCGAACTGGGCGACACCACGCAGATGCGTCGGCGCCGCGCTCAACGCGCCGGACGACGCTGGGCCGCGCGGATGGCGGCGTCTGCACCGCGCGAAGCCCTTGTGACACAAGGCGTTCCGGATGACGCCGAATCAATCGATGGCCGGGCGGCCATGATCGCCGACGTGTTCGACCGGATGGGGTTCGCTCCCGAACTGAGCCGCGACACCGGCGAACGCCAGCGCGCCATTCGTCTGCATGCTTGCCCGGTGCGCGACCTGGCCCGAGCTCACCCGGAGGTGGGCTGCGCGGTGCACCTGGGGTTGCTCCAGGGTTTGCTGATGCGACCGGCGCGAGCCGCTGTGCACGCCGAGCTCGAGCCGTTCGTCGAGCCCGAACTCTGTGTCGCCAAGGTGATCGCCGATGACTGACGTGCGGGTAGCGGTGGACTACACCTCCACCGACTTGGCTGATCGTGCCGACGTGGAGGGACTGCTGCGCCGCTTCTACGGCCGAGTCCTCGTCGACGATGTTCTTGCCGAACCGTTCACCGATGTGCGCACCGGGGGATTGGATTCGCACATCCCGGTGATGTGCGATTTTTGGGAGACGGTGCTATTCAGCGCTGGGCGCTACCGCGGCAGCGCGCTGACCGCCTACCGCCGCGTCCACGGCCGGACCCCGCTGGGCGGCCACCACTTCGTCCGCTGGCTGACCACCTGGAACGAGACCGTGGACGAGATGTATTGCGGACCCGTGGCCCAGCAGGCGAAAGTTCAGGCCGCCCGGATCGCCTGGGCCATGCACCGCCGGCTAGCGGGCCGCGACGCACCCGAACTGGACGCCCTGCTCGTGCGCGCCGCCGGACGCTGACGGGAGGTGTGTCCGTCGACACAGGAATTCCTGGGACGACTGCGACCACTGCGACGAAATTCACCAGCGGTGCGTCTGGCGGATCGGCGCCCCGGAACGGTTCTGGGACAATGGCGGCCGTGGCCGTTACGCCGATATCCCTGACCCCGGGCTTCCTCGCCGAGGCCGTCGTCGACCTGGGCGCCATCCAACACAACGTGCGGTTGCTGTGCGAGCACGCCGGCCGCGCGCAGGTGATGGCCGTCGTCAAGGCCGACGGCTATGGCCACGGGGCCACCGAGGTCGCCCGCGCGGCGTTGGCCGCCGGAGCGGCCGAGCTGGGGGTCGCCACCGTCGACGAGGCACTGGCGCTGCGCGCCGACGGGATCACCGCGCCCGTGCTGGCGTGGCTGCATCCGCCCGGCATCGACTTCGGGCCGGCGCTGCGGGCCGACGTGGAGATCGCCGTGTCCTCGGTGCGCCAGCTCGACGAGCTGCTGGACGCGGTGCGCCGCACCGGCAAGACGGCGATCGTAACCGTCAAGGTCGACACCGGGCTGAACCGCAACGGTGTCGCCCCGGCGCTGTACCCGACGATGCTGGCCGCCTTGCGCCAGGCCGTCGCCGAGGACGCCATCCGGCTGCGCGGGCTGATGTCGCACCTGGTGTACGCCGACCAACCCCGCAATCCGATCAATGACGTTCAGGCCCAACGGTTCGCCGACATGCTGGCGCAGGCGCGCAACGAGGGCCTGCGGTTCGAGGTTGTGCACCTGGCGAATTCGTCGGCCACGATGTCACGTCCCGACCTGGCCTTCGACCTGGTGCGGCCCGGTATCGCGGTCTACGGCCTCAGCCCGGTGCCCGATCTCGGCGACATGGGATTGATACCGGCGATGACGGTGAAATGCGTTGTGTCCCTGGTGAAGTCGATTCGCACCGGCGAAGGCGTGTCTTATGGACACACCTGGATCGCCGAGCGTGACACTAACTTGGCGCTGATGCCGATCGGCTACGCTGACGGCGTGTTCCGGGCGTTGGGCGGCCGCCTTGAGGTGCTCATCAACGGCAGGCGGCGGCCCGGCGTCGGTCGGATCTGCATGGACCAGTTCCTAGTGGACCTGGGGCCCGGACGGCTCGACGTCACCGAGGGCGACGAGGCGATCCTGTTCGGGCCCGGCACCAGAGGCGAAGCCACGGCCCAGGATTGGGCGGATCTGCTCGGCACCATCCACTACGAGGTGGTCACCAGCCCACGGGGGCGGATCACCCGAACCTACCGCGAGGCCGAAACCGTTGAGCCCTGACCGAACCCGCAGGCGCCAGAGGGGCAGGGCTTGGCTTGCGGGCGGCGCCGGGGTGACCGCCGTAGCCACCATCGTCGGAGCTTCTGCCCGCCGGTCGATGACCCAACGCGCCGTCGAAGTCGAAGACCCTTACGCCGATGAGGATTTCGACACAATCGACGACGACCGCGGCTATGTGGTGACCACGCCCGACGGGGTGCCGTTGGCGGTCCGCGAAGTCGGCCCGGTGGACGCGCAGGTGACCATGGTCTTCGTCCACGGATTCTGCCTGCGCATGGGCGCCTTCCATTTTCAGCGGACCCGGCTCCTCGACCGATTGGGTCATCAGGTCCGGATGGTCTTCTACGACCAGCGCGGGCACGGGCGCTCTGGCGAAGGTGCGCCCGAGACCTACACGCTGACCCAACTTGGCGACGACCTGGAAAGCGTGCTGACGGCGGTCGCGCCACGCGGGGTGATCGTGCTGGTCGGGCACTCGATGGGCGGCATGACGGTGTTGTCGCACGCCCGCCAGTTCCCCGACCAGTACGGAAACCGGATCGTCGGCGCGGCGCTGATTTCCTCGGCCGCCGAAGGGGTTACGAGATCACCGCTGGGCGAAATCCTGAAAAACCCGGCCCTGGAAGCCCTCCGGTTCACCGCGCGGTCCGCCCCCAAGCTGATGCACCGCGGCCGGAACGTGTCGCGCTCGCTCATCGGCCCGGTCTTGCGGGCCGCGTCCTACAGCGACCTACACGTCAGCCCGAGCCTGGACGCGTTCTCCCAGCGGATGATGAACGGCACCCCGATCGCCACCATGGTCGGCTTCCTGGAGGCCCTGGAAAAGCACGATGAAACGGCCGGGCTGTGGACGTTGATCAACGTCCCGACCCTGATCGCATGCGGCGATCATGACCTGCTCACCCCGGACGAGTACTCGCGGAAGATGGCGGCCTCGCTTTGGTCGTCCGAACTGGTCATCGTCAACGGGGCCAGCCACCTGGCCCTGCTGGACAAGCCCGACGCCATCAACGACGGGCTGGTCCGGTTGGTCCATCGGGCGGTTCCGGGCAGGATGGCCCTGCGGTACAGGCGATTCCGGGAACGGCTCCGGCGCAGTGGTTGACGAGCAGCAATCGGGCATGGCCACCTGCGAACGTGTCGAGGACACGGTTGCGCTGGGGTCGCGGTTGGGCGAGCAGCTGCGGGCGGGCGACGTGGTGGTGCTATCGGGTCCGCTCGGTGCCGGAAAGACGGTGCTGGCCAAGGGTATTGCCGCGGCGATGAATGTCGACGGCCCGGTCACCTCGCCGTCGTACGTGCTGGCGCGGGTGCATCCGCCTCGCCGGGACGGCGCACCGGCGATGATTCACGTCGACGTCTACCGGTTGCTGGACCATGGCGGCCCCGACCTGCTGGGTGAGCTCGACTCGCTCGACCTCGACACCGACCTCGACGACTCGGTCGTCGTGGTGGAGTGGGGGGAGGGCCTCGCCGAGCGCCTCTCCGAGCGGCACCTCGACGTCCGTCTGGAGCGCGTCAGCCACTCCGATGTGCGGATCGCGACCTGGCGTTGGGTCTGTTCAAGGGGCCGCCCATGAGCATCGTTCTGGCCCTCGACACCGCCACCCCGGCCGTGACGGCGGGCATCGTGCGGCTGCCCGACGCCGCGGTGCTGGCCGAGCGGGTCACCCTCGACGCCCGGGCGCACGCCGAGCGGCTCACTCCCAACGTGCTGGCCGCCCTCGCCGATGCCGCGCTCACGATGGCCGATCTCGACGCGGTCGTGGTGGGCTGCGGTCCCGGCCCGTTCACCGGTCTGCGGGCCGGAATGGCCACCGCCGCCGCGTACGGGCACGCGCTGGACATCCCGGTGCACGGCGTGTGCAGCCTGGACGCCATCGGAGCGCGAACCAGCGGAGACATCCTGGTGGTCACCGACGCCCGCCGGCGCGAGGTGTACTGGGCCCGCTACCGCGACGGAATTCGGACCGGCGGACCGGAGGTTAGTGCGCCGGCCGACGTCGACCCCGGCACCGCCCAGGCGGTCGCCGGCTCGCCCGAGCACGCGGCGCTGTTCGGACTGCCGGTCTGCGAGCCCGTCCACCCGACGCCGGCAGGCCTGGTGGCCGCGGTGTCCGATTGGTCGGGTGACCCTGCGCCGCTGGTCGCGCTATATCTGCGCCGGCCCGATGCCAAGCCCCTGACGGCCCGCCGATGACCGCCTGCAGCCAGCCCGTGACCATCGGCGCGTTGACGCCCGGCGACGCCGCCCGGTGCGCCGAGCTGGAGGCGCAGCTGTTCGAGGGCGACGACCCGTGGCCCGCGGTGGCGTTCAACCGGGAATTGGCCGGCAAACACAACCATTACGTGGGCGCGCGAATCGCGGACATGTTGGTCGGTTACGCCGGCATCTCGCGGTTGGGCCGCACCCGGCCCTTCGAGTACGAGGTGCACACGATCGGGGTGGACCCGGCCTACCAGGGCCAGGGCATCGGCCGCCGGCTGCTCGACGAGCTGCTGGAATTCGCCGCCGGCGGCGTCGTCTACCTGGAGGTCCGCACCGACAACGCGCCGGCGATCGCGCTGTACCGCAGCGCGGGATTCGCGCAGATCGGCCTGCGCCGGCGCTACTACCGAGTCAGCGGCGCCGATGCCTACACCATGCGGCGGGATTCCTCGTGACGATCATCTTGGCCATCGAAACCTCTTGCGACGAAACCGGAGTCGGCATCGCGCGGCTGGACGAAGACGGCACGGTGACCCTGTTGGCCGACGAGGTGGCGTCCAGCGTCGACGAACACGTCCGGTTCGGCGGCGTCGTTCCCGAGATCGCCTCGCGGGCCCACCTGGAGGCGCTCGGTCCCACCATGCGCCGCGCGCTCGCGGCGGCGGGCCTTGAGTGGCGCGCGAAGCCGGACATCGTCGCCGCCACTATCGGGCCGGGGCTGGCCGGTGCCTTGTTGGTGGGAGTGGCTGCGGCCAAGGCGTATTCGGCCGCCTGGGAAGTGCCGTTCTACGCCGTCAACCACTTGGGCGGACACCTGGCCGCCGATGTGTACGAACACGGACCGCTGCCCGAATGTGTGGCGCTGCTGGTGTCCGGTGGGCACACCCACCTGCTGCACGTGCGCTCCCTCGGCGAGCCGATCGTCGAGCTGGGCAGCACCGCCGACGACGCCGCCGGCGAGGCCTATGACAAGGTGGCGCGGCTGCTGGGGCTGGGCTACCCGGGCGGCAAGGTGCTCGACGACCTGGCTCGCGGCGGCGATCGGAACGCCATCGCGTTCCCGCGCGGCATGACGGGCCCGGCCGACGATCCGTACGCGTTCAGCTTCTCCGGGCTCAAGACCGCCGTCGCGCGGTTTGTGGAGAGCCATCCCGACGCGGCGACCGCCGACATCGCGGCGGGCTTCCAGGAAGCCGTTGCCGACGTGCTGACCAAAAAGGCGGTGCGGGCGGCAACCGCGCTCGGTGTTTCGACGCTGCTGATCGCGGGGGGAGTGGCCGCGAACTCGCGGCTAAGGGAGCTGGCGGTGCGACGCTGTGCGGCGGCAGACCTAACCCTGCGGATCCCCAGGCCCCGACTCTGCACCGACAACGGGGCGATGATCGCTTCGTTCGCCGCGCACCTGGTGGCCGCGGGCGCACCGCCGTCGCCGCTGGACGTGCCCAGCGATCCCGGTCTGCCGGTGCTGAAAGGGCAGCTGCCGTGATGGTTGGCTGCCGGTTTACTGCGTGACGATCAGCTGGTTGTCGCCGGTTGCCCAGGCTTGGCTGAAGGTGGCCATCGGGATCTGCTCATTGCGGCCGTTGGGGGTGCCGCTGTCGTTGAGGTGGACGATGTTCGTCCGGGTGTCGACCCCGGTGACGACGACTGCGTGGTCGGCTTGGGTGCGGTTTCCCTGGCCCGCCGGATAGTTCCAGATGGTTTCGCCGTTGAGCGCGGCGATCACCTTGCGCCCGCCGGCCAGGTCCTGCTCGAGCGCCCCCATGGTGTTGCCGGCCGAGAGCTGGGATTGGACGCCGTACTTCTGCAGCAGCACGACCAGATCTTCGAAGGAGGTGCCGTCAAAGCGGTAGATCCGGCCGCGGTGGGCTTCGCTCTTAGTGAACGCGCCGCGCAGTTCGATGCCGACCTGGGAGGGCTCTTTACCGGTGACCTGGCCGACCACGTCGGCGACGGCCATCAAGCCGCAGTCTTCCTGGTGCTGGTAGCGCCAGTAGGGGGCCGCGGCGTCGGGGTTGCCATACATTTGGCCGTTCGGATCGCCCTGCGCGACGCCGGCCAGTCCGATGCCGACCGCGATGACCAGCGCGACCACGCCGATGACGCGGGTCGGATGGAGGATGCCGGTGAACATACCGTCATTGTTAGCACTCGACGGATTCTCGGGCCGGTGAATGCGTGCGGTAAAGCAACGGGGTGGCCTTGAGTGCTAGCACTCTCATGTATAGAGTGCTAGGTGGCAATCGGACGATCCCCTGGGCCGGCACCCGCGACGACGGCGCGAGGGCGCGGACGAATGCCAAATCACCTGATAAACCGGACGGTTCGGGGCAGGCCCTCGGACCGACCGCCAACTCCGGTCCGGAGACCCCGGACCCGACCCAATAGTGGAGGGCTCCAATCGTGGCGAAGGTGAAGATCAAGCCACTCGAGGACAAGATTCTCGTGCAGGCCAACGAGGCCGAGACCACGACCGCTTCCGGTCTGGTCATTCCTGACACCGCCAAGGAGAAGCCCCAGGAGGGCACCGTCGTCGCAGTCGGCCCCGGCCGGTGGGATGAGGACGGCGAGAAGCGGATCCCGCTGGACGTGTCTGAGGGTGACACCGTCATCTACAGCAAGTACGGCGGCACCGAAATCAAGTACAACGGCGAGGAATACCTGATCCTTTCGGCACGCGACGTGCTGGCTGTCGTATCTAAGTAAGACCGTGTTCCGCCCCGGCGATCCCCGCGTACAACCGCGGGTGATTTCCGGGGCGGCATGCGTTCGTAGCGGGCGTGAAGGAACCTGATGAGCAAAATTATTGAGTACGACGAAATCGCGCGTCGCGCAATGGAGGCGGGCGTGGACAAGCTCGCCGACACGGTGCGGGTGACGCTGGGGCCGCGCGGTCGCCATGTGGTGCTGGCCAAGGCATTCGGCGGACCGACGGTGACCAACGACGGCGTCACCGTCGCGCGTGAGATCGAGCTGGAGGACCCGTTCGAGAAC
>Ga0318559_10000039_pt1 | contig 19421 bp, 16 predicted proteins | sample GRESIP065b5f21_FD_203664 | JGI IMG/M metagenome (GOLD analysis project Ga0318559, IMG submission 203664) | Tropical soil microbial communities from Luquillo Experimental Forest, Puerto Rico - GRE.SIPMG.065b5f21 | ecosystem: Environmental > Terrestrial > Soil > Tropical forest > Bulk soil... | reverse complement strand
CTACGGCCCGGCCTGTCGTTCCGTGAGTACGCGGCGAGCGTCCCGGCCATTCCGGAGAAGTACCTTCCTCTGCGCTACGACCTGATGGTGCACGGTGCGGGGCTCGAGGACGAAGGGCCGGTCATCTATCACCAAGGGCAGGGAGATAACCCCGAGGGAGAGTACATCCAGGAGAACATGGCTCTGTGTCTTGAGTGCTATATCGGCACCGTCGGCGGCGCCTGCGGCGTGAAGCTCGAGGACCAGTTGCTGGTGACCACCGGTGGTTCGGAGCTGCTGTGCAGTTATCCGTACGACTCTCGCCTCTTGGGTGCTGGGCCCTGATGCGCTCGGTTTGGTCCGCGATGTTCCTCATCGATCTGTCATTTTCATCAGCGACCGAGTGCGGCGGGCGCGGTCAGCTGCCCGCAGCTGGCCATCTAGGCGGGGCCTAGCTGTCACGCAACGTCATCACCTGCAGGCCGCCTCCCCGCGCCACAACCTGCCGATTACGCGCGTGCTGGCTTCAATCTTCGTTGCTTCCCGGCGCCATCCCGATCAACCTGTTCTGGGTACTCGCTGGATGGTGTCGGGGATGGGCGGCGGGAGGTCAGACACTGACCCGCATTACCCACCGCCACTTCGCGATCTTCCGTACCCGCGTGAAGCCGTATCGCGCATACAACTCCTCCGGTCCTGTATGCAGGTAGGCGCCACGCTGCGGAGGCCGCTCCTGGGTCTGCTCCGGATAGGCCTCGACGACACCGCCACCGGCCCGCCTGATCTCCTCGAGCGCCGCCGCGACCGCGGCGGCGGCGACGCCCTTGCCGCGGTCCTTCGCGTTGGTGAAGATGCAGCCGATCCGCCAGTCCGGCAACTCGGCCAGGCCCTTTTCATAGGCCTTGGGATTCTTGATGGTAACCACCTCGGCCGGCGGCCCGAACTGGCACCAGCCGACACAGCGGTCACCGTCGTAGACGAGCACCTGGCGAACCGTTCCGCGCGTCACATGCCCGCGCTTCAGCTCCCGGTTACCCTCACGCCCGTGGCCGGCGCCCTCCGGGTGGAACCCAACGCACCAGCAGCCACCCCAGACGCCGTTGTTAGCCTCGACCAGCGCAGCGAAGTCGTCCCAGGTCTCCGGCGTGAGCATGCGAGTCGTCAAGGCCATGCCCATAGTGTTCCCGAGCGGGTCTGACATAGCGCGATCTAACGCCCAAGGCGGCCACCCCGACCGAAGGAGGCCGCCTGGTGGCAGGGCGACGACTTCTGGCAGTACGCCCTGTTCGCGGTGGTCGTCTGCATCCGCGCCACCTCCAGTCGGGTGGGCGTGCCGGTGCACCAGGCTTACCAAAGACCTAGCCAGGCGCCTTGGCCGCCCGGACCCATACCCACCAGTTCGGGGCGCAGCGGAAGCCGGCATCTGACTGTGGGCCGCCGTTCATAACGAAGACCTCTTTGTTGTCAAGGGCTTCTGTGCGAGGTCTTGAACGCGGATATCGCGTGTCGCTACTATCCCGTCCGTCACAACGCGTGACCGTGACAGCCGTCACCGGGCAGTCCGTGATGCCGCGGCTGCGCACGTTGCGGTGACCGAGGCCCCGGACTCAGTCAAGGCGAGGAAAGTAACAGCAGTGCTCATCAAGCGCTGCCGATACATCACCAAATTACGAGGTCGCCAACACCCGCCTGAGTGACTAAGTGAGTGACAACCGCAGGAAATACCGGCGTACGCCAAGGAACACCGACACACTGTCTGGGCAGGTCAGAGGCCCAAAGAGGGCTCGTCAGCGAGGCTAGGTGCTTGCTTCGGGACGAAGAGGCCGCCGGTTCAAATCCGGCCACCCCGACCCAGGTCACAGGCCACGTGCGATCTTCACGAGTGGCCTTTCTAGGCACTGATGAGTGACGCATCGAGACGCAAAGTGGCGGCCGTCTCGCTATGAGCCGCCTACCAGGCGCCAGATGAGGATCCCGCCGAGTTCAACCGGGATGATCATCCATGCCGTGATGACGGCCGTCCGCCGCCAAGAAGGAAAGCGCAGGCCCGCGACCAGAACGAGGACACTGACCGCGGCCAGGACCCAATGCCAGCGCGCCACGGCATTAATCCCGCCCATCCCGCGCCCGCAAGTGCTCCAGCAGCTCGTCAGTTCGATAAAGTTGGCCGCCACGATCACCAGCACCGACCAGAGGAACGCCAGCACGCACGGCAGCCAGAGTGTCCACGAGCGCCATGTCACGCCCGGCTGGTCCTGGGGTGTGACCTTCACAAGACCAGTGTGCTCCTGCCTGCGCGGCTTGGACATAGGGCGGGCGCTGGCCGGATTATGGCCGCACAGCGGCGCTCAACATTGCTTACGAGTGCATAGCAGTGAACAGCGTTCCGCCAGGCCAGCACGCATATGAGCCGGTAGCCGATGTGGCTGTATCACTCTACGGATGTGTTCGAACACTCGTCCCACGGCGCCATCCACTACTGAATTGAGCGATTCTTAGGCGGCGCCTGCGGCGCCGCCAGCCTGGCGTCAGCGCCGGGCTCAGCTTTTCCCGAAGCCCGCCGACGCACGCCGGGCCACAGCGGGTGGCACGCAGATCAATTCGGCTCACTCGGGCATGGTGAGCAATCCTGTCCTCGACGCCCGCCGGCCCTGGCATCGCCTGGAAAAAGCGCCCACCGCCCCCCGCCACGCCACGGTGTGGGTACGCGTCGGTGGTCAGTGGCGGCAGGGCCGGATCATCGAGTGGGTCCGCCAGATCGACCGGGACTGCTGAAACTGTGTGATCATGGCCGACGAACCCGTGAACGGCCCGCCGTGGCAAGGACGCTAGGCCTTCGACCACCAGGGCATCCGCGCCGTGGCACCGGCCAGCCACCTGCTGATCTGGCTGGTGCCGAGTAACCAAGTGAGTAACTTCCCCCACGACCGGCCACGGACGCTAGCAGATAACGGTGGACGCCACGACCAAGGTCAAGCATGTGACGGACCTGGTAGCCTGCCCCGGTACTTGGCTTCGGGACGAAGAGGCCGCTGGTTCAAAATCCGGCCATCCCGACCAGGTAGTTGTTCCTTTTTGAACACCCACACCCACTCTTATTGCCGGGTGAGTGACTAACAGCTCCCCGCCTTCCGATCGTCAGCTGTGTCCGCTAGCGTTCGGCTGATGTCTGGCCCGCGCCGACGGAGTTACGCTTTCTGTATGAGTGACTCCCCGTTGTCCCGCCAAGACATCTACGCCGCCGCCGCGGCGCACGATGAGCTAGGTCCGGAGTACGGCGACGCGGTGGTGACATCGTTCCTGGAGAAGGTCGACAAGGAAATCGACGCCCGCGTTGACGCGCGCCTCGCGGGCATGCGCCAGCCAGCACCGCCAGCCGGACGAGACGACATTCGCACACTGCTGAAGGGTGCCGCCGTCGGCATCGGCGCCAGCGGCATTGCTTTCTTCGCGGTCGGCGGCAATGCCAGTGAACGCCTGCACCGAGGTATCTGGGTTCTCCTTCTCCTCGTGGTGGTGTGCACGGCCGCCGCCGGCTGGGCGGGGCGGCGACTGAGTGACCGCCGGGCAGCCATCCCCCGGCCCGGCCGACCGGCCGAGTGACTAACTGAGTGACGATCGCCACGTCCCTGCACGGACTTCAACGGACGTCCGCGGACAGGCTCACCAGGCCAGCTCCCATGAACGCCCAGCATGAGAGGCTATGAACTTGGCTTCGGGACGGAGAGGCCGCCGGTTCAAATCCGGCCACCCCGACCAAAGAATCGCATGTCAGCGCTCTGACTTGCGATCATGCTGGTTTGCGTAGGTCCAGATTGTCCGATTATCGCAGAAGGTGACGTCAAGCCTGTGGGTCATGCGGCCAGTTGCCGATTCGGCGCGTTCATTTGATGGACCTGGAGCACTCCACCAAGTGCGCAGATCAACCGGATATGGCCTCTGGGTAAGGGTGGCATTCGGCTGTGGCCGACGTTCCGGGAGCAGGTTCTATGACCCGCCGGCCCAGGATCTGGCTAGGCCCGGGCCCACATGACCCTGGAAGGTCACGTTAGGGCCGGGTCGGCGTCCTGACTTTAGGAGGCCGCAGTGGCGCCGACGGCGGGCAGCTCGGCTCGCAGGAGCTTGGGGTGCCGGACGAGGCCGTCGGGTGGCGGCGCGACCAGCCCGCCGTCGGAGGTGACGTAGGCGATCCGGCCGTAGTCGCCAGGGCGCCGTCCCCATGCGGCGCTGGAGGGCCCGGCGAGCTGGTCGTCGAACGGGTCGCCGGCCACGATCTGCCGGGTACCGCTGCCGCCCGGTGCCAGCCGGACGCGGTCGATGGTGTTCTCCCGGTGGGTGGTGATGTAGGCGACGCCGGCGTCCTCGTCGAGGCAGAAGTCATCGGCCATGGTGCCGCTCGCGACGAGCTCCGCTGGGCCCGCGGGGTCGTGGGTGGTGGGGTCGACGGGCACCCGCATGAAGAGCTTCTGCCCGGTGGAGGTGCAGTACAGGTAGTAAGTCCGGGCGGCGTAGCGGACGCCGTTGATCCCTGGCTGGTGCGGCACCATCCCGAGCACATCCGCGCTGTCGGCCGTGGCGGCCAGGCTGTCGTGCTGGAGCCACACCCGCGCCGTGGGCTCGCCGTCGCCGGGGGCCAGGTCGACCCGCCAGATCAGGCCGGCCAGGGAGTCGGCCAGCACGATCACGCCTGGGGCGAGCAGGCAGCTGCCGTTCAGCCCGCCCGCCTGGGCGGGAAACTCCAGCACGGTTTCGGAGCGTACCGGCTCGCCGGGGTTCCATTGGCGCAGGTCGAGCCGGTGCAGGTAGGACGTGTGCGCGGTGAACGGGTCGGAGGTGTTGATGTAGAAGACGTCGGGCCCGGCCTCGACGATGCCCATCGTGAACTGGCCGAAGGTGTGCACCGGCACCGGCTCGGCCGGGACGCCCTCCGGCGGGACGTACCAGAGCCGCCTTTGCAGGATCTCGGTGACCAGGATCGAGCCGTCCGCGCGGACCGCGAGATTCTCCAGAAATGAGTTCTCTGGAAAGACGGCCACCGTCGTGAGCTTGGCAGTTGACGCTTCTTGAGTTTGCATGACTTCCTCTTGTCAGTTGGTGCCCGCGGAGCCGATGGTGGGCTGGCTGGCTACGACGTGCAGCGGGCTGGCGGGCGGGTGGTCGCCGATGATGCCGCTGCCGCTGTGCTGCCAGGTGAGGTACCGAAAGGACAGGTTGACCAGCGCGGAGATCCGGTTGCGGGCGCCGAGCAAGGCGATCAGGTGCAGCACGAGCCAGGCGAGCCAGGCGGCCGTGCCCTGGATGCGCACGCGGTGGGGGAGCTGCACTACCGCGGACCGGTAGCCGATGGTGGCCATGATGCCTTTGTCGTGGTAGCGGAACGGGACGGCCGCCCGCCCGGTTTCCAGGCGGCGGATCTGGGCCGCGGCGTGGTTGCCCATCTGCAGGGCCGGCTGGGCGAGCTGCGGCAGCGGCTGGCCGTCGATCAGCGCGATGTCACCGACCGCGAATATCCGGTCGTGCCCGGCGACGCGCAGGTCGGGGCCGGTGAGGATACGGCCGTTGGCCGTCTGCGGCAGGCCCCACGTGCTGACCGCGTCCGGCGCGGCCACGCCGGCGGCCCAGATCGTGATGTCGCTAGGCAGAGCGGTGCCGTCGGCGAGCACGACCTTGCCGGGGGTGATCTCGGCGATGGCGGTGCCGAGCCGAACCTCGACGCCGCGGCCGGCCAGCTGGCGGCGGGTGTAGTCGCTCAGCGCCGGGTGGAAGGGGGCCAGCAGCCCGGGACCGTGCTCCACGAGCGTGATGTGGACGCGGGCGGGGTCGATCTCGGGGAAGAAGGCGGGGAGGACGGTGCCGCGCAGGTCGGCGAGGCTGCCGGCCAGCTCCACCCCGGTGGCGCCGCCGCCGACGACGGTCACCGCGACGTCGCCGGTCAGGCCGGTGCGGCTGATCCGGTCCAGCTCCGCCATGATCCGGTCACGCAAAACGATCGCATCGTGGCGGGTGTACAGTCCCAGGCTGTACTCGGCTGCCCCGGGAACCCCGTGGTGGGCGGCGCAGACGCCGGTGGCCAGGATGAGGTAGTCGTACCCGAGGGTGGTGCCGTCGGCCAGCAGGACCTGCCGCGCCGCGGCGTCGACGCCGGCCAGCTCGCCATGCCGGAACGCCGCACCGTAGCGCCGGCTGATAGCGCGGACCGGGTAGGCGACATCGCTGCCGGACAGCCCGCCCGTCGCCAGTTGATACAGCAGCGGCTGGAAGGTGCTGTAGACGTTGCGGTCGATCAACGTGGTTCGCATCCCAGCCCGGGCCAGCGGGCGCATCGCCGCCAGCCCGCCGAACCCGGCGCCGGCGACCACCACCCGCGGCACATCGCCACCGGCGCCACCCTGCCCAGGGTGCGTGATCGTGGTCATGGTGGTTGCCCTCCTTCTGTGTTTGGGCTCTTGGTGATCGGCCGTTGAGACTCGGCGCTGGTCAGTGGGTGGCCGGTGCCAGCTCGCGGTCCGCGCGATCCTCCTGTACGTCGCTGACCGGGTGCGGGCGGCGCAGGCCGCTGGGCAGCAGCACGGCGACGATGATCGCGGCAAACAAGGCCGCGCCCGCGGCGTAGAGCAGCCCGGTGTGGATGCCGTCGACGAAGGCTGAGCCAGCGGCGGCCTTGACCGGGCCACCCGCGTGGATGGCCAGGGCGAACGAGCCGCGGGCCTTGCCCGCCGCAGCGGCAGGGATGCCGGTCAGGTGCAGGTTGGTGCGGTAGACCGCGGTCACGATGCTGCCGACGACCGCGATGCCGAGCGCGCCCCCCACCTCGCGGGACAGGTCGTTGAGCGCCGATCCGACGCCCTGCTGGGCGGCGGGCAGCCCTTCGGTGATCGCGGTGGTGGCCGGGGTCATGGCCGCCCCCATGCCGATCCCGAGTGGGATCAGGCCGGCCAGCAGCAGCCAGTAGGAACTGCTGATCCCGACCCGGGAGATGACCACCAGCCCGGCCGCGGCCAGCACCAGCCCGGCGGCGCAGACGGCGCGGGCGCCGAAGCGGGCCACCAGCTTCGGGGTGATCCGGCCGGTGGGCATCATCGCCGCCGCCAGCGGCAGCACCGACAGCGCGGCAACCAGCGGGCTGTAGCCGCGCACGCCCTGCAGGTACTGCAGGGAGACGAAGGTGAAGCCGTAGAACGCGAAGAACTGGATGAAGATCGACAGGCCGCCGGCCGACAGGCGCCGGTTGCGGAAGTGCCGCAGGTCCAGCATCGGGTGGGCGGAGCGCAGTTCCCAGCCGGCGAAGACCGCCAGGACGGCCAGCCCGCCGGCGATACCGCCGAGGGTGCGGGCGCTGGCCCAGCCGGCCTCGGGCGCTTCGATGATGCTGAATACCAGGGCGGTCAGGCTGACCGTGGCGAGCAGGGCGCCGGCCTTGTCCAGTGGCGGCGCGCCCGGATCGGAGGACTCCGGCACGAAGAACAGCGTGCCAAGGATCGCCACCATGGCCAGGGCCACGTTGACAGCGAATGCCGACCGCCATGAGAACTCCTCCAGCAGCGCGCCGGAGCACAGCAGCCCGAGCAGGGCACTGCCACCGGCGACCGCGGCCCACACCGAGACTGCGCGGGTGCGCTCGGCGGGGGGGAAGGTGCTGGTGATGGTGGACAACGTGGCCGGCATGACCAGAGCCGCGCCGACGCCGATCAGGCCGCGCAGGAAGATGAGCTCGTTCGCTGACGATGCCGCCATGGCGGCCGCGGAGGCTCCGCCGAAGATCACCAGGCCGATGATCAGGACGCGGCGGCGGCCGTAGCGGTCGCCGAGGGCGCCGGCCGGCAGCAACAGGGCCGCGAAGACCAGTGAATAGGCGTCGATGATCCACTCCAGCTGGGTCTGCGTGGCCTGGGTGGACCGCGCCAGGTCCGGCAGCGCCACGTTGAGCGACGCCATGGCCGCGGTGACCGCCCCGAGTGCGAGGCAGACCACGGTGGTGACGGTCGTGGTACTGGCCCGGCGGGAGGCGCCGGGCCGGAATCTGGTCGCCAGGAAGGCCAGCAGCCCGGCGACGATGGCGATGATCACGATGGCCTCCAGTAAAGCGAAGGAAGATTCGTTTTGTAGCAGCAGGAAACCACGCGGCCGCCAGTCGTGTCAAGAGTGAATGTTCCTTCTCTTTGTGATAATATGGTCACATGCCACGGATCACCGAGGAACGCCGGGAAGCCCGCCGCCAGCAGATCCTCGACGCCGCCCGGGCCTGCATGCTCGAGCGCGGGCTGGAGGCGGTGTCGATGGAGATGATCATCGCCCGCTCTGGCATGTCGACCGGCGCCGTCTACCGCTACTTCAAAGGCAAGGACGAGATCATCGAGGCCGCGATCACCACCGCGGCACGGGAAATCGGCGCGGCCGTAGCGCCCATTCTGGCCAGCCCGGCGCCAGGCCTGCCGTCTCAGCTGGTCGGGAGGCTGCTGGGCGCCTGGGTCAGCTACTCCCACAGCGGGGTGGGCGCCGCGGCCGGTATCGACCGCATGCCGACCGCGCTGCACGGCTGGAGCTACGCCCAGACAGACCCAGAACTCAAAGCCGCGCTGCGGGCTGGCTTGCGGGGCTTCCGGGAGCTGTGCGTGCCGCTCATCAAGCAGTGGCAGACCGATGGGGTGGTTTCCGCCACTACCGACCCAGACGCGCTGGCCCAGCTGATCCTGTCGATCTGGCTGGGGTTCGTGGCCCAGCGCTCCCTGACCGGCGACGCCGACGTCCAAGCGCACGCCGACGCCCTGGCCGCGCTCACCACCGCCCAACCGCCACCACACCCCTGAACAGACGCCAGATTCCGCGGATCCGCACGTCGCAAGTCTTTACCGGCACCGAGCCGTTGACCGCGCCGAGCGGCGGGTCTTCGCGCGCCTGCTGTCGGACCGCCAATCACGCTCCGCGCTCGGCTCGGGTGGGAGCACAGACGCATCAAGCCGCAGCAGGTGATCGCGAAGGACGGGTGCCCGGTCTTCGCTACGCGCCACTGGGACCAGGGCTGGTTTGGCTGGCGGCGTTGATTGCCGGGCCTGACTGCTGGTGACTAGTCCGGTTGGGCCGCGACCTTGACTGCTGGGCGGTCACCGGTGCCTGGCCAGCTGCTGTTGCCAGCCGACGGCTGGGGTGCGCTGGTAGAGGGTGAGCTCGGCCTGGCCGTGGTCGGGTTGCCAGGTGCGGGTGAGCCGGAAGCCGGGTGCCAGGTAGGGGGCCGGGTTCTGCCAGGGCGGGCCCATCTCGATGACCCAGATCCGGCTGACGCCGCGTTCGCGGTGGATCAGCACGGGGACGGGGACGCTGCTGGCGTACAGGCGCCCGGTCGCGGCGCCGGGCTGGGACAGGCCGATGTTGCGCAGCGGGTGGAATGCCCGCGGGTAGGCAAGGTCCCAGGGCGGGATGGCTGGCCCGGGGTAGACGACCGCGTCACCGGGGCGCTCGTGGGCGGCCAGCACCCCGGCGGCTGCCTGCAGGCCGGCCCCGGCGCCGCTGCCCGGCGCCCGCAACGCCAGTTGGGCGGGTGTGGCCAGCGCCACGAGCATGGCCAGCGCGGCCGCCCGCCATACCCACCCAAGCGCGGCCAGCCCGGCTCCAGCCAGCAACGCCACGGCGGGCAGGCAGAACACCACGTACCGGAAGCTGTACACCGGTGTGATCTGCGACGCCGTGATCAGCGCCAGCGGCGGAACCGCCAGCCACGGCAGTGCCAGCCAGGTCAGCCCCCGGGCTGCCCGCCCGGGCGCGCCCACGCTCAGCCAGGACGTCAAGGCCCGCAGTGGCCGCCGGGTCCCGGAGCGCGCGGGCTGCCCAGCCGGGCCGGGGGAGTCCCGGCGGCGGGCCCCGAGAACCGCCAGCGCGCCGATCAGTGCCACGGAGGTGGCTGACCCCGCGGCCAGCCAGCAGGCCACGTACCTCAGATCGGGCCAGCCGGGCTGCCTGATCCACCCGATCTGCCCCCGCTGCCGCCAGCCCCAGAACACCACCGGTGTGACGGCCGCAGCGGCGGCCGCAGCCGTCGCCAGCCACCAGCCCGCCAGCCGCCGCCCCGGCACACCGCCCGCCCGGCCCGGCCCGGCCCGGCTCCACGCGGGTACGCTCTGCTGCCAGCTCAGCGCGGCCAGCGTGACCGCGTGCGCGGCCACCACCAGCAGGGCGAGCAGTTCCAGGTAGCCCACCAGCGCCAGCGACAGGCCGTAGCACGCCCACCGGGCCGGCCGCGGATCGGCCACCGCCCGCAGCAGCAGGTAGCTGGCCAGCACCGCCGCCGCCGTCACCATCGCATACGGCCGCGCGTCATGAGCCTGCTGGGTGACGATGGGCAAGGCGGCGAACACCAGCCCGGCGCAGACCCCGGCCCGGGCCGAGCGCAACGTGCGCCCAATCACGCCGACCCCGAACGCCGCCGCCGCCATCGCCGCCACCGACGGCAGCCGCAGCGCCAGCTCGCCGGTGCCCGCCACCCGCGCCACCGGCCACAGCAGCAGGTAGTACAGGCCGTGCACGGCATCGACATGCCCCGGCAACCGGGCCAGCTGCAGCAAGGACCGCGACACCGCCGACACGGTGTCTATTTCGTCGCCCCAGTAGGGCCGGGCGGTGACCCCCCACAGCCCCGCGATCAGCGTCACCGTCGGCGGGGCAGCGAGCCACCAGCCGGACACCCGCTTCCGCCGCGCCCGCCGCCACACCGCCTCGGCCGTCCCCGGCGGGACCTCGGTCACAGAGGTAAGCCGGTTCAGGCCGTCGCAAACCAGTTCTTCGACAGCTGCGCTCACGCTGGCGCCTCCTCGCTAGTGGCCCCCGTGGCAGAGGCGGGTGCTGCCAACCAGGGACGAGCCAGCGGTGGCGGAGGTTGCCCGGACGTTGCGGAATCGTTTGGCCCTGTTGCGCACGCCTTGGGCCGGCGACACTGACGCCGCGGTGTGAGCCAGCACCAGCGGAAGATCGCGTGATGCGGCAGCAGAGGCATCAGCGGGCCCAGGTGATGAGCGGTTCTTGACGGAGATGACGCACCGCTGGATCGCCTGGCTAACGGCTGCCGCTCGGATGGGATAGGCCCTACCGGGCAAGGCAGGAATGCGCCCAGCCGATGAGTTACCCGTGGCAGGCCAGTCACCACAGAGGAACCCGGGCCCCTCGGTGCCGGGCTGCGGGCACGGAAGGGAGCATGCATGCCAGAGCCGGTTGTGCATTTCGAGATCATCGGGAAAGCTCCGGAGAAGCTCAGGGGCTACTACGGCGAACTGTTCGGCTGGACGTTCGACACCCGCTCCCCGGTCGCGGACGCGGTGTCAGAGCCGGCGAACTACGGCTTCGTCGACCGCAATACCACCAGCGACGGGACCGGGATCCCCGGCGGCGTCGGTGGAGGGGCGGGCTACGAGGCCCACGTGATCTTCTATGTCGGCGTTCCCAACGTCGAGGCCGCCCTGCAAACCGCCGAACGTCTCGGCGGACATCGCCGGTTGGGCCCCGCGCGGGCCCCAACCGGCCTGGTGGTGGGCCACTTCACTGACCCCGAGGGCAACCTGATCGGCGTCGCCGGTACTGCATAAACGGGCTCTCGCCTGACCGCCGCCCGCCATAACTCGGCGCGTGCAAACTCGGTGCGGAGCGATCTTTCGGGCGCCGCTCATGCCAGCAAAACCAACAGCCGCCAAACGCGCCGATCGGCGGTTAGCGCATGTCAGGGCAGCTCACAATGGATCTACGAAGCGTGAGGTCGGCGGCTGTCTGGGTTCTCAGGCCGGGGCCTGCCCGGCGGGTGTGTTGAAGAAGTCCGCCATGCGCCACAGTGCGGCACGGGAGCTGGCTGGCAGGTCGCCGAGGAGGGTGGCGGCCGGCGAACGGCCGGCGAGGGCGTCGGTGACCTCGGCGGCGGGTGGCCCCGCGGTGGTCGCCCGGGTGACGGTGAGCGTGATGGTGCGGTGAGCGTCCAGGTCGAAGACGCCGCCGCCGTCGCCGCCGAGGGTCAGTTTCTCCCGCACCTGATCGCCGAACGTCGACGCCACCGCGGCGGCGATGAACACCCCGTACGCGGTGGCGTAGACGGTGGCGTCCCCGTCAGTGGGGTGCTGCCAGCCCCGGGCCAGCAACACGTCGCGCTCGTGGAGCCACGAATCCCAGAAGGCGTGGAGCAGGAGCATGGTCCAGTCCATGGGCCCGAATGGGAGGGGGACGTCGAACTCTTGGCGGCGGGCCAGGCGGTCGCGGCAGAGGGCGAACAGCTCGCCGGTGGTGGTCACGAAGCGGCCGAGGGTGGCGGCCGGTGACTCGCCGGCCGATGCGGTCAGCCAGCCGCGGGGCGTGATTCTCGGGTCGAAGCCCGCGGTGAGGTCGAGCGCGCGGCCATCGGCGCCCGCTGCGGTCGCGTTGCAATCGCACAGGTGGCGGACGACGTCGTGCGCAGACCAGGCGGCGCACCGGGTCGGGGCTGCCCAGTCACCGGGACCGAACGCGCGCAAGACCTTGACGAACCGCTGCCGCTGCGTGCCGAACACCTCAAGCAGGTGCCCGGGATCGAGGTCGCACGCGCCCCCGGTCCGCAGGAGCAACTGGCCGGGCCGGATCTTTTCTGGTGCCGGGCTGCGAGCAATCATCGATCCCCCTCGGGTTGGGTAATAGGCGGCCGGCGTGCCGCGGCGGGCGCCGGCGCGCCGGGTCAGCTCGTCATGCCCGGGGGCCCGCATCGGGTCCTCCCGGCAGCGTGTACCGGGCGAAGAACATCTCCAGCGCGGCCTCGGTGAGGCTGGTGAACATCCCAGTGTCGTAGCCCGCGCCCGGTTCGTTGGCCATCTGCTGGGAGATCAGCCCGCTCAGCACGATGGTGAACAGCCGCGGCGCCTCCTCGGAGGCGGCAGCAGGGTGCAGCTCGCCCGCCTGGACGGCCGCGGCGAACGCCGCGCGCAGCTGGTCCATCAGCCGCACGCTGGGCGCGAACGTCGCCGCCGTGGGAGCAAACCCCGGCACCGGGCGCCAGTACAACAGCTGCGCCAGGGCGGGATTCTCCACCGCCCAGCGCACCAGGGCCTGGCCCGCCGCCCGGATGGTCACCACCCCCCGGGACCCCTCCTGCCGGGCGGCCTGCACGGCGGCCTGGATGGCCGCGCCGCTGCGCTCCACGCCCCGGGCGAACAGCGCGTCATAGACCGCGTGCAGCGACGGGAAGTATTTGTACAGCGACGGCTGGCGCATCCCGAGCCGGCGCGCGATCTCCGACATCGACAGGCCGCCGACGCCAGCGTCCTCCATGATCGCCACGGCGGCATCCAGCGCCTCCGCGATCGTCTGCTGCCGCCGCAGCAGCCGCCGATCCGGGCCCACCGATGTGCTATAGACTCTAGCCACAGCTAGAGGTTATAGCTTGTGTGTGTTCAGGTCAACCCCCTGCCTGGCCCCTCAGAAGGTCGAATATCACCAGTGCTGGTCGGCTCGCTCGTGTCTGCGCTTACGCGGCGGGTGCCACCGGCCCGGCCGCGGTCCCGGCCTGGTCATGTGGGCCTTGGGCGGCGGGAGACCAGGGGCCTTGAGGAACAGCGGCGGAGTTGGCGAGCCAGGCCAAGCTCAGGCCAACGCGGGAGTAGAGCACCAGCCAGGAACTGACGGGTCTTCCGCAGTACAGAATGTTCCATCGGGCGCGACACCGACGGGCTCGGGCCAAGCGCAAATATGCGCGCCTAACGGCGGCTATTCGCGCGCTGGGCGTTGACCAGCGCGAGTTACAGCATGTGACTCCACTCCTGGGCCGACGCCGCGCGGGTCGAATATTTGCCTATGGCGGCCCGGCCTGTTACCGGCGCGGTGGGTGCCGGCAGGCTGCGGCCAGGGTTGGTCCGGTAAGCGGTCTGGTCTGATCGCGGAATGCCTGCAGCAAGACCGCATACCGCTGGTCCGCGCCGGGCACCTGGCCGAAGTGCGGGTCATGGTGGCCGGCGGCCCACTCGTAGTGGGGGTGCGAGCGGTCACCGGCGGCGTAGACCCAGGCAAGGCTGCTGCGGCCACGGTGAATGACGTGACCCCCGGCGGTGAACGGGAAGGCCGCCATGCCGACGCCAAGCCGTGCGGCCGAGGTGAACAGATCGAACAACGGGTCGCCGTCGTCGGCGAACGGCCCGGTCCGCTGTTGCCAGACCACGGCCGGGTCCATCAGCAGCGAGTACAGCCCGAAGCTGTCGACCTGGTGCCACGGGTCCCAGCGCGGCTCACCGACCAGGGCCGCTGAGCGGGCCCGCGCGACGGCCAGGGCTGCCGACAGCGCGTCCGGCCGGGCGGCCACGACGTCGGAGTCCAGGATCCAGATCCACGCCGGAAGCGGCCCGGGCCGGGAGGCCAGCCACGAGATTCCCTGGTTGAGACCGGGGCCGTGCTGGCGGTTGACGTCATTGGCGAGCAGCACGCAGATTCCGGCCCGTGCCGCCTCGGCCAGCAGTTCCGCCGACCCATCCGCCGAGCCGTTGTCCACGACCACAATCTCCAGGTCCGGCCAGTTCACGATCCTGCGCAGCGACCACAGCAACAAAGCCGTCAGCTCGCGGGTGTTATAAGAGACCGTGACCACAGCGACCTTCTCGCCGCCTGCTCCTGACCTCCCCGGCCACCACGCCACATCGCCGGACACCTGCAAAGTCTGCCGCACCGGCGCCACGTTCCACGTGCACACACCAGGTCACGATCGACAGGACACTCGCTTCACGCTCGCTCATCATGCAGAACCGGTCGACACCGGTCGACACCGGGCGCATATCGATCGGGGGCTGCCCCCGGTGATGAGCGATGACACAGCGCTGGCCGCGCAGAGCGGCGGGATAACGCACGTCAAGCGCCGCGTAGTGCAAATTACGGTGCGTAACGGGAGAATGGTGGCTCCTCGTCGCCGAACGCCGAATATTTGTTGCCGGGCTTTCGGCTGGCCGCAAGGCCGGGGGCGCTTATATTGCTCGGTTCGGTGCGAGTGGCCGCGGGCCTACGCGGCGCCTGCTCATCGTGCACGGGCACTTCATGCCACCTTTCTCGGACCCCGCCGGAGATGGCCGCGCCCAGGAAACCCTGACCGACACGGGCTCCCGCTTACCCCGGCGCAACCTCGCCCCGGTTAGAGGGCTCGCAACAGGCGCGGCTGCCATAAAGCTCACCGCGCATGAGGGTCATTTTGGTGCTGTCACCCGCCGCCTGTGAAGCGCGGTAGTTGCGCCGGGCGCCGCCGGAGTGTAGAGGTGGGCGAGCAGAGGAAGGGGGCGGTGATGGTGAGGGTCCAGTTGCGCGACATCCTGAGCCCGGCCGATCGGGCGGCGGTCATGGGCCTGCGCCTCGGCCCCGGCCAAGACCAGTACCTCAACTCGATGGAGGAGATCTTCGCCGAGGCCGACCAGGAGCAGCGCGCGATGCCCCATCCGTGGGCGGTCCACGACGCGCAGACCGGCGCGCTGGTGGGCTTCGTGATGATTAGCGACAACATCCCGCCGCCGATGGACGACGACCTGGTCGGTCCGTATTACCTGTGGAAGCTGCTCATCGACCATCGGTGCCAGCGCCATGGTTACGGCGCCGCGGCGCTGGATGCGGTCGTGGACTACCTGCGGACGCGGCCCGGCGCCGGCGTGCTCTACACCAGTTGCGCGGACGGCCCCGGCTCGCCGCGCGGGTTCTACCTGCGGTACGGCTTCACCGACACCGGCCGGGTCACGTGGGGCGAGAACGTCCTCGCGCTCGGCCTCGCGGCGCGAGACTGACCGGGGGAATCGCCTCGATCACCGCCACCGGCGTGGACAGGCGCAGATCACACACCTCTGCGCGCCCCCATTGACGCGCATGAAACGAGCACTAGCCGCCCAGATGGGCGGGAGTGCGCGCGTGAGCCAGGAGCAGGACTAATCACAATGAGTAACGTCGGTCCTGGCTGCCATGCGGCCTGATCGCCGAATCGGAGGCGCTACTAGCCTGCGTCGGCGGCCTGACAGTAGCTGATCAGTGACCAGCCGATTCCTGAAAGCCGGGGAGAGCCGGAACGGCTGCGTTTAGGTCACGTGGGACTCAGACAGCCGCTCAATTGGGCTCAGCGTGCGTGCTAGCGCGTGAAACGTCGTATACGTCGATCCAGACCAGCAGAGGGTGGCTGAGCGAACGTTCGCCGGAGCGTCGCAGAAGCACGCGTCTTTTTCGCGGGACGATCAGGCCGTCGAACGCGACGTGATCGAACCAATAATGAGCTGATTTAGCCCAGGTACCGAATTCCTCGGCGGTGTAGTCGTGGCGCCGGATCAGCCCGTCGTCGCCGACATAGTAGACCTGCTGGCGGGAGTGCGTGTGAACGCCGGGGGGGAAGGTGACCGCGAGCCTGCGCCACACTTGGCCGTGCTCGGCCCATTGGCCGCATGCCGCCACATCAAAGCCTGTCTCGGTGAAGATGAAGGGCGTGGCCATATACGTCCAGAGGGAGGCCGCACCAAAGTAGAGAAGGTCGAGATGGTCCCACCAGAGGAGACGACGCGGGCTGCCGAGATCGTCGCGAGGTTGGGAGCGTTCGTGGATCACGCTGCCGTCGGCTGCTTCGATTCGTACGGCGCCGCTCTCGAAGACGCCACGGTGGCCGAGGCGAGGATAGGGGGAGAAGACAACACGCTGCCGATCGGTCGTAATGCGGGCCTCGAGGTTGCGCAGCCCGCTTCGCTGGGACTTCGCGGCGACGGCGAACCCGCCCGCGCTGACTTGCACGACGAGCTCCGGCGACGCCTGCCACGACTGGCGTCCTCCGTGTGCCTCGATGACCTCAGCCAAAAGCGCGTCGCCGCTCACCGTGCTTCCTTTCTGGCCTCGCTACGAAGGTCTTGACCGCCTCGGCGATGAGGTCACCGACGTCCTCCTGCAGGAAGCGCGCGCCCGCGCGCGCCGACTCAGCGGCCGTAGGGATAGGGGTTGACCGCCACGACGGGGGCGACGCGAGGATCGCCCACGCGCGGCGAGGATAAGGCCGATGGAGGCGCCGGTCGACTGGCCGAACACGGCCTTGTGAAGGTCCAGGTGCGCGAACAGGCCTTCGACGGTGTCGGTGAGGTAACCGGCCGTGTAATCGGCCGGTGGGGCGCTTGATTCGCCGTGCCCGGGCAGGTCGATCGTGATCACCTCGACTTGGGTGGTGTCCAGCTGCTCGATCACTTGCGGGAACATCTCAAGCTGGGCGCAAAACGTGTGAATGAACACAACGGTGTCGCCGGGCTGGCGCGCAGGTAGCGGACGCCGCCGCCGTTGACGGCCGTCCGGTGGATGTCTGGCGGCCGGTGTTGGCTCGCCGACGTTGTCATGGCTGCTTAGTGCGGCTGGATGGTCAATCTGTTACAAGCCTGGCCGGAGCGCCGCCGATGCATGGCTGCCGGTGCTCGGGGCCGCGCTCAGCTTCACCGCGCTGTGCGCCTGGGCGGCAAGTTCCGGTTCGCCGTTTCGGCGCCGGGTCGGTGGCGATCCCGGCGGCGATCGGTGTGGCGTTCTTGAGCGCCATCGCTGCCTCGGCGGCACGCGCGCTGATCGCCTACTCTTGCGTGGCGCGCTCGCCCAAGCCGCCGACCCGTCAGCGACTGGTCCCTCGCTTGGGTGACCGACCGGCCGAGACTCAGGACGCTGCGGGTGGTTCCTGCTCTTTGAACCTGCGAGCCAGTTCGTCAAGGTTCTCAGGCTCGGCCGATTCCCGGGGCACCGACCGGAGCGCCTCGACCGTCAGGCGGAATTGCTGCAGGTAGGCACGACAGCCGGGGCATCGTTCGCTGTGGGACACAAAACGGATTCGATCCCGGTCCGGTAGCACGCCATCTTCATGCGCCGTCACGAGCTCGGCGAACTCTTTGCACGTGATCTGCAGCGGCGGCGGAGTCATCGCGGTTCATTCCCCAGGTACCCGTTGAGGACCTCTCTAACGCGGGACCGCGCGCGATGCAGCAACACCCGCTGATTCCCATCGCTGATCCCGAGCGCTTCGCACACCTCACCCGGTGCCCACCCCTCGAGATCACGCAGGGTGATCACCACCCGCTGGCTGTCCGGCAGCCGCCGGACCGCCGCCCCGATCACCGAGCGAACCTCCGCCGCGAGCAATGCGTCCTCGGGCCATTCTCGCGGATCGGACACCCAGAAGAACGGGCGCGGCCCGTGGTCGCGGGAAAAGAACCGCGACGGGTCGACGCTCGGTGCCGACGCCACGGCATCGGCAGACGCGAGCGCCGAGAACGGGATCTGCCGGCCGCCGCGCTCAAGCCGTGCCGACGCTTGGTTGGTAAGGATGCGGAACATCCACGTCCGCAAGCTTGACCGCCCCGCGAAGGAGTCAATCCCTTTAATCACTGCCAGCCACGTCTCCTGGACCACTTCCTCGGATGCTGCTGCGTCGTTGAGCTGCGCGTAAGCGACACGCAGCATCAGCGAGTGATAGCGCCTCACGAGCGCGACGAACGCCGCCTCTTCGCGACATCGGAGCGCCTTCACCAGCAGCGTTTCATCGGCCTCGAACGCGCCGTGCACCGGCCTCGGGACGCCCGCCTGGTCTTGAGCCATGCCCGTTAGATGCCTCCCGCCGCTTCCGCCACCGAAGATCTACGCGAGCTCCGCTGGCCACGAAGGGTCGTGAGGTCGGCCCACCTCGCGCCCACGCCGGCGGCCCACCCCATAACCGCACACCCGGACAGCTCCCAGCAGCGCCGCGTCCGCCCGGGACTACCAATCCATCAACGTCACGGCGCCAGGGCAGGTTCACAATCCCAGAGCCGAACCATCACGCCCAGCCGCTGGCGTCCCCGGGCGCCGCGGGGCACCCTTCTCGCCGTCGCACCGGGCCCAGAAGATGCGCTGGCGGAACCAACACTCGCTATCCGGCGACGCGTCGAGCCACCACGGGATCTCGACGCAGCCGCTTTCCTAGCGCGGGGTAACGACCATCGGGATTGACTTGGCGCTCTTGCCTGCCCAGTCGCGAGGCGGAAGGGTCAGTGTGATACGGCAATTTTGACGCCGCCCACCGCGTCCAGGAAACGCTCCGTGACCACCGTCTAACAGCCGGCACAGCAAAGCCGCCGGCATCTTCTGCCAGCGGCAAGGGGCCATCAGCCAGGGATCCCGGCTGCCAGCAACCTGACCCTCAGTGCGGCGACTGTTTTGGATAGGCGAGAAACGATCGGATCGGCTGGCGAACCGCCAGGACCTTAACTGGTGGTCCAGGGACACGCAAACCTCCATCCAGTCGGCGGGCTTGAACGGTCCGCGGTCGTGGCCTGCCCGGGCGTTGGCCGTTGGCAGCGGACAGGGCCGCAGAGCGGGGTCATGGGGTGACGGTGCGCGCTGCGGTGACCGCGACGGTGAGGTAGTGCATCGTGAAGCTGCCCCCCACGGCGTCGATGGCGGCACCGATGCCCGCCAGGAGTTCGGCCAGCTTGGCTGGCGGGATCTGG
>Ga0318559_10000034_pt1 | contig 20440 bp, 19 predicted proteins | sample GRESIP065b5f21_FD_203664 | JGI IMG/M metagenome (GOLD analysis project Ga0318559, IMG submission 203664) | Tropical soil microbial communities from Luquillo Experimental Forest, Puerto Rico - GRE.SIPMG.065b5f21 | ecosystem: Environmental > Terrestrial > Soil > Tropical forest > Bulk soil... | reverse complement strand
GGCCGGCGTTGGTGATGTTCGCGATCATCTTCTTCTGGACGCCGCCGCACACCTGGGCACTGGCGATGCGCTACAAGGACGACTACAAAGCGGCGGGCGTCCCGATGTTGCCCGCGGTGGCGACCGAGCGCCAGGTCACCAAGCAGATCCTGATCTACACCTGGTTGACCGTGCTGGCGACGCTGGCGCTGGCATTGGCCACCGGCTGGTTGTATGCGGCCGTCGCCCTGGTGGCCGGGGTGTGGTTCCTGGCGATGGCCCATCAGCTGTACGCCGGGGTCCGCGCCGGCGAGCCGGTGAAGCCGCTGCGGCTTTTCCTGCAATCGAACAACTACCTGGCGGTGGTGTTCTGCGCCTTGGCGGTCGACTCGGCCATCGCGTTGCCGACGGTGTTCTAAAGCGGCGCCGAGTTAGTCACATCCGCCACTAGGGAAGTAGCACAATCGAACCCGCGGTCTTGCGGCCCTGCAGGTCCTGGTGGGCGCGGGCCGCTTCGGCGAGCGGATAGCGCCCCCCGATTTCGACGGTGATGGCACCGCCGGCGATCGCGTCGAACAATTCGGTTGCCCGCCAAGTGAATTCGTCGCCGGTGCGAATGAAGTGCGCCAGCGAGGGCCGGGTCAGATACACCGAGCCGGCGGCATTGAGCCGCTGGGGGTCGAGGGGCGCGACGGGTCCGCTGGCGGCGCCGAACAGCGCCAGGGTGCCGCGGACGGCCAGGCTGGCCAGGCTGGCGTCGAAGGTGGTCGCTCCGACGCCGTCGTACACCGCTGCCACCCCGGCGCCCCCGGTCAACGCCCGAATCTGCTGGCCGAATTCGGCGTCGTCGTCGGGGTAGGACAGCACCTCGGACGCGCCGGCCTCGCTGGACAGCCGCGCCTTCTCCGGGGTCGAGACCGTCGTGATGACCCGCACACCAAGGTGGTGGGCCCACTGCGTCAAGATCAGCCCGACGCCGCCGGCGCCGGCATGCACCAGCACCACATCGCCGCTTTGCACCGGATACACCGACTTCAGCAGGTAGTGCGCGGTCAGGCCCTTCAACATCACCGAGGCCGCCACATCGGACGTCACGCCGTCGGGCACCTTCGAAGTCAAAGGCGCTGGGGCAGTTGAGAATTCGGCGTAGGCGCCGGACGCCGCCGCGGTGCCCACCCGATCGCCTTCGCTGAACCCGCTGACTCCCTCGCCGGTGGCGACGACGGTGCCGCAGGTCTCCGTGCCGAGGATGAACGGCAACTCTCGCGGATATTGTCCGGAGCGGAAGTAGGTGTCGATGAAGTTGACGCCTATGGCCTCGGCCCTGATCAACAACTCGCCGGGACCGGGCGTGGGTTCCGGTGTTTCGACGTAGCGCAGCACCTCGGGGCCGCCGGTTTCGCTGACTTCGATTGCGTGCATGTGGTTATCATGCCCGGGCATGAAGCTTGCCCGCCCGGACGTCTTCCATCCCCGCATCGTGTTGGCGGGTTGTGCCGAGCAAGTCGCCGGTGACGGAGACGATGCCGGGCTCCTGCCCGCGCTGCGGCATCGGGGTCTGCACGCCCGCTGGTTGGCTTGGGACGATCCGGAAACCGGCCGCGCGGATCTGGTGATATTGCGGGCCACCCACGACTACGCCAACCGGCTCGACGAGTTCCTCGCCTGGACCACCGGCGTGGCCAACCTGCTCAACGCGCCCGCCGTCGTCGCCTGGAACGCGCACCGGCGCTATCTGGGCGACCTCGCGGACCGGGGGGTGCCGACGTTGGCGGGCGAGTTTGTGGCGCCGGGTGAACGGTTCCGGCTGCCGCGCACCGGTGACGTGTTCGTCAGCCCGGCCGTCGGCACCGGCACCCGCCGCTTCGGCGACCGCACCGAGGCCGCAGCGTTCATCCGCGAGCGGCACGAAGCGGTGCTCGTGCAGCCTGCCGAGCCGGCTGCCGAGACCGAGCTGGTCTTCCTGGGCGGCGAGCCGTCGCATGCATTCCCGTCCGAACCCGACTTCGAACTGTGGGACGTGGGCGCCGCGGCGCTCGCGGCTGCGGCCGCCGAACTGGGCATCGCCGCGGGGGAGTTGCTTTACGCGCGGGCACATCTGAACGACGCCCGGTTGGTGGAACTTCAGTTGGTCGACCCGTCGCTGGGCTGGCGACGGTTGCACGCCGGCGCCCGCGACCTGTCCCAGCGCGGATTCGCGGTGGCCGTGGAGTCAGCCCTCGAGCGGCTGGGGCTCGGTCCGTTCTGGCATTGAGGCCCATAGCGCCGCGGTGGCCGCCGTGCATGCCGCGGCGCCTGCCACGTGGACCGCGACCAGCGCGGCGGGCACCCCGGTGAAGTATTGCGTGGTGCCGACGGCGGCTTGCGCGCAGACCAGGGCGACCAGCACGCCGAGCCGCAACAGGATGGCGCGGGTGGCGCCCACCGCCAGCAGCCCGAAGCCCAGCCCGACCAGCAGCGCCAGGTAGCAGACCAGCAGCGACGAGTGCATGTGCACCAGGGTGGTGATCTCGACCTTCAGTCGTGGCACCGTCCGGCTGGGGCTGCGGTCGCCCGCATGCGGGCCGGCGGCGGTGACCAGCGTGCCGGTCACCAGCACCGCGGCCAGGTTCACCGCGGTCAGCGCCGTCAGAGCGCGCTGCGGCCTGGCGACCCGGTCGTGGACCACCCCTTCGTCGGGCTCGCCGACCTTGACGTACAGCAGCACCGACAGCCACACCATCGTCATCGATGTGAGCAGGTGGATGGCCACCGTCCACCACAGGAGCCCGGTGCGCACGGTGACGCCACCGATCACCGCCTGCACCACCGTCGACAGCGGCATCAGCCACGCATAGACGAGGACCTCGGTGCGGCGGCGTGCCCGGGTCACCGCCAGCACGGCCAGTACCGCCGCGATGACCACCGCGAAGGTGATCATCCGGTTGCCGAACTCGACGGCCTGGTGGACGCGGGGCACCTCGGCGACGGCTACCGGGGTGAAACTGCCCGGGAAACACTGTGGCCAGGTGGGGCAACCCAGACCCGAAGCGGTGACGCGGACGATCGCGCCAGTGACGGCTATGCCGCCCTGGCTGAGGATGACGACCGCAGCGATGACCCGCTGAACCCGCAGGCTCGGGTCGGGGAGCAGGTTCGCAATCCGCACCGCCCGATGGTAAGCCAACAAAAACTACGGCCTGTAGTTATCACCAACGGCGTTGCCGGGGCTCAGGCAAATCGGTTGGTGGAGCCGCGTTTTCACGAACCGACCCTATTCATGGCAATCTCCGTCAGCTGTCGTGAAATGGCTGTTTGCCAGATCTAGCTAAGGATTCTCTAGTAGCCACGCTCCCATCTCAACGTCTCGATCAGGGCCACTAGCGCCTCCGCTTCGCGCAGGGTCAGAACGACGCCTGTGTGTGCGTCCCGCTTCAGCCGCTCAAGTGCCATTTCGGCTTCTGCGACGTGTTCGTTGGCTCGTGTCATCGGACCACCATCTCCCGCGGTCCCGGCTACCGATCACGGCTTTACAGCTCGACCGGAGGGGTCTGGTGACTCTCGGATAACTGAACCCCGGGCCTCCGTCCTCACCAGGTATTCCCAGGTCAAGTACACAGCTGAGGGATAACTTACGGCCGGTAGCACGGGCCGGTGGCGGCGAGGCTGAAGCCACGCACACACGCGCGTGTCGTGTGCGTGGTTGCAGTGTCGCGCGAAACGGCACGGCGCAGGGAACGGGACTGAAACCGACCGTCAGGTGAAGCGGAACCAGCGCAGCGCGGCCAGCGCCGCGACCGCGCCCCATGCCGCGAGGACGAAGATGCCGAACCAGTCCACCGACAGGGTCATCGCCCGCGAGAGCGCCTCGGTGAGCGCGCCCGACGGGGTGAGCCGCGCGGCCCACTTGACACCGGTCGGGATCATCTTCGTCTCCAGGGTGAGAGCGCCGAGCCCGGCGAAGACGAACCACATCAGGTTGGCGATCGCGAGCACGATCTCGGCCCGCAGCGTCCCGCCGAGCAACAGCCCGAGAGCCGCGAAGCCCGCCGTGCCCAGGGCGATGATCGCCGCGCCCAGCGCCAGCGCCGCCGGAGCCGGTCGCCAGCCGAGCGCAAAACCGATGGTGCCCAAGATGATTGCCTGTAGAAACACCACGGCGACCACCGCCAGCGACTTCCCGGCGATGATGCCCCAGACCGGCAGTGGTGTGGCTCCCAGCCGTTTGAGTGCGCCATAGCGACGATCGAACGCGACCGCGATCGCCTGTCCGGTGAACGCGGTCGAGATCACGGCCAGGGCCATGATGACCGGAACGAACGTGGCGGCGCGGTTCGGACCGAACGATCCGAACGGCAGCAGCGTGAGCCCGACGAGCAGCGTGATCGGGATGAACATGGTCAGCAACAGTTGTTCGCCGTTGCGCAGCAACAGCTTCAGCTCCAGGCTGAACTGCGCGGCGAGCATCTGCGGCACGGCATTGGGGCGCGGGTCGGGGGCGAAGGTTCCCGCGGGAAACAGCGGGGCGGTGTTATCAGCGGTCCCGGTCACTGTCGCAACCTCCTGCCGGTGAGGTCCAGGAACACATCCTCGAGGCTGCGTTGCTCGACGCGCATGTCGGTGGCCAGCACGTCGATCTGCGCGCACCACGCCGTGACGGTCGCCAGCACCTGGGGGTCGACCGGGCCCTCCACCAGGTATTCGCCCGGCGTCACCTCCGTGACCTTGTAGTCCTCCGGCAGGGCGGCGGCCAACAGGGACAGGTCGAGCCGCGGCGGCGCGGTGAACCGCAACTGATCTTTGGCTCCGGTGCGCATCAGTTCTGCCGGTGTGCCCGCCGCCACCGTCACCCCGTGGTCGATGATGACCAGCCGATCGGCCAGCTCCTCGGCCTCCTTGAGTTGGTGCGTGGTCAGCACCACCGTCACGCCGTCGCGGCGCAACGCGTCGATCAGTTCCCAGACCAGCAGTCGGGCATGGGCATCCATGCCCGCCGTGGGCTCGTCGAGGAACACCAGTTCGGGGCGGCCGACCAGCGCACACGCCAGGGCCAGCCGTTGCTGTTGTCCGCCGGAGAGCCGTCGATAGGTGGTGCGCGCGGCGTCGGTGAGGCCCAGTGTGTCCAGCAGCCACGCCGGGTCCAGCGGGTCGGCGGCGTAGGCGGCCACCAGGTTGAGCATTTCCCCGGCGCGTGCCGCGGGATAGCCGCCCCCGCCCTGCAGCATCACCCCGATGCGCGCGCGCAGGCGGGCGTTGTCGATGATCGGGTCGAGCCCCAGCACCTCAATCGTCCCGGCGTCCGGGCGCGTGAAGCCCTCGCACATTTCGACCGTCGTGGTCTTGCCGGCGCCGTTGGGGCCCAGCAGGGCCAGCACCTCGGCGGCGTGCACATCGAGATCGAGGTCGCAGACGGCCGTGTTGGACCCGTAGTGCTTGCTAACCCCGCGGAGCCGCACCACGATTTCAGGGACTTTCTCGATGTCCGGCGCCGATCTCACGTGGAATCAGCGTAGGCGTCGGGCGCCGCCGTGGAACGAGGGGTGGCCCGCGGGGTCTCGGGGGTCGTCAGTGCCGGCGCGGTGTCCATGACCGCCGGGAAATTCGGTTCGCCGCCCTCCGGCATCGACTTGAGTGGCCGCCACGGCAAGCGGGTGTACGTCAACGCGATGAGCACCAGCACGATGACGCCGCTTGCCAGGGTGGCGTCCACGATCTGAAACAGCGCGAAACGGTCGCCGTTCGCCGTCGGGCCGAAGATGCCGACGATGAGGGTGATGAGGATCGCCGCCTCTCGGAAGCCGGTGCGGGTCGCCCAGGCGGCCAGCGGGATGATGGCCCAGAGCAGGTACCAGGGCTGCACGACTGGGAACAGCAGCACGGTGACGCCCAGTGCGACGCCCAGACCGCCGATCGGGTGCAATCGGCCACGGAAGACGGCGAACAGCAACCACGACACCATCACCGTGATGATCAGCACACCTATGGCACGAGTGAGCCCCAATACCGCGGTGGTGTGATCGCCCAGGCCCAGCAGGATCCCCACCTGCCCGGTGCCGAGGGCCAGCAGCGTGGGCGGCGACATCCAGCTGCGTACCACGTTGGCGGTGCCCAGCGTGTAGATCCAGCCGAAACCGAGCCCGCTGGCCCAACCGACGATGGCCATCACCGCCAGCGACAACGCCGTCATTCCGCCGCCCGCTACCGCAAGCGCGCGAAGGTTGCCCCCGCAACGGCGGGCCAGCGCCATCGTGACGAAGCCCAGCGCCAGCAGCGAGGGCAGCTTCACCTGCGATGACAGCGTGATCAGGATGGAACCCGCAATCAGCAGGCCCAACGGTTCCCAGTCAGGCCCCGGTCGCCACGACGTGGGCAGCAGTCGGGGCGCTTTGATATCGGAGATGCCGCGCAGCGCGAATTCGGCGCCGGCCAGCATCAGCCCGAGCATCAGCGCCTCGTTGTGGACGCCCGCGACCAGGTGCATGATCACCAGCGGATTGGCCGCGCCCAACCACAGCGCGCTGACCTCGGCGACGCCGCAGCGTCCGGCCAGCCGTGGGATTGCCCACACGATGAGTCCCACGCCGATCAGTTCCACGACCCGGTGACAGAGCACGGCGGCGACGATGTTTTCGCCCGTCAGGGCCGAGATTCCGCGCCCGATCCACAAGAACAACGGCCCGTACGGCGCCGGCGTGTCCCGCCACAGTGTGGGGACGGACAGCGTGAAGACATGCGACAGGCCCAGCCCGGACGCCGGACCGACCCGGTAGGGGTCGAGCCCTTCCAGCGAGATCTGGCTCTGGGCCAGGTAGGAGTAGACGTCCTTGCTGTACATCGGCGGCGCGGGCAACAGCGGCAGCATCCACAGCAGCAGGGTGCGGTCCAGCTCGCCGCGCGACATCCGCCTGCTGCCCAGCGCGAACCGGCCCAGCATCAACCAGGCCAGCGCCATCATGACTGCCCCGGTCGTCGTCATCGTCAACGACACGGTCTGGATCCGCGACGGCAGGTTGAGCAATCGGACGCCGAAGGTGGGGTCCTGGACGACGGGACGGGCCCCGGCGCCCAGGGCGCCGATCGCCATCAGGACGGTTCCGGTGGCGCCGAACAGGCGGGTGCGCCGCAGCGCGGTGAGCTCGGTATCGTTCAGCGGCGAGCCCACGGCCTGCTCGTCGCCATGCAAGCTGGCGATCGACGAGCTAAGCGTGTGGTGGCGGGCTGCCATCAGAGCAGCGTAGCCGTCGGGCCGCGTGACCAGCGCAACGTGCGGACAGGGGACCCTCGCTGGACCGATCCCCGGAATTGCGTCACACTGGTGTTGTGAAAATCCAAACCACCCCCGATGACGTCGCCGCTGGTGCGGTCGGCGCGGCGGTGCCGGATGGTCACACCCGCCGAGCCATCGTGCGCTTGCTGCTGGAATCCGGATCGATCACGGTCAGCGAGATCGGTGACCGGCTGGGCCTGGCTGCCGCCGGTGTGCGGCGGCATCTCGACGCACTGATCGAGGCGGGCGACGCCGAGTCGGTGCCGGCCGCGTCCTGGCAGCAGGTGGGCCGCGGGCGCCCCGCGAAGCGCTTCCGGCTGACCGGTGCAGGCCGGGCCAAACTCGATCACGCCTACGACGACCTGGCGGCGGCGGCCATGCGGCAACTGCGGGAAATCGGCGGTGAGGACGCCGTCCGGACGTTCGCCCGCCGGCGCATCGACGCGATCTTGGCCGACGTGGCGGCGGCCGACAGCGCCGAGGACGCCGATGTCGAGGCGGCCGCCGAGCGGGTCGCCGGGGCGCTGACCAAGGCCGGTTACGTCGCGACGACGACGCGGGTCGGCGGGCCGATCCACGGAGTTCAGATCTGCCAGCACCACTGCCCGGTGTCCCACGTGGCCGAGGAATTTCCGGAGTTGTGTGAAACCGAGGAACAGGCGATGGCCGAGGTGCTGGGGACACACGTGCAGCGGTTGGCGACCATCGTCAACGGCAACTGCGCCTGCACCACCCACGTGCCGCTTACTGTTCCTGTCTCTAAGGCGCCCAGCCCGCGCCGCGACACAACGAGCATCGAAGGAGCGTCCGTATGACACTCACACCCGAGGCCAGCAAGACCGCTGTCCCGCCATTGACCCAGGCAGAGGCGATCGCCTCCCTGAGCCGTTACGGCTACGGCTGGGTGGACTCCGACGACGCGGGGGCCAGCGCCCAGCGTGGGCTGTCCGAGGCGGTGGTCCGCGACATCTCGGAGAAGAAGAACGAGCCGGAGTGGATGCTGCGGAGCCGGTTGAAGGCGCTGCGCATCTTCGAACGCAAGCCGATGCCGACGTGGGGTTCGAACCTCGGGGGCATCGACTTCGACCACATCAAATACTTCGTGCGGTCCACCGAGAAGCAGGCCGCGAGTTGGGATGACCTGCCGGAGGACATCAAAAATACCTACGACCGGCTGGGCATCCCCGAGGCAGAGAAGCAGCGCCTCGTCGCCGGCGTAGCGGCTCAGTACGAGTCAGAGGTGGTTTACCACCAGATCCGCGAAGACCTTGAGCAGCAAGGAGTTATCTTCCTCGACACCGACACGGGTCTGCGGGAACAGCCCGGGCTCTTCAAGGAGTACTTCGGCACCGTGATCCCGGCGGGGGACAACAAGTTCTCCGCGCTGAACACCGCGGTGTGGAGCGGTGGCTCATTCATTTACGTCCCGCCGGGGGTTCATGTCGACATCCCGCTGCAGGCCTACTTCCGGATCAACACCGAGAACATGGGCCAGTTCGAGCGCACGCTGATCATCGTCGATGAGAACGCTTACGTCCACTACGTGGAAGGCTGCACCGCTCCCATCTACAAGTCCGACTCGCTGCACTCCGCGGTGGTCGAGATCATCGTAAAGCCCGGTGGCCGTTGCCGTTACACCACCATCCAGAACTGGTCGAGCAACGTCTACAACCTGGTGACCAAGCGGGCCCGCGCCGAAGCCGGCGCCACCATGGAATGGGTCGACGGCAACATCGGGTCGAAGGTGACCATGAAGTACCCGGCGGTCTGGATGACCGGCGAGCACGCCAAAGGCGAGGTGCTGTCCGTGGCGTTCGCCGGCGAAGGCCAGCACCAGGACACCGGCGCCAAAATGCTGCACCTGGCGCCCAACACGTCGAGCAACATCGTGTCCAAGTCGGTGGCCCGCGGCGGCGGCCGCACCTCCTACCGCGGGCTGGTGCAGGTGAACAAGGGCGCACAGGGGTCGCGCTCCAGCGTGAAATGCGATGCGCTGCTGGTCGATACGATCAGCCGCAGCGACACCTACCCGTACGTCGACATCCGCGAGGACGACGTCACGATGGGCCACGAGGCCACCGTGTCGAAGGTCAGCGAGAACCAGCTGTTCTACCTGATGAGCCGCGGGCTGACCGAGGACGAGGCGATGGCGATGGTCGTGCGCGGCTTCATCGAGCCGATCGCCAAAGAGCTGCCGATGGAATACGCGCTGGAGCTCAACCGGCTGATCGAGCTGCAGATGGAGGGCGCGGTCGGATGACCGCAGCCCAGGGATCGACCGTACTGAATAAGGGGGAGCTGTTCGCGTCGTTCGACGTGGACGCCTTCGAGGTTCCGCACGGCCGCGACGAGATCTGGCGGTTCACCCCGCTGCGGCGGTTGCGCGGGCTGCACGACGGCTCCGCGCCGATGACCGGTAAGGCGCAGATCAGCGTCAGCGAACAGCCGGGCGTGCAAATCGAGAGCGCGCGGCGTGGCGACGAGCGGCTGGGGCAGGGTGGGATTCCCGCCGACCGTGTTGCGGCCCAAGCATTTTCGTCTTTCAACTCGGCGACGCTGGTCACCGTCGGGCGGGACACGCAGATCGCCGAGCCGGTCAACATCGTCGTCACCGGGCCCGGCGAGGGGGCGGCGGCATACGGGCATCTGCAGATCCGGGTGGAAGAGCTCGGCGAGGCGGTGGTGGTGATCGACCACGGGGGGAGTGGAACCTACGCCGACAACGTCGAGTTCATCGTCGACGACGCCGCCCGGCTGACCGTCGTGTGGATCGCCGACTGGGCGGACGACATGGTGCACGTCAGTGCCCACCACGCCACGCTGGGCAAGGACGCGGTCCTGCGCCATGTCACCGTCACGCTGGGCGGTGAGGTCGTGCGAATGTCGGCCAACGTGCGGTTTTCCGGCCCTGGCGGGGACGCGGAGCTGCTGGGCCTGTACTTCGCCGACGACGGCCAGCACCTCGAGTCGCGGCTACTGGTCGACCACGCGCAGCCCGACTGCAGGTCGAATGTGCTGTACAAGGGTGCGCTGCAAGGAGATCCGGGCTCGGCCCTGCCGGACGCACACACCGTGTGGGTGGGCGACGCGCTGATCCGCGCCGCAGCCACCGGCACCGACACCTTCGAGGTGAACCGCAACCTGGTGCTCACCGACGGGGCGCGCGCCGACTCGGTGCCCAATTTGGAGATCGAGACGGGCGAGATCGTCGGCGCCGGACACGCCAGTGCCACCGGACGTTTCGACGACGAGCAACTGTTCTACCTGCGCTCCCGCGGCATCCCCGAAGAGCAGGCCCGCCGGCTGGTGATCCGCGGCTTCTTCGGCGAGATCATCAGCAAGATCGCGGTGCCCGACGTACGGGAACGCCTGACCGCAGCCATCGAACACGAACTGGCCATTACTGAATCACGGGCAACGGAGAAAACAACAGCCTCATGACGACTCTGGAAATCAAAGACCTGCACGTCAGCGTCGAAAACCCCAACGCCGCCGAGGGGGAACGCGAGATTGCGATTCTCAACGGTGTTGACCTGACGGTGAAATCCGGTGAGACGCACGCGTTGATGGGACCCAACGGTTCGGGCAAGTCGACGCTGTCCTACGCGATCGCCGGTCACCCGAAGTACCAGGTTACCTCGGGATCGATCACGCTGGACGGCGAGGACGTGCTGGCGATGAGTGTCGACGAGCGCGCGCGGGCCGGAATATTCCTGGCCATGCAGTATCCCGTCGAGGTGCCCGGCGTCTCTGTGTCGAACTTCCTGCGCTCGGCGGCAACCGCAATCCGCGGGGAGGCCCCGAAGCTGCGGCACTGGGTCAAAGAGGTCAAGGGGGCGATGACGTCGCTCGAGATCGACCCGGCCTTCGCCGAGCGCAGCGTCAACGAGGGTTTCTCCGGCGGGGAGAAGAAGCGCCACGAGATTCTTCAGCTGGAGCTGCTCAAGCCCAAGATCGCCATCCTCGACGAGACCGACTCCGGGTTGGACGTCGACGCGTTGCGGGTGGTCAGCGACGGCGTGAACCGATACGCCGAATCCGAGCACGGCGGCATCCTGCTGATCACGCACTACACCCGCATCCTGCGCTACATCCATCCCGAATATGTGCACGTGTTCGTCGGTGGCCGCATCGCGGAATCCGGCGGGCCGGAGCTGGCCGACGAACTCGAGCAGAACGGCTATGTTCGGTTCACGCAGGCGGCCGAGAAAGTCTAAGGGAGCCTGATCATGGCCGCCTCCGTTACCCCGCTGGACCTCACGGCGATCCGTGCCGATTTCCCCATCCTGAAGCGCGTCATGCGCGGCGGAAATCAGTTGGCGTACTTGGATTCCGGCGCGACGTCGCAGCGGCCGCTGCCGGTCCTCGATGCCGAGCGGGACTTCGTGCTCACCTCCAACGGCGGGGTGCATCGCGGTGCGCACCAGCTGATGGAGGAGGCGACCGACGCTTACGAGCAGGGACGTGCAGATATCGCTGCGTTCGTCGGCACCGCAATCGAACCAGCCGACGAGTTGGTGTTCACCAAGAACGCCACCGAGTCGCTCAACCTGGTGTCATACGTGCTGGGCGACAAGCGCTTTGAGCGTGCGGTCGGACCCGGAGATATTATCGTTACCACCGAGCTCGAGCACCACGCCAACCTGGTGCCGTGGCAGGAGCTCGCCCGGCGCACCGGGGCCACGTTGCGCTGGTACGGCGTCACCGACGACGGCCGCATAGACCTGGACTCGCTGGAGCTCGACGAGCGCGTCAAAATCGTTGCTTTCAGCCATCATTCGAATGTGACCGGGGCGGTGACACCGGTGGCCGAGCTGGTGACCCGCGCGAAAGCCGTGGGCGCCCTGACCGTCCTGGATGCCTGCCAGTCCGTGCCGCACCGGCCCGTCGACCTGCACGCGCTCGACGTCGACTTCGCCGCGTTCTCGGGGCATAAGATGTTGGGCCCCAACGGGATCGGTGTGCTCTACGGGCGTCGTGAGCTGTTGTCCGAGATGCCGCCGTTCCTCACCGGCGGGTCGATGATCGAGACGGTGACCATGGAGGCCACCACCTACGCCCCGCCGCCGCAGCGCTTCGAGGCCGGCACGCCGATGACCTCCCAAGTGGTCGGATTGGCCGCGGCGGCACGCTATCTCGGTGCGATCGGCATGGACGCCGTCGAAGCCCACGAACGCGAGCTGGTTGCCGCCGCCCTCGAGGGCCTGTCCGCCATCGACGGCGTGCGCATCGTCGGTCCGACATCCATGGAGAATCGCGGCTCGCCGGTGGCGTTCGTCGTCGACGGTGTGCACGCACACGACGTCGGGCAGGTGCTCGACGACGACGGCGTTGCGGTGCGGGTTGGGCATCACTGCGCGTTGCCGCTGCACCGCAGGTTCGGCCTGGCCGCCACCGCCCGGGCGTCGTTCGCCGTGTACAACACCGCCGACGAGGTCGAGCGTTTGGTGGCCGGCGTGCGACGCGCGCAGGATTTCTTCGGGACAGGCTGACGTTGCGTCTCGAGCAGATGTATCAGGACGTGATCCTCGATCACTACAAGCATCCGCAGCACCGGGGGCTGCGGGATCCATTCGGCGCGCAGGTGTACCACGTCAACCCGATCTGCGGTGACGAGGTCACCCTGCGTGTGACGCTGTCCGACGACGGCGAAACCGTCGCCGACGTCTCCTATGACGGGCAGGGTTGTTCGATCAGCCAGGCGTCGACCTCGGTGCTCACCCAGCAGGTGATCGGTCAGAGCGTCGGCGACGCGCTCAAGACCATCACCGCGTTCACCGAGATGGTGTCCTCGAGGGGCACCATCGAGGGTGATGAGGACGTTCTGGGCGATGGGATCGCCTTCGCCGGGGTGGCCAAATACCCGGCGCGGGTGAAATGCGCGTTGCTCGGATGGATGGCATTTAAAGACGCACTGGCTCAGGCCAGCGAGGAGGTTCAAAAATGAGCGACACCACCGCGCCCGATAACGAGCTGCTCTTCGACGTCGAGGAGGCGATGCGCGACGTCGTCGACCCCGAACTGGGAATCAACGTCGTCGACCTGGGACTGGTCTACGGTCTGAACGTCGAAGAGGGCGACGACGGAACCGTCGCCCTGATCGACATGACATTGACCTCGGCGGCCTGCCCGCTCACCGACGTGATCGAGGACCAGTCACGCAGCGCGCTGGTGGGCAGCGGTCTGGTCGACGACCTGCGGATCAACTGGGTGTGGAACCCGCCGTGGGGCCCAGACAAGATCACCGAGGACGGGCGCGAACAACTGCGCGCCCTGGGTTTCACCGTCTAACCGACCTGCCACACCTCTAGATGTGGAGGTGCGGCAGGTGCAGGTGGTGGTGCGGGCGCCCCATCGGTGGGCACCCCTCGAGGCTGATCGTGATCGCTTGCAGCGTGCCGCCGTCCTGCGTTCCCTGCGCACCCATACACCTACCGTGCGCGATCGCTTGACTGCCGGTCGCCGTCTGCCTCTGGTAAGAGGTCGAGTTGGCGACGGTCACGTTGGTCGGGGTCGATTGACCGCCCGTACCCACACCGTTGACGGCGATGGTGTTGCCTGACACCGAGGCGACCGTGCCGTAGAAGCCGGCCGGCGGTGGGCACTTACCGTCTACGGCCGGGGTGATCGTCACGGACTGCGCGGTGATCGCCTCGGGGGTCGGGGCACGCTGCGGGGTCGCACGGACGTTGACGCAACTGCCGGGGGTGACGTCGGTCAGTTGGGCCAGGGTAACCTCGACCACCCTCGTCGTCGGCGAAAAGTCCACTGTCGCGGACCCGGTCCGCGTCCTGAGCTGGACGGTGTTGCCCGACACCGACTCCACCAGGCCCTCGACGTAGTCCTTGCCCCCCGCGGGCGGCGGAGGTGACGGTGGGGGTGTCGCGCTCGGTGCCGAACTCTTCGGAATCGCGGTTACGGTGGGCTTTCCGGTGCCGCCGCTGCCCGCCGTGTCGTCCGAGTGGCACATTGCGACGCCCAACGCGATGACGGCGATGACCGCGACGATCGCGACTTGAGTCAGTCGAGGTCTATCCCAGCCTGCCGGCATTCTTGCTCCGAGTTGCTCCGATCGCGCGTTTCGCCAGGGTGTACCCGCCGGAACGCGTTTCTCACCGGCTCGTTATCGACATCACCCTCACTGGCCGTGCTTGCCCCTGCCGCATTTGCCGTCGTTGGCCGGCCGCAGGTCGAGGGTCGTCGCCTGCAGCGTGCCGCTACCGTCCTTGGTTCCCCACGCCGCAATGCACTTGCCCGCACTGACAGCTTGGCTGGTGGCCGACGCCTGCTTGGTGTACTTGGTCTTGTCGTTGACCGTGACGGCCGTCTGTGCGGTGTTGCCGCTGGCGTCGGTGCTCGTGATGTTGATGGTGTTACCCGCGACGGAGGCCACCGTGCCCTGCATCGCCGACCGCTTCGCCGGCGAGCCGGACGGTGCCGGTGTGGTGGAACCCGGCCCCGAACCCGGCGCTCCGGCCTTGGCCTGCGGGCATTTGCCGTCGGCGGCGGCCCGGACGCGCACCGTTGCCGCGGTGACGGGTTGGCCGCCCTGGGATTCCTCGTGGCCGGGCTGCACGGTTACGCAGCTGCCCGTGGTGACGTCGGTCAGCGCGGCCGGAACGACCTCGTTGATCTTGGTCGACGGGGTGAAGTCCACCGTGGCGTTGCCATTCTCGTTCTGGGTTACCTGAACTGCGTTGCCCGACACCGACGCGATCAGCCCGCTGACTCGCGCCTGGCCGTTGGCCGGCGCCGACGGCGTCGTCTGTGAGGTGGTCGGGGAGCTCGCCGCGGAACTCGGTGATGTCGTCGGGCTTGACGTGTTCGACGAGCCGCACGCCGCGATGGACAGCGCGGCGGCTCCGGTGACCGCGAGGACCGCGAATCGGGTGGGTCGAGGCAAACGGGAGCTGGCGGATATCAACGTTTCTCCAATCGTCGGTGGTGCCCGACGATCGGTTCTACCCGATCGAGCTGTGCCGAACCTGTGTGCCGGCCCGTCAGAAGACGTCTTCGGAAACGCGCATGATGTCGTCTTCGATGGATTCGATGACTCTGCGCTGCGCGGTCAGTTTGGGGAGCATGTTCTTGGCGAAGAACGCCGCGGTCGCGACCTTGCCCTGATAGAACGCTTGGTCGCCCTTAGACGGCGCGTTGTCGAGTGCCGCCCGCGCGATACCGGCTTGTACCAGCAACCGCCAGCCGATGAGCAGGTCGCCGACCGCGAGCAGATATCGCACCGATCCCAGCCCCACCTTGTAAATCTCGGTGGGATGTTGCGTGGCGGACATGAGGTACCCGGTCAGGGCGCCCGTCATCGCCGTGACTTCGTCGAGGGCCGTTTGCAGCAGCTCGGCTAGCGGTTTCAGCGCCTCATCGCAGGTATCGATGGTGCCGCTGATCTGGGCTGTCACGAACTGCAGGGCCTGCCCGTGGTCGCGCACGATCTTGCGGAAGAAGAAGTCCAGCGCCTGGATGGCGGTGGTCCCCTCGTAGAGCGAATCGATCTTGGAGTCGCGGATGTACTGCTCGAGCGGATAGTCGACCAGGAAGCCGGAGCCCCCCAGCGTTTGAAGCGACTCAGTCAGGATTTCGTAAGCCCGTTCCGAGCCCACCCCTTTGACGATCGGCAGCAGCAGGTCGTCGACGCGGTGCGCCATGTCGTGATCGGCGCCCGAAACCAGTTGCGCCACAGCGTCGTCCTGATGCGCGGCGGCATACAAGTAGAGCGCCCGCAGACCCTCGGCGTACGCCTTCTGGGTCATCAGGCTGCGGCGCACGTCGGGGTGGTGCATGATCGTGACCCGCGGCGCGGTCTTGTCGGTCAACTGAGTCAGATCCGCACCCTGCACCCGTTCTTTGGCATAGGCCAGCGCGTTCAGGTAACCCGTGGACAGCGTGCCGGCCGACTTCACACCGATCGTCATACGGGCGTACTCGATCACGGTGAACATCTGCGCGATCCCGTTGTGCACGTCACCCACCAGGTAGCCGACGGCCGGCACGTCGCCGTCGCCGAAAGTCAATTCGCACGTCGGCGACGACTTGATACCCATCTTGTGTTCCAGCCCGGTGACGAAAACCCCATTGCGGGAACCGAGTTCGAACGTTTCGGGATCGAATAGGTAGTTGGGAACGTAGAACAGGCTCAGCCCTTTGGTTCCCGGGCCGGCGCCCTCCGGCCGGGCCAGCACCAGATGGAAGATGTTCTCGGCGGTGTCGCCCACGTCCCCGCCGGAGATGAACCGCTTGACGCCCTCGATGTGCCAGGTGCCATCGGGTTGGCTGATGGCCTTGGCGCGGCCCGCCCCGACATCGGATCCGGCGTCGGGCTCGGTGAGCACCATGGTGCCCGCCCAGCCGCGCTCCACGCCTTCCGCCGCCCACTGTTTCTGCTGTTCGTTGCCCTCCTCGTAAAGCGCCTGAGCCATGAAAGGACCCAGGCAGAAGAAGTTCGCGGAGGGATTGGCGGACATGATCATTTCGTTGACCGCCCAGGCCAGCGGCGGCGGCGCCGGCATGCCGCCGATCTCTTCGTGCAGGCCCAGCCGCCACCAACCGGCCTCCTTGATGGCGTCCACCGTCTTGGCCAGCTCGGGCGGCACGCTGATCGTGTGCTCAGCCGGGTCGAACACCGGGGGGTTGCGGTCGGCAATGGCGAACGATTCGGCGACCGGGCCCTCCGCCAGCCGAGCTGCCTCGGCCAAGATGGTTCGGACCGTGTCCTCGTCGAGGTCGCTGTAGCTTCCGGTCCCGAGGACGGCGCCCACGTCGAAAACCTCGAACAGATTGAACTCGATATCACGGACGTTAGCGATGTAGTGATTCACGGCGATTCCCTCACTGGTCCCGTAGCAGGCGGATCGTCAGCGGTAAGTCTGTCCGACGTGGGAAAACGTACGCAACCGTAACCTGCGCCCAGCGGGGACGACCTGGTGCGCGGGAACATCGCGCGGGCCCGAGGCGTTGGGGAATCTGTGACAACACGCGATCTCACTGCTGAGCAGTTCAACGAAACCATCGAGGGCAACGACATCGTGCTCGTCGACTTCTGGGCCTCCTGGTGTGGACCATGCCGCCAGTTCGGACCCACTTTCCAGGCGTCGTCGGAGAAGCACCCCGACGTCGTGCACGCCAAGGTCGACACCGAGGCCGAACAACATCTGGCGGCGGCCGCACAGATCCGGTCCATCCCCACGCTGATGGCCTTCAAGAAGGGCAAGCTGGTGTTCAACCAGGCCGGGGCTTTGCCGCCGGCGGCGCTCGAGGACCTGGTGCAGCAAGTCAAGGCGCTCGACATCGAGGCAGCCCAGGCCGGAGAAGCCGAGCAAGCCTGATCTTGTAGAGATCAGACCAGTTGCCGCTGGAAACGGGCGCCGTGACGAAGGGGTGCCGCGGTGCCACCGCTTTCGGCCATACGGACGAACAAGGACTTCAGCGTCGCTATATACCGGGTCACCGATTCGCGGGCGATCGGATTGTCCGGGAAGAACACGATCACCTGCGTCTCGTCCTCGTACCGATTCACTCGTAGATCGAATCGGGCCGGGACGCCGCCGTCGTGGTGAATCTTGACATTTGACCCGCCCCATTCAGACTTGACGATGGTCGAAAGTGGGGGGCTGCTGGCGTCGAGGTGGAACAGCAGGGGAACGCGTCCCTGAGGCATCCTCAGCCATGGCGCCAATTCCAGCACGCGATTGAACGGCACGCTCGCCAGGACTTTGCCCGAGTCGAACGAGGCCTGCGCGGCGCAGACGGTATCGCCGAAAGACGACGCGTTCACGGGGATGGTGATCGGGACAAAGCCGGTGAACCAGCCGATTGTCAGAAACTCTTCCGGGGTGCTACGGGTGTCACTCGCAACGAGTCCGTAGTACGTTTCGGCACCGGTCAGCTCGCATTGCGTAAGCGCGGCACAGGCGAACACGCCACCGCTGAAACGGGCGCCCGCCGCTATGCACGCGGATTCGAATGCGGCAGTCTGTCGCTCGTCCATCACCCGTACGAACATGAAGTCGCAGGACCCCGATCCATCGCCGAGTGACACCGGGCAGTCCGGAAGGGTGCCGTCATTGCTTTCGAAAAAGTCGACCCAGGCACGTACTTGTGGGGAGTCCAACGTCAGGGCGGACATGCGCTCGTGCTGCTCGGCACAGTAACTCTCGTAGCTACCCGCGGGGGGGAGCGAGACGGGCGCTCCGCCCGCCAACAGGGAGGTATACATCAGATACAGCTCCACGCGGAGTGCACCGAGGAACTGCGCGTCGATGTAGAGATGGTCGATGGCGAAGCAGAATGTCCAGTGATCCGCGCGCTGGATAATGGCGAACCGGAAGCAATCCCACTCCAGCGGGGTCGCCGTTTCCAATATGTGCTCTCGCAAAGCGGCCGGCGTCATCTCGCCGTGCTTAATCGGAACGCAGTGGATATCGGCCGGATTGCGCAGTTTGTGCCGAACGATCTGGTTGGCATCGGTGAATTCGAACCAGCTGTGATAGGTGTCGTTCCGGCGAAGATGCGCGTTGATCACGTAGGTCAGGACCCGGACGTCGCACTGGCCGGGCATGTCCCAACTGCCGATGCAAAGCCGCGACATGTCGACCCCACGGGCCGCGTGGTCGCGGAAGTTTCGGAGGTGCCGAGCTTGCTGAGGGCTGGGCGGCACAGCGCTTATCGGGGCCTGCCGGACCTTGGCCACCGAGGAGGGCGAAGGATGCCAGCACACGACAGAACCGGGGTCCGGCATCCATTCGCTGATGGACCCGAACGCCTCCTCTCCCGGGATGAACAAACTTCCTCCCTAATGCTTCAGCGGCTCGGTATGGCGGGCTTCGGGGTCGGCGGCTCGTCCACGGTGACGTTGCCGATGGCGCATCCACCCCTTCCAGTGGTCGGATTCCGTTGCGGTACAATTCTTCCACTTCGGAGCCCGCGCCACTGTCACTTCCCGCAACCAACCAAGGCTGGCCATTGGGCCGTAGCCCACGAACTGCTCAACGGTGTGTCAACTTAGCAGACCTGACCAACCCGGGCAGGCCGATTCGAGAATTTCAAAGAACGCTCCAATCGTCGAAACATGGGCTTAACAGGCGATGCGCCTGGCAATCGTCTGGAAGTCCAAACGGGAGGCCCTCCGACCGGGGTAAAGTCCCGTCCATGTGGGGCACGGTGCTGGCGTTAGCGCTGTTCGCAGGGGCTGACCCGGTGCGGATCGGGATCGCCGTTCTCCTGTTTGCCCGGCAGCGCCCCGTGCTGCATCTGGTCGCGTTGTGCCTTGGCGGTATGGCGGTTGGCGTCGTCCTGGCGTTGGGTGTGCTCTTCGGGCTGCACGACATCGCGCTCGGGGTCATGCGCCGGGTGCAACTTGCCACCACGAGCTCCACGGCGGGGCACATTCAGATCGCCATGGGCGTACTGGCGCTGGTGATCGCCGCATCGATCGCGGTTGGCTTTTCGGTGCGTCAGCGCACGCCGGTGGCGGCGCCGGCCGACGATCCGTCGTACGAAGTTGGGCCGACCCCGTTCGCGCGACTGTCGACACGCGCCCTGGATGCCCTGCAAGCCGGCCCGCCCTGGGTCACATTCCTTGTCGGAGTTGTGATTTCGTTCGACTTCCGGTATTTGGGGGCGCTCACGGCCATCCTGGCATCGGGGGCCGCGCTGGGCACCCAACTCAACGCGGCCGCGGTGTACACGGTGGTGGCGCTCGCGTTCGTCGAGATCCCACTCGCCAGCCAGTTGGCGGCGCCCGCGAGGACCCGTGCGGTGATGACGCAAGTGCATGACTGGGTGAAGGCTCGCAGGCGGGCGGTTCTCGGGGTCGTCGTGGCTGTGCTGGGGGTTTGCCTGATGACCAGCGGCATGGGCTACGTCTGAGCCATCGCGAGTTCGCGGGTTCCGGTACGCGTTACCTTTCACAGGTGAGCTTGGTACTGGTAGAGCAACCGCGGCCGGGCGTCGCGCTGATAACCCTCAATCGGCCCGAGCGGATGAACTCCATGGCGTTCGACGTGATGGTGCCGCTCAAAGAGGCCCTCGAGAAGGTCACCTACGACAATTCGGTGCGCGTGGTCGTGCTGACCGGGGCGGGTCGAGGCTTCTCCTCGGGGGCCGACCACAAGTCCGCGGGCACGGTTCCCAACGTCGACGGGTTGACCCGCCCGACCTATGCGCTGCGCTCCATGGAGCTTCTCGACGACGTCATCCTGATGC